>Ga0154020_10001403_pt1 | contig 29781 bp, 26 predicted proteins | sample Klosneuvirus_201_FD_109709 | JGI IMG/M metagenome (GOLD analysis project Ga0154020, IMG submission 109709) | Active sludge microbial communities from wastewater, Klosterneuburg, Austria - Klosneuvirus_20160825_MG | ecosystem: Engineered > WWTP > Aerobic digester > Activated sludge | place...
GATGGGATCAGATGAGAACAAAGCATCGACCGACACTTCATTGGCTAACGCGAGAGTGTTCTTGATCGCGAGCCAGCCACCATGGGAATGACCAATCATATACAGAGGAGATCCCCGGCGCATATGCGTTCCGACCAGGTTCGGGTAGTCTTTCGTTTCGACGGTTTTCAACTCATCCGGGCTGGCGGAGCTTCGGTAGTAGGCTGCAGCAGCACTGGTAAAACAAGAGATAATGTAGCGGGACTCTATGCCGTATTTATCACGAAGCTTGTTCTTCAGAGCGTTAAACTTCTGAAACATACCCATTCCGCGTGGACCACTGCCGCGAGAACCCGGCAAATTTTCAGGACTGGTGCCTTCGAGGGTCTCCATTATCTTTTTGGGGTCCTCGCTGCCACAGCTGTTATATCCACCCATAGCGACAATCATCGGTTCACTATCGGGAGAGGTTTCGAGCGCTGAATTGGATAGAGAAGCGTCGGTGCCACGGCCGCATCCCGTTGCGGATACTCCTAAGGTCAGTGCAAGTGATACGATACGTGAAGCATTCCTTGCCATACGTTCCTCCTGCCTCCCGGCGGAAAAGATCTAATTTTTGCAGCAGTGCTACGATCCAGCGCGTTTCATAAAAGCGTCTTTAACGGACTCAACGCTTTGAATGACTTCTTGTACGACCTTGGACATAATTTCCACTTCCCAGGTGTCGCCCTTAAGGTGGGACTTCACCTCAGCCAGCCACTGCAGCTTGTCGCTGAAAAATCGGGAAGGCTCATCGGCCATGGAATTATTGAACAAGGATAAAAGGTAGGTGACCCAGGCATCGCGGGGTTTGTCGATCATGTTGACCAGACTGTTCAATCGATGAGTCGCTTCGGACTCCTGCCAGCCACCTGAAACGCGAAACGGGAAATTTGTTGTATCGGAATGGTGGAGCCAGATTCGGGCTTGTCCGCCGACATCAACCACCCTGAAATCCGCAGGGGTCGCGCCATGAAATCCATCGGGCCGTTTCCACACCACGAACATCTGCTTGGTTTCCACCACGCTGAGTCTCCGCTGAGATAATCCATCGAAAAATAATGGGAGGAATTTACCATGGCTCCCCCCCGCATGGCCAGACTTAGGTTGTTGACTGCAATTGTCTGGATTTTCGCCGGTGCCGGAGCTAGATTTGACCCTTATGTCGCGAACATGATGGAGTGAATTCTATGTTAGAACGCCGCTATATCGGTGACCTGCCAGCCAAGCCGCACACCGTCTTTAAGCCTAAGGGTGGCAAAGAGGCTTCCGAGTATGTGTTTACCCGCGATGGTTTTGCCGGCGGCTTTTCCATCCTTTATATGGACGATGCCCCGACGGCCGTTATCGGTAATGAGTTTTATCAGGGCGATACGACGAGGCTGGTGGGCGAAACCATTCCGACTTCTGAACTGCCGTTAGCTCGCCGTCATATCGAGACCTGGCGCGCGCCGGTGGGAAAGAACCTGATCGATGCGAGGACCGCCCTTTATCGCAACAGCAGCTGCCGCGCCAGTGTCGTGCGTGGATCAGTTCACGGCGGTGATTTTAGTTTCTGCAATGGTGATGGCGATGAGCTTTGGTTCATATACGCCGGCAGTGGCACATTGTTGACGATGTTCGGTCGGTTGCCGTTTCGGCAGAATGATTACATACTCATTCCGAGGTCCGTTCCCTATGTCATCGAGCATCAGGGAGAGATCGAAGGGTTCATCATCGAAGGCGATCCTCAGGTTCAGGTTCCACAGGACTTCAGAAATCCTCATGGGCAGCTGAAGATGGAGGCTCCCTATATTCACCGCGACTTCCGCAGTCCGGTAGAGCTTTTGTCGCGGGCCGATTTAAAACGATTCGATCGTTCATTGACACTGAAAAACGGCAGGGTTTCAGAGCATCGTTATGCGAAATCGCCGGCTCAGGTGATCGGCTGGGATGGAAGCGTCTATCCGATGACCTTTAACATTCTCGACTACCTGCCCAAGACCGGCAAAGTGCATTTACCGCCGAATATGCACCTGACCTTCGCATCCAGGGGATTTGTTGTCTGTTCTTTCATCCCACGCTTGGTCGATTACGGTGAAGGTGCAGTGCCATGCCCATATCCGCACTCCAACGTCCATTGCGATGAAATTCTTTATTATGTCCGCGGCAATTTTACGTCCCGCGCCGGAATCAAAGAGCGCAGCTTGAGCTTTCACCCCATGGGAATGCCCCACGGGCCGCAGCCTGGCAAATACCTGGAAAGCGTTGGAACCAAGAATACCGATGAATTGGCTGTGATGCTCGACACCTTTGAGCCGCTTCAGGTGACTAAGGCTGCGATGGGACTGGAAGACGCGTCCTACAGCCTTAGCTGGGTGTGATCAGGCAGACTTCTGCGGCGAGACCTGGTTAAGGGTCTGGCCGTGGGTTCTGCGAACGAATTCCTCGAGCGCAGACCTTTGCTCGCCCGTAAATCCTTCAAATTGCACTCCCATGCCTGGCGTCAGATTTTTGCGGCCTTCGACAGGTGGCTGTGCCCAGATCACCTTGCCGCTCGTGCGCAGAGTTTGCTTGCTATCGGGTATGGTGAACGTGAGGTCAAGCGTCGCGCCCATTGGCAGCGGGCTGTTGGTTTCGATAAATACGCCACCAGTGCCGAGGTCTCGGCAAAAGTCGAAGAGGTAGTGACCTTCGCTGCGATAGTCCACGAGTAACTGAACCGGAACGCGCACTTGTTCGCGGTCTTCTTTGGTTTGCTTGCCGGAGCTGATGGTTCGTTTTGCCCCCCCGGCAGCGGTGTTGCTTGTTTGACTGCCGCTGTTTGTTTTCGCTTTTTTGCTTTCGCCGCTTTTTCCGGATTTTTTGGCCATGCGAACATTCTCCCCGTGTCAATTTGACTTCATTAGCTGGTTAGCTTGTCGACCGGTTTTCTGGTTTTCTTGAATCCCACGGACTAATTTTTTCACGTACTCGTTGTGCTCGGTCAGCGTCCTGGAGAAATGATGGCGCTGGTCTGGCCCCAATTCCAGGACGTAATAGTAGTATCCCATGTTGCTGGGAGTGAGAACAGCGGCAAGAGATTCCCGGCTGACCGACCCGATGGGGGATGGGGGAAGGCCCCGATGAATGCGGGTATTATAGGGATTTTTTGCATCTTCCAAATGCCGGCGGCGGATATTCCCGTCATAGTCGGCGATACCGTAAATGATCGCCGCATCAATCGCCAATGGCACTTTGTCGTTGAGTCGACGCCAAATAACCTCGCTTACATAAGGTTTTTCATCGGGATGCAGGGTTTCCATTTCGATCAGCGAACCAAACGTGACCGCTTGATGGAGGGTTAATTTTCTGGCGGAAATAGCCTCCTGGTACCCGGGCGGCAGGTTTTCCCAAAAGGTCTGCACCATCTTTTGGATAGCTTTATTGGGATCAGGAAACTCCGTGAACTGATAAGTCGCCGGGTAGAGATATCCCTCCAGCGAGGAGGCCTCGATTTTCAATGAAGCGATAAAATCACGATTATGGAGCAGCCTCCAGACGTCTTCCTTTTTTCCGATTCCGTTTGCGACCAGACGATCGGTGATTTTGCGGAGAGAAAAGCCTTCAGGGATGGTGAATTGCACGAGCACCGGCTGGTAGACTTTTCCTGTGGTCATATCGGTAGCGATATCGACAGGTCGGGCAAAAAGTTCAAAGCGATAGGGGCCGGCCTGAAACCGCGCAAACAGGCTGTTGACCCTGACCCACGTGTAAAAAAGCGGCCAGTGATCTATCACTTTTTGGTTCTCGAGGGTTTCTGATAATTGTCGCAACGTCATGCCCTTGCGGAGCTGAACAACCTGGGGGGTCGGCATAGCGTGGGGAGCGCGGCTCCAGGCATCCAATTGATGCAGGCCGCCGGCGACCAGGGCGGTTCCCAGGCAACCGAGAACCAGCAGGGTAAGCAAAAATCGGCGCAAGATGTTCCCCTTTAAAATCACAGCTCATTGATTATAAACGACCTTGAGAGGGATGGCACTGTTTGCATGGCGGCAATTTCATTGAGATAAATAGTGGTCACCTGCTTCTCGCCGGGTGTCTGCCAGGCGCGATTGATCACACCGAAGCCTGACTTCTTCGTCTGACGCAGAGTGCGCGTTAACCGGCCATCCGCCGCCGGCTTAGATTGTTTTAATAAACCTTAAAGTCATTGAAATTCATTAAAAAGTGACTATAATTCGCCCACTTTGAAGAAATACCCGGAGCGTTTGATCTATGACCCTGCAGCATCCACCACCGGAACCGTCCCATACCCCGTCCGGCAATAAGCCGCTGACCAAGGGGCGCGTCGTCGTCGCGATGTCGGGTGGAGTTGATTCCTGCGTTGCGGCCGCCTTAATGAAGGACCGCGGGTACGATGTCATTGGCATCACGATGCAGCTTTGGAATCATGGTACGGAAGGTGAGGCGCGGTTTGACAGCTGCTGCTCACTCACGGACGTGCATGACGCGCGCCTGGCTGCACATCAGATCGGTATTCCCCACTACGTCGTGAACTACGAAAAAGAATTCAAGGCCGGGGTCGTCGACTATTTTGCCGCAGAATATGCCGCCGGTCGGACGCCAAACCCCTGCGTGATGTGCAACAGTAAGTTGAAATTTGACCATCTCGTCGACCGGGCCCGTGCACTTGGGGCCGATTGGGTTGCCACTGGTCACTACGCCCGCATCGTTCACCACGACGACGGCAGGCCTTGCGAACTTTATCGCGGCAACGACACAGCAAAGGATCAAAGTTATTTTTTGTTCAATTTGAAGCAGGACATGCTGCGCAAAACCCTTTTCCCCCTGGCTGATCTGACCAAGGAAGAGGTTCGCGATATTGCCGGTCGCTATAATCTTCACACCCGCAACAAGCACGAGTCGCAGGAGATTTGTTTTGTGACAGGAAAGCGCTACACGGAATTTTTGGAGCGCTACTACCCAGAGCAGACGACTGCCCGCGGTGACATCGTCGATCGTCGTGGCAGGGTTCTCGGTCAGCATGGCGGGATACATCATTTTACTGTTGGCCAGCGCAAGGGGCTGAATATTCAGTCGCTCACGCCAAAATATGTCGCGGAAATAGATCCGGTGACCAGGCGTGTCGTGGTGGATGATCTGGAAAATCTTGTGGCGGGGTCTTTTGACGTTCCAACGATCAATTGGCTTGACCCGGCTTACCTGGAGTATTCAGGCCCCATCAAAGCGCAGGTTATGGTGCGGTACAGGTCCGCTCCAATTCCTTGTTTGATTGTCAGACGGCCATCCGGAGCATGGCGCGTTGACCTTGCTGTCGGTGCGAAATGGATTACACCAGGTCAGGCGGCAGTGTTCTATGACGGAGACCGGGTTCTTGGTGGTGGATTTATCGGAACAATGGAGAACAGACATGTCGGAATCAAAAGAAACGAGTATTTCGGCGCGGGGAGCGCCACGCTTGACGACCGGCCGGTTGGGGACACGGCCGGAAAAAGCGAGTGAGCAGTTCGCGAGGCTGGAAGCAGAGGTGGGTTACACCTTCCAGCGTCGCGAACTTCTCCAGGAGGCTCTTACTCATCGGTCCGCGGCGGATGCCGCGCAGTGGAATGAGCGTCTTGAGTTTCTTGGGGATGCGGTTTTGGGGTTAGCCATCAGCACCGAGTTGTTTCGCAGCGGCGAACATCTTGTGGAGGGTGACCTGTCCAAACTGCGTGCTTCCATCGTTAATGAAAAATGTCTGGCGGCAAAAGCCCGCAGTATCTCACTTGGAGAAAGCCTCAATCTCGGGCGTGGCGAGGAAATCGCCGGCGGCCGCAACAAAGACTCCATCCTGGCTGATGCTACTGAGGCCTTTTTGGGTGCCGTCTATCTCGATGGAGGATTCCCAGCTGCCCATCACCTTGTCCGGAAATTATTTTCCTGCGAGCTTGATGGCACGAGCACGTTGACGACCGCTCGCGACTATAAGACGGAATTGCAGGAGCTAGTTCAGGAGCGATCAAAATATCTTCCTGTGTACGAGGTGGTCAGTGAAACAGGTCCGGCCCATCAGCGGGAATTTGAAGTGACAGTTACGATCGATGGACAGTTGATGGGCAGGGGGTGCGGTTGCAGCAAAAAGCGAGCTTCCGTTGCCGCCGCAAAAGAGGCATTGATCGCAATAGAAAAGTCTGAGTCCAGGAAAAACCGTGAATCAAGCGGACCTGGAAAGAAAGACCTTACAAGATCCGGTGCTATGCACAGAGGTGACTTATGATTTCAGGACTCGTAGCGATCGTCGGACGTCCTAACGTCGGAAAATCGACACTCTTCAATAAATTGACCCGTACCCGCAATGCGCTTGTGGATGACCGACCCGGTGTGACCCGGGACCGGCTATACGGAACTGTTTACCTCGATGATGAACGTGACAACGGCTTCATGTTGGTCGATACAGGCGGTTTTGAGACGAAAGGTGTATATTTTCAGCCGTTCAAGGAGAATCTTGTCTGGGAGCAGACCGAGATTGCTGTCAAAGAGGCCGATGTGGTGCTCCTGGTGCTGGACGGTAAGGACGGAGTGCAGGCTCATGATCACGAACTGTCCCGCTATCTGGTAAAGCTGGGGAAGGATGTGATCTATGTGGTCAACAAAATCGACGGCCTCGAACATCATCCCCGCATCGCCGATTTTTACGAACTTGGCGTGGAGACATTGGTACCGATAAGTTCCGCTCACGGTCGCGGGACGTGGGAGCTGGTCGACATGATTGCCGATCGTTTGAGGCATCATGACATGCTCGAATCGCGTAAAAACCCGCATGAAGGGACGCAGATCGCGCTGGTCGGCCGACCCAACGCCGGAAAATCGTCGATCCTCAATCGACTGCTCGGCGAAGAGAGAAGTGTTGTGAGCGATGTGGCGGGTACAACCCGGGACAGCGTCGACTCACCGCTTACTTTTAATCAGAAACCCTACGTCATTGTAGACACGGCCGGAGTCCGTCGAAGAACCCGGATTACTGACGGGCTCGAGTCGCTGTGCGTCATGCGTAGCTTCCAGGCGATCGAGCGTGCTGATGTTGTCCTAATGGTCATCGACGCAGAACAGAATCTGACTGACCAGGACGCTCGGATTGCAGACCTTGTTGCCTCACAACACAAACCCCTGGCCATCATCGTCAACAAATGGGATTTGATCAAAGACAAGACAGCCAATTCTGCCAGGGACTATGAAAGAGAGATCAAACTAAAACTGCGGTCTCTGTCCCACGTTCCGGTATTGTTTGTGTCCTGTCTCGAAAATCAACGTGTTCATAAAATCATGCATGTTGTCGAAGCGCTGGCACTTTCTTCTACCAAGCGCGTCGGTACAGGTGCTCTCAACGAGGCACTGCGCAAGATTGTGTTTGAGCACACCCCAGCGCTCATCCGGGCTTATGGTAAGCGTCCGAAGTTCTATTACGCGACGCAGGTGACCGTCCGGCCGCCGACCATTGTCATTTTCTGTAATGTGGCCTCTGAAATTCAGGAGTCATACAAAAGGTACATGACCAATCGTCTGCGTGAACTCCTTGAATTTGGCGAGACACCACTCAGGATTATCTTCCGCGGCAAAGCCGAGAAGCGGCAAAAGCCCGGTGAAGCTCCGGAACGTGCCGTAGCGGGTGGCCGTCGTGACATGACCGCACCGGACCGTTTCGCAGTGCCGGCTATAGCGTTCCGCGATGACCTTGCTGCAGAGAATGAGGGTGGTATTGAGTGGGATGAGAACACCGCCGAGTTCCAGTGGGAGCCCCAGGGGACGGTATAGCCGCGTCAGCCTGCGCCACCAGCTAGCTCGCCCTGGGTAGCACTGCCGGGGTGGCGCATACAGGAATGGCGATGACAAAGCGTGTGTGGGCCTGGTTGGTATCGAGGAAAAGTCGACCGCCGTGCTCTTTGATGATGGATTGAGAGATACTGAGGCCCAGTCCGGTGCCCTTGCCTTTGCTTTTAGTCGTAAAAAAAGGTTCGAGAATTTTTTCTGCCAGTGCAGCGGGAATTTTGGGGCCGCTGTTTGACAGCGCGATCTCGACTGTTTCTTTCTGGTAATTTACGTTGATACCAATCCATTTTTCATTGCTTTGAGATTCAGCGATCGCGTCGCAGGCATTATTGATGATATTGACCAGGACCTGCACGAGCTGCGGCGCGCGGCAGTTTACATGTAAGCCACACATGATGGGGGCCAGGCGTAGCTCGATTGACTCCAGTTTCAGGCGCATATTGCATAGAGTTAATGCGTCTTCAACGATCCCATCGACTGTTTCAGGGTGCATAGGCTCTGCATCCGTTGTCACGTCGCTTCTACTTTGATTTAACATGCCCCGAACGATTCGTTCGATGCGATCGACATTGCGCAATACACCGGTAAGTGTCGTTGTTATTTTATCAAAATCTTTGCCTGCCGCTCTCCTGAGAGCCTGTTCGGACATTCCTTTGATGACAGACAGCGGCGTCCTGATCTCGTGAGAAATTCCAGCGGCGATCTTTCCGATCGCAGACATATGAGCTTGTTCGATCATATTTTGACGCAAAATCTGTCTCTCATGGGCGTCATAAGCGCGTGCGGCAAAGTCCGCCATAGCGCCGGCAAATGCTTGTTCGTCGATGGTCCAGTGACGCATGGGACCTACTTGCTCATGGCAGACGACGCCAACGACCTTGCCGCCGCGACGGATCGGCGCGTCGAGCATGGAAGTGATTCCCAGCGGTTTGAGGTAACCCTCCGCGAATTCGAAGGTCGACGGGTTTTTACAGGCGTCATCCGCCGCCAGAACCCGTGACTCGGCGAGGTAGGCGAAGTAGGCGGGATAACTCGCTGCGGTCAGTTCAATCCCATTTGAATGCGAATGCGAAGAGGTCTGGAATAAGTCAGTACAGCGCAGTGCCTGATGGTCTTCACTGAGAAGCCAAACGCTTGCTCTTTCGCAAAGCAGGGCTTTTGCAGCGGTTTCGGTGATGCTGGCAAGAGCGGATTCGAGGTTAGTGTCGAAGTCTTCACACTTGGTGAGGGTGAGCAACTGGTCGGTCTGGCGACGCAGACGCACTTCCAAATCCTGCGTTTCACCGTTCGGTTACGAGTGGTTGGTTTTAAGTTCGTTCACGCATTGACCCCCGGGTTCCCAGTATGCACCAGTAAAATCATAATAGCCGTTCGGCTTGTGGGAACGGGAGTTTAGCGCTCGTGAAAAAGTTTTATCGACCGGAAATTGGTATTTCGTGAAATTTTGCAAAAAACAGGAGGTGGAACGGAGGTTATGAACCATCAGGATCCGGTAATGACTGGCTTGAGCTGCTCCTCCAGGTCGAGCCACGCATCCCGCAACACGGGTGCGAGACCCAAGTCGGTCAGCACCTCCTTGAGCAGAATCTGGCGGCGGCCAAAGTGTGGCGGACGGAGGTGAAGGTTTCTATGGGCAACTCCCAGGGGCTTGCCGCGGTAGTTGCGCGGTCCACCGAGCAGGGCCGTTGCAAAGTCAATCTGCATGGCAACGATGTGATTGATGTCGAGATTGATGAAAAAGTGCCCAATGATCAGATCCTTTTGGGCGCGAGCATAGAATTCCCTGATGGCCTGTGCCAGAAATTCTGGTCCGATACGATCATACAGTGATTGTTTATGCACCGGGCTCACAGCTTAAACACCTGCGGGGCATAGCCGAGTTCGGAGCGGGCGAGGGCAATACTGTATCTCCTTGGCATGCTGACAAAAGCCAGGTCGAACTTTGACAGGGGCGGTGCCTTTTTAATTTTAAATTTTTTCCATACGGCCTCGCTGAGGCGTGCCAAAAAATTTCCTAACTTCAAACTAATCGAGCGTTCCGGAATGGGCACATTCTGGCGTGAAAAAATCGGCACAAAAAAACTTCGCACTGTGTAAGGTTGGTCGTCGGTGACAAAATAAACCTGACGATTGACACCCTTTTCTAATGCCAGAACAGTTGCCTGGGCTAGGTTCTCGACATGAACGGCTTCGAAAGGGGATTTCCCGTGGTTGACCCATACGAACGACCCCTTATAGGCTTTTTCAGCGATGGCGAGTAAGGCCGGGCACTGGGGACCCCAGATAAATGGTGGCCGAACAATGACGGTCTCCATTTTGAAGGGAGCAGACTTCAAATAGATTTCAATCTCGCGTTTGGCCTTGCCATAATAAGAATTGGGTTCTGGCGGGTAGGGGAACTTCTCGTCAATGCCTTCAAGTGGACCGTTCGCCTGAAGAACCGACTCCGAACTGATTTGCACAAAACGTTTTACACCGACGCGGGAGCAGGCCTGCACGAGCCCCAGGGTCGTATCAAGCAAATTCTTTTTGTAAAACTCCCACTCACCCCAAAAAACCAGGGGCGCTGCGCAGTGTATGACTGCTTCGAACGACCGTAGTTTCCCCACAAAAGTATCAATCCGGGTCAGGTCTCCCTCCAGCGCACCGGCACCAAGGGATTCGATTTTTTGGCGGGCGACGGGCGATCGTACGAGCACTTCAACCTCGTGACCGCCAGCTAGCAGGCGCCGAACCACGTGGGACCCTAAAAACCCGCTACCGCCGGTGACGAGGACACGCAATGACAAACCTCCGGATTACATCAGCGTCTGAAACGATGATTGTAAACCAGAGGCGAGGAATTGGGGAAGTTAGTTGATGTAGTGAGAGATGCCGAAGGTTAATTCGCGCTTCTGCTCGTAGGCTTTTTTCTTGCCAAGGACGCCGCCAGAGGTTTCTCTAAGCTGGATCAGGCGGACCATATATGCGGAGGTAAAGTAAAAATCTCCGCCCATGGGTAGTTCAATTCCGCCGCCCATATGGTATCCGGGGCCGCTGCCGTTGATTTCATAAGTTTCGCGCTCGCCGGCGAAGATGCCGTCACCCATGGCTGAGGTGTGGGTATTGTCTACCCGGACTGTCTCATCATACAGACCAGCACCGACTTCCATGAACATCACTTCGCCAAACAAGAATCTTGAGAAAAGGCTGATTCCCTTTAATGATGCTTCCGTATGCCGACGGATTTCCTGATTGGTCGAGGAGCTTTTTTCGACCGATTCCGTGGATCGGCTTTCTGCCGTTCCCTGCAAACCGAAATTGAACAGCCCAAACGAGTATCCAAGGAATGGATTGACCGCCTGAGAGCCGGATTTGGTCTGTGTGTTTTTGTCGTTTGATTCGTTGGCGTAGGTTCGATCATCGCCATTGAGTACCCGGACGCTGGTTCCGAAATTGAACCCTTCGCGATTTCCCCGCGCCAGTGCGTCAGGTATCCAACCTAAACTTCCAACGATAACCAGTGCTGTAATGTTCCGTCTGACCGCTTGCATAAGATGAACTCCCACATCAAAATCTGCTGCGCTTATAAGAGCAAGCGGCGGGCCAGATTGCTTGCGCTGCGGCCCAAAAGTCACAAAAAATTAGTAATATTAGTGAGTTAAATTAGAATCGCCTTGTAGTTGATCACTACAAAAGGGCAGGGATTTCTGGATGAAAGGTGGCAAGCTGTCAAAAAAATGTACAAAACGGCCAGCGCAAAAATCAGCCGATGGAGGGAGTCTCATCGGCTGCGTCAGGGGGAAGTAACCTAAGGAAGAAGACGTGGACTAATGCGATCCCAGCCGCGTTTTAACTTTGGCTTTGAGGTTGTTACTGAAGGTATTTAACTTCGCCACAGCTTCGTCGCGAAATTTCTCGACCTGGGGTTTATATTGCTCCGCGCGCCGGCGTAACAGGTTGTATTCGTTTACAACCGAGGACTTCAGAGTAGTCTTGTATCCGTGCAGGGACTGCTTGTTCAGGTTTACTTTAATCATCAAAAATCTCCAAAAGTGAGGGAAGTTAGACCCTGGTTGGGGACCCAGGGCCCAGTTAACGGGGAACGGGAGAATCGTCTGGAGCTAAGCTCCATTAGTAATGTTATAAAATACATAAAATAAAATGTCAATATCAATAAAATATTAAAAAGAAGGATGGTGACCGGTGGCGGGGCGTCGTGGTGAGCCGGCCGGAAGCGACAAGATGACCTTAATCCGATCTTTACAGAAGGCGTCTATTACCCTAACAACATCCCGGAACGTCCGGGATTTTATGGTCCACATTTGGTTTCCAGGAGTGATCTATGACACGTGAAAATACGGCGCGTGAAACGATCCTGATCATAGAGGACGACACCGATATCCAGGAGCTGGTTCAATATAATTTGGAACGCCAAGGGTATAAGGTTATCACCGCCAACGACGGAGAATCCGGATTCAAAGCAGCAGTGCAGCGTCCGCCGGACCTGGTCATCCTGGACATCATGTTGCCGGGAATCGATGGACTTACAGTATGCCGCCGGTTGCGCGAAAATAATGACACCCGCCATTTGCCGATTCTCATGTTGACGGCGCGCGGCGAGGAAAGTGACATCGTTATCGGGCTGGAGCTCGGCGCCGATGATTATGTGACAAAACCTTTCAGTCCCAAAGAACTCGTAGCGCGGGTACGCGCCGTCTTACGCCGCTCCAAAGATGATATTGTCGAGCCGGCCGCGACTAAGCGAATCGTTGCCGGACCAGTTGAAATCGATGACGAGCGTCACGAAGCTTTTTATAAAGGGCAGCCGCTCAAATTGACGCTGGCCGAGTATCGGTTATTGCAGACACTGACCAGCCGCCCGGGCCGGGTGTTCACACGGGATCAGTTGCTCGAGCGCATTACTGGCGGCGATGTCTTTGTCATCGACCGCAATGTCGACGTCCATATCCGCGCCATCCGTAAGAAACTCGATCAGGACAGTGAGTTTATCGTTACTGTGCGCGGGGTCGGCTACAAGTGCCTGGAGTCATAAACGCCCTTACATCGACCACCGGCCTGTTACGTTCGCGCTTTCTGTGGAAAATCTACATAGCCTTCGCCGGACTTTTTATGGTCGCCTCGGCGGCGATGGTCTGGCTCGTAAACGACAAGGTTCAGGAAATTCTGGTCGACGAGGTAGTTAGCTCTCTCCAGGAAAAAATAGCGCTATTGTCTCCAACGGGCCATCATGCATTTGCGCTGGAATTGGCACCGGCTGCCACGGACGAAATACAGAACACGATAAGATCATTTGCAGAGGGGTCCCATGCACGGATCACATTGATCCGCGCAGATGGAGTTGTGGTTGCCGAATCGCACGCGGACCCTCAACGCCTTGAAAACCATTGGGAACGCCCCGAGGTGCAGGGCGCTCTGCTCAACAATTTCGCGACCAACCAACGTCACAGCCGTACGCTGTCCGAGGACATGCTTTATGTGGCGAAAGCCCTTCGGAGCGGTGACAGGGTCGAGGGGGTGGTGCGAGTTGGAGTACCGGTAAGGCGTTTGAACGAACGCTTGGACTCCGTGGCGCGATTAGTGGTCGCCGCTGGGATTGTCGGTGTTCTGATCGCGCTTTTGACTGGGTTTATTCTTGCGCGGAGAGTGACGGTCCCCATAAGGGAGATGGTAGGTGCAGCCGATGCATTGCAGCGCGGTGACTATTCCGCGCGGGTCAAAAGTCTTCCCGGTGACGAACTGGGAAGACTTGGCGAGACATTAAATCGTCTTGGTGAGGAACTGACCGGGCGTATTGCAACAATCTCCCAGGAGCGAGCTCAGTTGAAAGCGATGCTTGCCGGTCTGGTAGAGGGGATCATCGCCGTAGACGATGACAATCGGGTGATGTTCTGCAACCGTGCAGCAATTTCTTTGTTGCGTAGTCCGTTCGATGATGTCGCCGGAAAGTCTTTGCGGGACTTAGTTTCAGGGTATTCTGGAATCTCCGGGGGAAGCGTTGGCATGCGAGACATACTCCCACTGGTCACCCGCGCCCGCCTCCAGATGGAATTGGTTCAGGAGGAACTGGTCGTCGGTGAAGGTGAACAGGCCCATTGCCTCGAAACGAAGGCGACCCCGTTTAAAGGAGACCAGACATCCGGGGTTATAGTCATGGTCCATGACGTGACCGGTCTGCGTCGCCTGGAACGAATACGACAGGACTTTGTTGCGAATGTATCGCACGAGCTAAAAACGCCCCTGACATCGATCAAAGGGTACGTCGAAACCCTGCTGGCCGGTGCACTGGATGATCGTGCCATTGCCATACGTTTTTTGGAAAAAATTGACCGGAATGTAACCCGTCTGGTCAATCTGGTTCAGGACATATTGTCACTGGCACGGATTGAAAATCAGGAAGAGTTGATAAAGCCAGCACCCGTGGATATTTTTAGCCTTGTGCGCTCAGTGCTCAGCCGGCATGAGGATGATTTCGTCCAAAAAAAGCTGACCTTGCGGGCCGAGATAGGACATGCTGGGTTCGCGGTTTTTGGTGACCGCGAAGCCCTTGTTCAGGTCATGGATAACCTCGTCAGCAATGCCGTTAAATACACGCCGGCAGGCGGACATGTGACCGTCAGTTTGAAACGCGTAGGCACCCAGGGCCGAATTGAGGTCACCGACACAGGGATTGGTATTCCCCGGGAAGATCTCGACAGGATCTTTGAACGGTTCTATCGGGTTGATAAAGCCCGCTCCCGTGAACTGGGGGGGACAGGTCTCGGACTGTCCATCGTGAAACACCTCGTTGCCGGAATGAACGGACGGGTCGGTGTGGAGAGTGAAGTCGGGGTTGGCAGCCGTTTCTGGGTGGAACTCGACCTGGTCCACCAAGCCTAAAAATCCAATGTTTACATATTGTTGATCGATCATTCCAGGACGGTTAGGGAATTTGACCCGGGGCCTCGATTATCCACTTGAATTTGCCCGGCGGTCGTTGATATGGTGCGGAACCGATTATTGGTGCAACTACTGAATCGATCAGGAGAAAGAGACCGATGGCCAGGTCAAGAAACCGCGAAATCATTAAGCTAGTTTCCACAGCGGACACTGGTTACTTCTACACGACATACAAACGCAAAGGCAAAGAGAAGCTTTTGCTTAAGAAGTATGATCCGAAAGTTCGCAAGCACGTCGAATTCAAAGAAGCGAAGATCAAGTAGCACCCGCTTTCCCTTCCAGGGATTTTGGCTCACATTTGTCTGACCTCTACCTGAAACAACTGCGCGTCGGCCCCATGCAAAACTTTGTCTACCTGGTTGGTAGTCGAAGTGCGGGCCAGTGCGTGGTTGTGGATCCCGCTTGGGACATCAATGAAATTATCGAGACTGCGACAGGTGACGGTATGAAGATTACCGGCGCTTTGGTTTCCCATTACCATCCGGATCACTGCGGAGGCCATCTGTGGGGTCATGATATTCAGGGTGTGGCGGAACTCATTGGCTCACGTCCGGTTCCAGTCTACGTGCATGCTGATGAGGCGGATGGGTTGCAGGCGGTGACGGGGATAAGTCGATCTGACATGCATCTTTGTCGGGGGGGAGACAAGATTGAAGTTGGGCCGCTGCAGATTAGTGTGATTCATACACCTGGGCATACGCCCGGTTCGCAGTGTTTTTTGACAGATCACAAATTAATTTCAGGCGACACCCTCTTTATCTCAGGTTGTGGTCGCGTAGATCTCCCCGGGGGAGATTCCGAAAAATTATTTGAAAGCCTTTCAACAAAGTTGGCAAAGCTCCCAAAAAATACCGTGTTGTACCCCGGACATCAGTATGATGTGGCAGCCCATGCCACGCTCGAAGACGTAGCACGGGTTAATCCCTACCTGCAGGCGCAGACACCCTCCCAATGGCGCAGTCTGTTCGGCAATTAAATTTAGACCTATAATCAGAATATGATCTCCACATTCCGCCTTTCGCGCCTGTCCATTGCAATCGCTATCGGGATAGCGACATTGACGCCCGCAGCGTTCGCTAATGGGCTGCTGAGTCTGCGCCGTTCCGTATACCGCATCCAGACGGTCTCACGGGACACCAACTTTCAATCTCCATGGAAGGTTCAGCCCGGCGGAGCATCTTCCGGCACCGGCTTTTACATCGGCGATAACCGCATATTGACGAATGCCCACGTTGTTGCCAGCACCAGCTTTATCACAGTACAGAGGGATGGCGATCCCGAACCGGTGCCTGCGTATGTTGTGTACATCGCCCACGATGCGGATCTGGCTATTCTTACGATTAAGGATTCGCAAAAATTCAAGGGCGTAGAGCCTCTGCGACTGGGGGCTTTACCGCGTCTCAGGTCTCCCGTTTCTACGATTGGATACCCCATGGGTGGAGATCAGATCTCCATTACCGATGGAGTTGTCTCCCGGGTCAGCTATCGCCGCTATGTTCATTCAGGATTCAAAGAGCACTTACTCGTTCAGGTTGATTCTGCAATCAATCCTGGCAACAGCGGAGGCCCGGTTGTGCAGGGGCGTCATGTGGTAGGCGTCGCCTTTCAGTCATTCACCTCGGCTGAAAACACCGGGTACATCATTCCGACCCCGGTGGTTCGTCGGTTTCTAAACGATGTCGAAGATGGTCGCTATGATGGCCATCCGGAAGACGGCCTCACCTATATGCGCTTTTCTGTAGTAAACCCCGCAAATAGTGAGTTTCACGGGCTGCGACAGCTTGGTCTGAAGAACGGCGTAAAAGTCAGCTACGTGGCGCCTTGGGCACCGACTGCCAAGTTGATCCAGCCGGGAGATATTCTTGTGACAGTCGAGGGACTGGACATTGGCGTCGATGGCCGGGTTGAGTTTGAGAGCGAACGCGTGGACTTTCAAACTGTGTTTGATCTGCGCCAGATTGGCGATCACGTTACTTTCGGCATCGTGCGGCTGGGTAAACTATTAACTGTGAAGGTGCCTGTCGCGCAAACTCAGCCACACTATTTTGCGGGTGACATCTACGCTAAACATCCAAAATATTTTGTTTATGGTGGATTGGTGTTCACGGTTTTGTCTCGCAGTTATCTAAAGAGCTGGGGAGCTCAATGGTATAAAAAGGCCCCGGTGATACTCAGATACCTCGACAGCTATGTAGATTTTGATGACGAATATTCCGGGCTGGCAGAAATTGTGGTTTTGGGTGGCCGGCTTCCGGATTCAGTGAATACCTATGCGACGACTCAGGTTCATGGCGTACTCGATAAGGTGGATGGAGTGCGAATCACGTCGCTGGAGAATCTGGCGACAGCGTTGACCAACGGGACCGGGGAATTTATTGTCATGGATTTTTTAGGAATTCCCGAGCCGATCGTCCTGAACCGCGAAAAAGTAAAAGAAGCCAATGCACTGATTAACGACAAGTTTGGGGTAGTGCCTGACCGGTGGTTTGATGGTCCGATGATCGATGGGGCGAGTTCCGGTCTCGAAGAGGGACAACCATGAGGATTCGTTTTACTAAAAATATAGCCCATAGCTTCCTTTTCTCCTTAGTCGGATTTGGTGGGCCGCTCAATGCAAAAAATAGCGTTACGGTACCCCCAAAAATGTCCCCTTCGGCCATCGTGGATGTGCCGGCTCAGGGCTTCGAAAAGTCCGTGCTGATCCTTTCAGTATCAAAGCAGGACATTGACATCGACTCACCGTGGCGATTCAAAGATAGTACCTATGAGCAGCACCTTGGAGTGGTACTGGGTGACGGTAAGATATTGACCACCGCGTTTGCGGTGTTGAACTCATCCCTGATCGAGATGAAGAAATTTGGTCAGCCACTAAAATCACCCCTGAAAGTCGAATTCGTCGACTATGAATGCAACCTTGCGCTATTGACGGCCATGGATCCGGATGCACTGGTAGAGACAGTACCCATCGAGATTGGTAAGGACCTGGCCGTAACGCAAGAGGCCTGGATCCTTAACGAGAGGAACGCGACTCAGTTGATCCGAAATGCGGCTCGTGTGGCCGAAGTGAATGTTGTTAACGCCACAACCAGCGCTTTGAGGTTGCCGGCCTATCTGATGAAAGTACAGCAAACAGGGCTTGGTTGGTCTGAACCTGTTATCCGTGGACAGGAATTGGTTGGATTGACTACCGGTCAGGATGAGAACCATGTCTACGCCCTGCCGGCTTTCGTCATTCAACGCTTCGTCGAGGATTTCAGAAGTGGCCATTATCGTGGATTTCCTGGCTTGGGGTTTGAGGCCCGAGGTCTGGTTGATCCGAATCTGCGAAAGCTTCTCAAAGCCAATGGCGCAGCCGGAGGGGTTTACATATCTGAAATAGAACGCGGCAGCGGGGCAGCGACCGTTTTGAATGTGCGGGACGTTGTTCTTGAATTGGATGGCATATCCTTAGCTGAGGACGGCACCTATCGACACGAAGGGTGGGGGCGAATGAACCTTCAAAGCCTCGTATCTCAGAAAAGGGGAGGTGAGTCGCTGTCCCTGAAAATTCTCCGGGATGGTCAGCCTTTATCAGTGACGATGAAACTGTCGAGATTCGATTCCAATGCATCATCCATTGTCTTTGATCGATACGATAGCAGGGAAGAGCATGTTATTTTTGGTGGCCTGATCTTCCAGGAACTGAGCCGTGACTATCTGCGGGAGTGGGGGCGGGAGTGGCGCAGTGTTGCGCCACTTGATCTTTTGTATCTTTGGGAAATGAAAAACAATATGTCTTCAGAGCGCGTGAGAAAGGTTGTTTTGAATAGAGTTTTGGCTGACGAGTACAATCAGGGATACGAGCGACTTCAAAACCTTGTTTTGAGATCAGTTAACGGCGTCGAGGTACATTCCATCGCGCAGCTCCGTGATGCGCTGAAGCGTCCTATTGCGGCCAACGGCGGGAACTTTGCGGTCTTTCGTTTTGATCGTGATGGCGGCGAAGTTGTGTTGAACTACGACCATGTGGACGACGCACAGATGCGGATTGCAAAGACTTATAGCATCAATAGCCCAGCCAGCTTCTTCCTGGCTCATTAATAGTTTCCTATTGCTTATGTATCACGCAGCTGGAAAGTTTATAGCATCCTGGCTTGCCTGCCGGGACTGGCGCAACTCCTGCCATCTGGACATCAGGGACAGCACTATGGGGTCGTTTGCGCGGGAACTGGTGCGCAGTTCGCCGACATAGACAGACAAATGTCCATCTATGTCGGAAGGGATGTTAGCGTCAATTCCTGGCTGACTTCGAAGAAATTTCACCGCATCTAAAAACTGGCAAAAGGTGTCCGGATCTAAACGGTCGGTATACATCCACTGGCAAAAGCGCATGATCGCTTCGGAGATATTTTTAGTTGATGTCGGATCGGATGTGCGTCCAAGTGCGCAAAGCGCGTCAATTGACTTTCGTTGAACAAATGGAATTCTTGCTAGTGCCCGATTTGCGGGCAAGTTAAGCAGGAAGTTTATCAACGTCTCTTTGTCTGCTCTGTTATAACGTTTGGCATCTGTGGTGGCTAATAACATCCATGCTTCGTGAAACCGGGTGTTATGTGGTTTTGATGCCGCCGTAACCAATGCTTTTATGTCGCGAAGCGCGATCTTCGAAATCTGAGCATGGTGCAGAATCTGACTTGGGTATCCCACCTGTTCAACAGCTTTCAACAGTCGTTTATGGAGCGTGATAGCGACTGATTCCAGAATCTCCGCCCGGTCATTCTTCGCGATGGACTGCATGGCCACTACAGACTTGTGTGCTTCAACAATCAGACGCAAAGCGTTGTCTTTCTCTTTAAATCCGCGCCATGGATAGGAAGTAATACTGTCGACGACGTTTTGGACCGAGTCCTCGTCTTTCGCCTGAGCTAACTGCATGCCGAAGATTCCTAATAACTTCGTGCTCTCAGGAGATGGATCAAAATCAAGGAGAACTTTTCTTGTTGCATCCAGATTGTAGTAACGTTGCAGTCTGGGGATCAGCTGTTCAAATTTAATTGTAAACAGCAGCATGTCTTTGCTGGATTGCTCTTGTAATAAAGGATGTACCTCGATGATGCCCGACAGTACCGGCGCTTCCTGCAATATTCGATCGCGGGCTTCATAGCCAATCCAGATAAAGTTTCCAAGGCTGGTTCGTTTGCGCAGCTGACTAAGCATTGATTCGCTGGAGTCCGACCCGACTGAGCCCAATTGCACTCCGTAACGGGTCGTGGCCGGAGTATGAACGATATGCTGGTCTACCCACCCATAATCAACATGGAAGAACCATTGGTTGCGCTTGATGAGTTTGGAAACATCTTCGGTATTCAGGATTTTAGCCAGACCCGGATCGACAATAGGCAGGAGCTGAGCCAAGCCTTTCAGGCGGCGCTCAATCAACGGTCCGGCGTCAAGATAAAGGCAGCTCATCAGCTTCAACACGTCAACGCAGGGACGAGTTGCTGTCTCAGGATCCAAAGCTCCATACACGCGATGCCCAACCGTATGGTAATGCAACTGATTTTTTCCGAGGATTTCGTTGATGCACCGTTGCAATTCCTCAGAGCGAATCTGCATAAAAGTGGCCGGCATCTGATCCTGTAAACTGCCGTCGGGATCGTGGTCAATGAGGTAGTTTGAGGTTCGGAGACCCACAGTCGCTGCCCAAGACTGCCGCTCGTTAAGGTGTCTGGAAAGGAATCTCTTGGCGGACACTGCCGTGAGCCGGGCAGTTACTGCGCTATGCTGTTGCTCACTGGAGATGCGTGAAATTTCCCGGAGGCTTAAAACGATGATTGCGAGTCCTCCCAGGTGCATGATTTGGGGAGGAGTCCCCGCTGAAACCATCCCGGTATTGCCAAGGTATCCCATTAAACTTGAAACAGACCCCACAAAACTGACCACTGTGGCGATCATAGCCAAGATAAACGGTAATGCAGATTCGGTTGGCCGACCTTCTCTGGTAAGTCGAAAGCGAATAGAATCTATCGCCGTGCTTTGCGGTATGCGTAGCATTTTAGACCAGGCGCAGGCTCCAAGGACGACCATCACTGCGGTTGTCATGATGAAATCGCGGGCCAGACCGGCGTAATTAAGGCTCTTCTGCAGAGGAATCCAAGTCTGGAGCACGAAAACGCCAAGACCCATCACACCCATCGCAATTGTGACAATCCAGGGTGGTAACGCAAACCAAGGTCCCGTTATCTGTAGTGAGCTCAGCATGAAACGCGTGAAGCTGAATGCGAAAACAGCCTGAATGGAGCTGGTCAGAATCACAAAAATGTCGCTATCGATTGGTTTCACCATGCCAAGCGCGTCGATTGACGCTAAAAAGGCAGCAGCAGCGGCTGCCTGTATCCTGGCGTCCCAGAACCCCTCATTAGAGGGGCGAAGAGCCGCAGCAAAAAGTGAAGAGAATACCGCGATCAGTGAAATCGAGAACACTGCGGTTGCGAGCACCAGGCGTAAACCATAGGTTGAAAGGTTGTTGCCTCCGGCAATGTTAATGGCGGCGAAAAAGGCAGCAGAGAGAGATCCACAAACCAAAGTCATCGTCAGCAGCAGCTTTGACGTATTCTTTAATCTTTGGTTGTGTTGAGCGGTTCCCATGGTCCTGCCTATATACTATGACGCGTTCTGGGTTGTTCTTTTCTTTGCTTTTTGGATTGGCAGAGCGATACGAAATCTGGTGCCGACATTGATCCGACTGTCGACCGTTAATTTTCCGCCCATGTCCTGCACGATGCCATAGCATATGGCTAGTCCAAGACCGGTGCCTTCCCCGGGATCTTTTGTGGTAAAAAATGGGTCAAATATTTTTTTCAGGTGCGTTTGCGGTATACCGACTCCGCTGTCTTCCACCTCAACCCACAGCTCGCGGTGATCGCCCTTGCCAACATTGCCCGAGCGCAGGGTTAGTGACCCGCCATCTGGCATGGCTTGTGCGGCGTTTTGGATGAGGTTCAGAAAAAGCTGAATGATGCGGTTCCGATCAGCTTCCAGTACGGTCTCGGTAGCGTTCCACTCCTCGACGATTTCAATTTGATTTGGTGTCTTCATACCGACTTTGGCGAAACGCAGCGCTGTTTTTGCGGCTTCTATGATGTCGATTTCAGCGTGGCTGTCGGATGTCTTCTGAGGTGGTCTTTGTCGGGCAAAATCCAGAAGACTCTCGACAATGGCTTTACACCTCTGCGTCGCTGCTTCAATTTCGACGACGTCTTCATAATGGGAGCTGGTTTTGGGAAGCTCCCGAAGCAGCATTTGGGAAAAGATGAGTATGCCGCCCAATGGATTGTTGATTTCGTGGGCAATTCCCCCTGCCAGAAGGCCGATACTCGCGAGTTTTTCATTCTGCATCAGCTGGTCTTGCAGGAGCTTGGCTTCGGTGCGATCGCGATAAACCTGCACCACACCCTCGAAACCACCATCCGGATTGACGATTGGCTGAGAGGCGACCTCATAGTAGCGATCCCCTCGAACCTGCTCGAGGTTGAATGTCTCATTCTGGAAAGTCTTCGCCGCATTTTTCATTTTGCATCCGGAGCACGGCTTTTTGCTGTTCGCAAACACCTCGTGACATTTGCTGCCGACGATTTCACGTATAGTTCTGTTGGACATGGAGGCCATTGCCTTGTTGGCCTTTACGATGGTGTAGTCGGCATTGACGATCATTAGCGGATCAACCATTGCGTCAATGGTTGCCATCCACTGCCTCTTGATGTTCTCTACAAACACCAGGAGCTCGTCGGCGGTGCGTGGTCCGGGCGTTTCCCTGCCCGGTTTGCGCGGCCTCACCGTGTGCTTTTTAGGTAGCTTGACTGCCATATTGCTCCTATAGGTTCCAATCCTCCGAGACACAGACCGGATCGGCACTAAACAGCAACTTCTTGAGGGGGCAGGTGGTCCGATGAGAAGGCGAGGTGGGCGAAAAAAAAGCAGCGAAGGGGTCTTCGCTGCTAGTTTAAAATTGCCAATTGGCCCGATAAGCGCCAGATCGAAACGAAAGCCTTTAATGAGCCAGACTTAACCCACCGGCAGCACTTTCAGCTTCGGCGATTTTTCGTAACTTCTCAAAAAGTTCGTCGTTCTTCTGATCGGGTCCGGGCTGGTTCCACACCAGAGCATGCATCAAAACCGCATCCATATGCTCGACCGGAACCATTGTCAAATCTTTGAGGATATTTTTTGGTATTTCCAGGAGGTCCTTCTCATTTTCCTTGGGAAATATGATCTTGGTGATGCCGCCCCGATGGGCTGCCATGACTTTTTCTTTCAGACCACCAATGGGCAATGCCCGACCACGGAGTGTGATTTCTCCCGTCATAGCGACATCTTTTGAGACAGGGCGGCGGGTCAGGGCTGATGTCAGAGCCGTAGCCATACAAAGACCGGCTGAAGGACCGTCTTTGGGTATTGCTCCCTCTGGAACGTGAATGTGAATATCGATCTTCTCATAGAAGTCGTCCTCGATACCCAGAAACGTCGCCCGCGAGCGAACATAACTGAAGGCAGCCTGAGCGGACTCCTGCATGACTTCACCGAGTTTTCCGGTAATGGTCAACTTGCCTTTGCCAGGCAGGACTGCGACCTCGGTGACCAGTAAGTCTCCGCCAACCTCAGTCCAGGCCAGTCCGGTGCACATGCCGACTTCATTGTGAGAGTTCTGAAGCCCGACCCGGTATTTGTGCGGCCCGAGGTACTTTTGAACGCTCTTATCTGTAACAACTTCCACAACTTTGAAATCAGCTGGGATTTTCGTTGTCACCTCGACAGCTGCACCGGAATCTTCCTGAGGCTTGTCGGTGCCGGATTTCTCACCTTGTTTGTCGCTATTTTTCCGGCTTGGTTTCGCTGACTTTGCAGCCTCGACTGCCACATCTTTATTCTCTTCTGCGTATTTGTGCAGGTGTTTCCGGGCAACCTTGCGGCAGCAGGATCCTATTTCGCGTTCGAGACTTCGCACTCCGGCTTCCCGGGTGTAGTACGAAATGATTTCCTTGATGGCTTTAGGATGAAATGTGACTTCGCTGTTTGCGAGACCATTGTCAGTGAGGGCTTTAGGCACCAAAAACTGCCGGGCGATCGACATCTTTTCCTCTTCGGTATACCCGGATAGCGAAATAACCTCCATACGGTCAAGAAGTGGACGGGGTATCGTATGTAATGAGTTTGCGGTGGCTAAAAACAGGCATTTCGAAAGGTCATAGTCGAGATCGAGGTAGTGATCACTGAATGTGTGATTTTGTTCAGGGTCAAGGACTTCCAGAAGCGCTGACGATGGGTCGCCACGGAAGTCCTGACTAAGCTTGTCAATTTCGTCCAGCAGGATAACGGGATTAGAGCTGCCGGCTTTCTTAATGGCAAGAACCAGCTTGCCGGGCATGGAGCCAATATAAGTGCGACGGTGTCCGCGGATTTCCGCTTCATCGCGAACCCCGCCTAATGAAATTCTGACAAAATTTCGTCCGGTGGCCTCGGCAACACTCCGTGCCAGGGATGTTTTACCTACGCCCGGAGGGCCGACAAGGCATAGAATTGGACCTTTGAGGTTATCGGCCAGGAGCCGCACCGACAGATATTCAAGAATGCGGTCTTTGACTTTATCAAGTCCGTAGTGATCTTTATTCAGAACGCTTTCGGCAAAGGAAATATCTTTCTTTTCGGCCGTAAACTCGCCCCATGGGAGACTCAGAACCGTGTCGATGTAGTTCCGCACAACCGTCGCCTCAGCCGACATGGGAGACATCATTTTTAACTTGCGGAGTTCCTTGTTTACTTTCTCTCTGGCCTCGGTCGACAGGGCCTTCTTTTTGACCTGATTTTCAAGTTCCTGGATTTCGGCTCGTCCGTCGTCGCGATCGCCGAGCTCCTTTTGAATCGCGGCCATTTGCTCATTCAGATAATATTCTTTCTGCGTTTTTTCCATCTGTCGTTTCACGCGTGCGCGGATCTTTTTTTCCACTCGCATGATCTCGATTTCCGACTGGATAAAACCATATAACTCTTCGAGGCGGATTCTGGGGTCTGTTTGCTCCAGCAGCCGCTGTTTATCCTGCAGTTTCAGATTAGTCAGATGGGCCACTAGGGTGTCTGCCAGTTTTGATTCGTCCTCAATCTGTGCGATGGAAAGAAGCATTTCAGGGGGGATGCGCTTATTCAGACGGACGTAATTGTCGAAAGCCATTTTTACAGTGCGCAGGAGTGCTTCATTTTCGACGCTGGCACCTTTGGTCTCTGGAAGATCTTCGGCATCGACCAGAAAAAATTCTTCTGTCTGCACAAATTCGCAGATGCGTGCACGACGCTGACCTTCGACGAGCACTTTGACGGTCCCGTCCGGCAGCCGCAGGAGTTGCAAAATATTCGAAATGGTTCCGATGCGGTAGATATCTTCAACCGCAGGGTCATTTGTTTTAGCTTTAATCTGGGCAGCCAGAAGAATTTCTTTGTTACCAGCCATGGCTTGTTCCAGCGCCTGGATCGATTTATCGCGGCCAACAAAGAGGGGAACAACTGTGGAGGGAAAAACCAGAATGTCGCGCAAGGGCAACAAGGGGATACGGGAGCGTCCCTTTGGAGATGCCTGATCCTGCGAGCCGGCCATAAATCCTCCTACAGCTATTGCTAGCTAGTAACAACACCGCGAGATGCGGTCGAGTCATTTATTGTGGATTGGTCTCTAGTAATATCCTATCGCACTTTTTCCGGCATCGCCTAGCAATAAGACAGAGTTTTTTCTGGCGTTGGATGAGGGCAAATTTGTGGCAGGCGAACAGGTTTAAAAAAGAAAGCCCTGCCTAAATAAAAGGCAGGGCGTGGAATCTATAAAAAGCCCGTGGCACAAGACTTTTGACGGTTACTTGTTTGAACCAGATGCGCTATCTCTGCCAATTTGCTCCGAGCCGGCACCTTCTGCCTTGTCCGTCACCGATTTGAACACCAGAATCGGGTCCGCTTTGTTTACAATGCACTCCTCGGTGATAATGACTTCTTTCAGGTCTTTCTGAGACGGCATTTCATACATCGTGTCCAACATCGAGACTTCGAGGATAGCGCGCAGACCACGAGCTCCCGTACGCCTCTTCAGAGCTTCCTTGACGACTGCCCGTAAAGCACCTTCGGTGAATTTGAGCTCGACATTTTCGAAAGAGAACAATTTTTTGAACTGTTTAACAATGGCGTTTTTGGGCTCGGTCAAAATGGCTATAAGCGTTTTTTCGTCTAGTTCCGCCAGCGCGCACACGACGGGAAGGCGACCGATAAATTCCGGAATGAGTCCGAATTTCATCAGGTCATCCGTCCGCACCTGAGCGAGAAGTTTCGAGACGTCGCGATTGCCTTTGGAGTGGATTTGCGCTCCGAATCCAAGAGACGACGTTTCGATGCGGGCTGCCACGATGTCTTCGAGGCCGGCAAATGCGCCGCCGCAGATAAACAAAACATTGGTGGTGTCAACTTGCAGGAATTCCTGTTGTGGGTGCTTGCGACCACCGCGGGGCGGAACATTGGCGATAGTTCCTTCGACGATTTTCAGGAGTGCCTGTTGCACACCTTCGCCGGAGACGTCGCGTGTGATTGACGGATTTTCGCCTTTGCGTGCGATTTTATCGATTTCGTCAATGTAGGCGATGCCCTTTTGCGTGCGCTCGACGTCGTAGTCGGCAGCCTGCAGCAGGTTCAGGATGATGTTTTCAACGTCTTCACCGACATAACCGGCTTCGGTGAGGTTGGTCGCATCTGAAATCGTGAACGGAACGTTGAGAATCCGCGCGAGGGTCTGCGCAAGCAAAGTCTTGCCGCTACCGGTCGGACCAATCAGCAGGATGTTAGATTTTGAAAGCTCGACTTCATCCGATCCTTTGAGCTTGTGCTCAATTCGCTTGTAGTGGTTATGTACAGCCACCGACAGGGTCTTCTTGGCTGAATCCTGCCCGATAATATAGTCGTCGAGAATCTTGCGGATGTCCTTAGGATTAGGGACTTTACCCGTCGGATTCAGGAGGTCGTCCTTTTCGACTTCCTCCGCGATGATGTCGTTGCAAAGGTGAATGCACTCATCGCAGATGTAAACGTTCGGCCCGGCGATGAGCTTGCGCACTTCTCGTTGGCCCTTGCCGCAAAAACTGCAATGCAAGCCGCTGTCCTTACCAGCCATATTATTTCGCTCCTTTAGTCCGTTTCGCGCCCGCTATCACCTGAAAACTTCTATTTCGCATTTTTTGAGTCGGCCTTGCCGCCAGCGGCGACCACCTCGTCAATGATCCCATATTCTTTGGCTTCATCTGCTCCCAAAAAGAAATCCCTATCGATATCTTCCAGAATCTGCGCTGCAGAGCGACCGGTGAGGTCGGCCAGAATATTTGTCATCTTTGATTTCAGCTTGATGATTTCGGTAGCCTGGATTTCGATATCGGTCGCCTGACCTGTCGCGCCCCCGAGAGGCTGGTGGATCATAATGCGGGAATTCGGCAGCGCATAACGCTTGCCTTTCGTGCCGGCAGCTAAAAGCCAGGCACCCATAGATGCGCATTGACCAATGCAATAGGTACGCACATCGCAGCGAATCATGCGCATGGTGTCGTAGATCGCCAGACCCGCAGTCACTGAGCCACCGGGGCTGTTGATATAGAAATGAACGTCTTTTTCCGGATCCTGGCTCTCTAAAAAAAGGAGCTGCGCAATGATGACGTTGGCGATTTCGTCGTACACAGGAGTCCCAAGGAAGATAATCCTGTCTTTTAACAGCCTGGAATAGATGTCATAGGAGCGTTCGCCGCGGTTCGTCTGCTCGACAACAATTGGTACCAATGGCATAGCGGATCCTTTTCTTCCCTGAATGCGGTTGAAGTCTCTCGTTCTGGTTAGGTCGAACCTACAGGAATTCTTAGCCTAATTTAGATCGATGCTGAAGGCAAACCGCAATTGACATCGCCCACAGCTGGAGTCTTCATCGACCGTGTCTGGCTGCGACTTTAGGTGGGGTGGCATTTTTTTGCGACAAAGACACAAGCCGGAGCTGCTTTTTTAAGCAGCTCCGGCTTGGAAAAAATACAAGAGTTCAAAAAACCCGGGAAAAATCCCGCCACTTGGAGCGGGAGCGGTTAGAGTGCCGCAGGGATGTCAGTAATCTTCGCGGATTTAATGAGAAAATCCATGGCCTTTTCGAAAAGAAGATTTTCGCGGAGACGCGACGCCATTTTTGTTGCCATGCTATCGATTTGTGCCTGATCGGTTCCCGCAGGCATCATTTTGGCGATGTGAGATTTGATATCTTCATCCGTTACTTCGATTTTTTCCTGTTGGGCGACCTGCCAAAGGATCAGGGTGTTCTGGGCTTTGCGGCGGGCTGTAGCGCGGAAATTTTTGCGAATTTCCTCGTTGTGAAGTGCCTGCTGGGCCTGTTCCTTCTTCTGCCAGTCCAGCTCCTTAATCATGCTGTCGATGACGGTATCGACCATAGATGGGGGAACTTCAAAATCATTTTTCTCGAGTAACTTGTCGAGCAAGGAGGATTCAAGCTTTTGCCGGCGCATACTTTCAGCGCGGCTTTGCAGGTGATCACGAATGTTTTTGGTCATCGCTTCAGCACTGTCGAACCCGACGTCTTTCGCAAACTCGCCATCGGCTTCCGGAAGCACCATCTCCTGGACATCTTTTAGTTCAATGTCAAACGTGATGGTTTTTCCCGCCAGGTCTTTATCGCCGTAGGTTGTTGGCAGAGTGACCGGGGCCGTTTTCTTGTCCCCGGCTTTCATTCCCATCAAGACGACTTCGAGTTCCGGCAGGAGTTCATTGTGCCCCAGAGCCACGCTCATGTCTTTGACGTCCATATTCGCGACGGGTTGACCGTCCATAACGGCAGTATGGGATAGGGTGACGAGGTGGTTTTTCGCAGCCGGGGTCCCCGCATCCAGAGCGCGGGTTTTGGCATGACGCCGTCGCAGGTAGTCGATTTCACGAGTGACCGTCTCTTCTTTTACTTCATATTTGTCGCAGTTGATTGCTAAACCGGCATATCCGGTGAGTTCTACTTTAGGCATCACATCCACGACGGCAGAGAAGTGATAGACTTTGTCGAGCGCAGGAATGTCGCTTGATTCGAGAACCGGTGAAGCCACCGGGCGGATGTCCTTGTCGCGCAGCACGTCGAACAGGTGCCCATTGACGAGTTTTTCGCCAACTTCGTTGGCGACCGTCGCTCCATAAAGTTTCTTGATCATATTCAAAGGTGCTTTGCCGGGGCGGAAGCCCTGGATTTTTGCCTTCTTTTGAAGGCGGCGGTACACTTCATCGAAAGCGGCGTTGACGGCTTCCACGGTGATTTCGACTTTTACGCGATGCTGCACGGAGTTTATTTGCTCTACCGTTGCGTTCATTGGTTTTTTGGCTCCTGAAGTTTCACCTGATTGCATATAGGCCTTTTTGTATAATTTCCCGCATTTTGGCGGTATTTTGAAGGAGCGCAAGCTAACAATTTTGAGGCCTTGTGTCAATGTTGACGCCGGTGGCAGTCGGCATCTGAGCAGCCACAAAACCCTTGGGGTTCAGGGGTTTAGGGAGGGTAGAGAAGTGGGGATGCCCAGGAATTTGAAAAAACTTTGGCGCTATACTCTGACGGTTGGGGTTTGTTTTGTTTGTGCGGTCCTGATGAAGATCTACATCGACCGCCATCTGGAGGGGTTGCGGTCGGGTCAGGGGGACAGTGCCGGCAGCCCCGCCCGTTCGAACAGCCCCGCCCGTTCGACCAGCTCGGGCACCGGGTTCTAAGACAGGTTTGATTTGTGAAGATCAGCAGCGATGCGGTGGTTTTTCAGAAAGGTAGCAGCATCTTTTTTGACCACACGCAGGCCCAGGCCGATTCCGCCGGAGGTTTTGGTTAGCTTTACAGCGTCACCGGCAGCCTTCAGTGAGGGCAGCGCTTCCTTCCATTTGCTGGTATTGATCGCGTCCTTCTTTGCCTCTTCCACGAGCTCTTCGAAAGATAGTGTCGCGGTGTCGTAGGCCGTCTTTTCGGCA
>Ga0154020_10001404_pt1 | contig 29774 bp, 23 predicted proteins | sample Klosneuvirus_201_FD_109709 | JGI IMG/M metagenome (GOLD analysis project Ga0154020, IMG submission 109709) | Active sludge microbial communities from wastewater, Klosterneuburg, Austria - Klosneuvirus_20160825_MG | ecosystem: Engineered > WWTP > Aerobic digester > Activated sludge | place...
CCCGACACGATGAGATCGGCGCTGCCGGCCACCGCTGCGGCGATGACGTGATCGTCATCGGCATCGCCGGGCACCACGCGCGGCACCTCGGTGGGCGCCACCACTTCGACCACCTCGACGTAGTCGGCCAGCACCGCCTGCGCGGTCTTGCCGATGACCGCCAGCCGCTTGGCCGGCGACGGCCGCGTCAGCACATCGGCCAGTTCTTCCAGCAGCGCCGCGCTGCTGATGAGCTGCACATCACCGCGCTGGCGGATGGCTTCGAGCAGCCGATACGGCGTGCCGCGCCAGAGCAGCGCGGACAGGGTCACGTTGGTGTCAAGAACGATCCGCACCCGCATCCGACGCTGCAGAGCCAGTTGCGGCCAGGCGTGCGCGCCGCTCGGCACGTTCAACGCGTGAGGCCTTGACCTCGGCGGCGATCTCGTCCTCGCTCATCGGCTCCACGCCGGCCGCCTCGAGTGCCGGCGCGATGGCCAGCAGCCGATCCAACGCCGCGCGCTGGGCCGACCTGGCGGCGAGGAACTCCACAAAATCCACCACCTCGGCCACCTGCTGCGGCGACAGCGCCCTGATCTTGGTGATGAGCAGCTGCTCCACGGTCGCGTTCATGGAATGCCCTCTGGTGTTCAGCGCGCCAGCGTCTGGAGCGGCTTCCTGGGTCAGTGGAGCCACGCTGCCGGATTGGAACGATGGAAGCGGCGCTGGCATGCTCGACCCTGGCGCGTTGATGCTGGTCATGATAGAGCACGCTCGCGGCCAATGGCTTCTCAAAAATCCGTGTGCAGATCCACCTCGGTATACCGGGTCACGGTGGGCACCTGGTAGTGCGCCTGGGTCATGAGGTCGAGGCCGCAGGACAGGGTCTGCACCCAGTCGATGAACTCCTGCACCGCCGCACCCACCAGCGGGGCGCCGTGCTGCGGGACGATCATGGCCACCGGCAGGGTCTTGACCATCTGGGCCCAGAAGCGCAACACCTTGCCGGAGGCCATGTAGCGTTTGTGGAAGCGCTCCATGTAGGGAATGGCCGGCGCCAGGGAGCGGATGGGCTGGCGCGGGTCCAGGCCGAGGCTGACGCCCAGGTCCCCGCTGAAGAGGATGCGGCTGGCCGGGTCCCAGAACTGGAAGTTGCCCTCGGCGTGCAGGAAGTGCGCCGGCAGCGCGACGATTTCCCCCTGCCCGACAGGGATGCGCATGCCGCTGTCCGGGATGCCGATGACGCGCCCGGTGGTCTTGCCGGCCTTGCAGAAGTGGGGGATGAAGCGCTCCCAGACCTCCGAGATGTAGACATGCGCGGGGGTGCCGGTCATCCAGCGGTCCAGCGAGGCGATGATGTCCGGGTCGGCATGCGAGGCGAGGATGGCCGACAGCCGCGAGGGCGGGAGGTGCTCCAGCATGCCCAGGTACAGCGGGTGGTAGGCCAGGTTGCCGCCGGGATCGATGATGGCGCCGGTGTCGCCGTTGACCAGCAGGAACTGGTTGCTCTGCACCGCCTCGCCATGCTCGGTGTGCAGGTCGCAGAACATCAGGCGTTTGCAGGCTCCCTGGCGGAACAACTCGATGGGCATGGATGACCCGGCTTCCGGAAAAAATCACACTTTGCCGCAAGCGGAGAGCCACCGGTTGACTCCCATCAAGCTTGATGAACATCAAGTGTGTGGAGTTGTTTCATTTGCAGCCGCTCCGACCCATCGGCGGGCCGGCCGGCCCGGCCTCACTGGGGCTGCGGACGCTGTCCCTGCAGCAGGTGGCGGGCGGCGTCGCCGGGCCCCAGGTGTTCCACGCCGTGGGGCGTGAGCCAGAGGCTGCGGTCGGCCCGTTCGCTGGCGGCCAGCGCATGGGTGGCGATCAGGCAGGCAGCATCGTGGGCGCGGGCCTGGGCCACCAGCAGGTCGAGCACGCGGGCGGCGGTGGCGGGGTCGAGGTTGCCGGTGGGTTCGTCGGCCAGGATCAGGGCCGGCCGGTGCACCAGTGCGCGGGCGATGGCCACCCGCTGCAACTGGCCGCCGGAGAGCTGGCGTGGCAGGCGAGCACCGAAGCCGGGCAGGCCGACGTCCTCCAGCATCGCACGCACCCGGTGGCCCACCTCCTCCCGGTCGCGCAGGCCCTGCAGCAACAGCGGCAGGGCGATGTTGTCGGCCACGGTGAGGTGGGGCAGCACATGGAAGGCCTGGAAGACGAACCCCAGCCGGGTGCGCCGCAGCAGGGCCGCGGCGTGTTCACCCAGGGCGCCCACGTCATGGCCGGCGATGCTGACGCTGCCGGCATCCGGCGTGTCCAGCCCGGCCACACAGTTCAGCAGGGTGGACTTGCCCACACCCGACTCGCCCAGCAGGGCCACCACCTCGCCGCGCCGCACGGAGAGGTAGACCTCCTCGAACACGGGGGTGTTGCCGTAGCGCCGTGCCAGGCCGTGAACCTCCAGCAGCGCCACGCCACCGGAGGCTGTGCCTGTCCCCAACCCGGGCGCCCCGGAAACTCCGGCCGCGGCCGAAGCTGCCGTGGCCGGAAGCGCAGACGCAGCGGAGGGGGAGGTTGGAGTGGGGGTCTGGTTGCTCATTCAGTCGCCGGTCCGGGGGCAGGCCTCCGGCCCGGCCAGCGCCAGCAGTGTAGCCAGCAGTTGCGGGTCGTCCGCGCGCAGCCGTTCACGCTGCGGCATGCCGCGCAGCCAGGTGAGCTGGCGCTTGGCCAGCTGCCGCGTGGCGGCGATGCCGCGTTCGGCCAGCCCGCCCGCCGGCGCCTGCCCGGCCAGCACCTCCCAGGCCTGGCGGTAGCCCACGCAACGCATCGACGGCAGATCTGCGCTGAGGCTGCCGCGCTGCATCAGGCGACGCACTTCGTCCAGCAGGCCCTCAGCCAGCATCTGCCGGAACCGGTCGGCAATGCGCCGGTGCAGCCATTCGCGCGAGTCCGGCTCCAGCGACAGCAGCCGGCAGGGCCGGCCGGCCACCGTAGGAGCTGCAGCCTCGCGTTCGAAGCGGCCGCTGTGAAAACTCGACAACGGCCGGCCGCTGACGCGCCAGACCTCCAGCGCACGCTGGATGCGCTGGGCATCGCGCGGCGCCAGCCGGGCGGCGGTGACCGGGTCGACCTGCGCCAGCTCCTCATGCAGGGCCGGCCAGCCGCGCTGGCGGGCGGCTTCGTCCAGCTCGGCACGCACTGCGGCGTCGGCCGCGGGCAGTGCGTCCATGCCGTCGAACAGGGCCTTGAAGTAGAGCATCGTGCCACCCACCAGCAGCGGCAGCGCGCCGCGGGCGGTGATGTCTTCGACGCAGCGGGTGGCGTCGGCGACGAACTCGGCAGCGGAGTAGGCCTGCTCCGGCTCGATCAGGTCGATCAGGTGGTGACGGAACTCGGCGCGCTCGGCCGCGGTCGGCTTGGCGGTGCCGATGTCCATGCCGCGGTAGACCAGTGCGGAGTCGACGCTGACGATCTCCACCTCCACCCCCCGGGCGCGCCAGGCACGCGCCAGGGCGAGGGCCGCCGCGGTCTTGCCACCGGCGGTGGGGCCGGCCAGGGCGAGGACTTCGGCAGGTGCGCTCAGTTGCGTCATGGGGGCAGTCGGGCGGCGCAAGGGCTGCCGCGGTGGAGAGTCACCTCACCCCGGCGCCGGCGGCTGTCGCCGACAACGGCGCACCGTGGCGGCGCACCAGCGTCCAGCCCACGGTGGCGGTCATCAGGGCCCAGAAGGCGATACCCAGCGCCACCGGCCGAGCGCTGCCGTCCATCGCAGCAGCCAGCCAGCTGCCGATGCCGAAGGCCACCGCCGCCAGGATGAAACCTGCCAACGCCGCAGCGGCCCCCGCCTGCCTGCGAAAGGGCCCCACCGCGCCGGCCTGACCGCAGGACTGGTGCACCCCGTGGGCGAAGGCGATCGCCATCTGCGGCAGCGCGATGGCCCACACCGCCTCCACCCCGGCCAGCGACAGCGCACCCATCAACAGGCCACCGGTCAGCGTGAAGGCGCTGGCGCGGCCCACCGCACCGGCCATGCCGAGCTGCAGCAGCCAGCGGCGGCAGACGAAGGTGCCGAACAGGTAAGAAATCGAGCTGCTGCCCAGCACCAGCCCGTAGACGGTGGGGGACAAGCCGAATGCATCGATGTAGACGAACGACGAACCGGCCAGAAAGATGTACAGCCCGCCATAGGTGCAAGCAGTGAGAGCCGACCAGGCACGGAAGGTGGGGTGCCGCAGGATCTGCCCCCAATTGCGCAACAGGCTGCCGGGGTGCAGGGCCTTGGGATCGCGTTGCGGCAGCGTCTCCGGCAATTTCAAGGCGATGAAGGCCAGCGTGAATGCGGAAAACAGCGCGATGACCCCGAAGGCCGACCGCCAGCCGCTGGACTGAACCACCAGGCCGCCCACCATCGGACTGCTGATGGCGATCATCCCCAGGCCGGACAGGGCCAGCGACATCACATGCGCCCCCTGCGCCGGCTCGTACAGGTCGCGCACCGTGGCGCGGGCCACCACCACCGCAGCGGCCATGCCCACGCCCTGCAGCACCCGCACGGCAATCAGGCTGCGAATGTCGCCAGCCAGCACCGCAGCCAGTGACGCCAGCACATACAGCGCCAGACCGGCCAGCAGCACCGGGCGGCGCCCCCAGCGGTCGGCCACCGGGCCCCACACCAGCTGCGCGGCACCAAAGGCCAGCAGCAGCGCGGACATGGTCAGCTGCGCCAGCTGCATCGGTGCGGCCAGGTCGCGGGTCAGCGCCGGAAAGGCCGGCAGGTACAGGTCGGTGGTGAGCGGCTGCAGGCCCAGCAGCAGGCCCAGTGCGACGGCCGCCACCGTGGGAGATGGACGGCGGCTGCCGGGAGACGGGGCCGAAGCAGAAGCGTTGGGCGTGGATTCGGACGGGGACATCCGCCCAAGCGTAACAGTGCCCCCCGCCGACTGCGCTAGATTCGCTCCATGATCGCCCCGCTGCGTGGTGCTGTTGCTGCACTGCGACATCGGACCCGGTTCCCTCGCCTGGAGTAGTTGCATGACCCCTTCCCACCGCTGCCGCAAGGGCCGCCTCGCCCGCCGCATGTGGCCCTCGCTGCTGGCGGCCAGCCTGACCTGGACCGCAGGCACGTTGCCCGCCCTGGCCACAACAGCCCCCATCACCGCGGCGACCCTGGCGGCCGAGTCCGAAGCGGCCAGCTCGGCCCGCCCCGGAGAGCGCCTGCAGGCGCTGCTGCAGCGCGATGAGGTGCGCCAGGCGCTGATCGAACGCGGCGTGAACCCGGCCGATGCCGCTCAGCGGGTGGCCTCGCTCACCGACGATCAGGCCGACCAGCTGTTGGCGGAGATCGACAGCGCCCCGGCCGGCGCCGGCATCATCGAGACGGCGGTGTTCGTTTTCCTCGTGCTGCTGGTCACCGACATCCTGGGCTTCACCAAGGTGTTCAGCTTCACCCGCTCGATCCGCTGAGCCGGCCGATGCCCCTCACTCAGGCCCCCGTCCACCCACGCCGGTACCGGCTGCACCTGGCTGCCGTGCTGTGCGCCTCCAGCCTGGGCATGGCCGGCTGTGCGGTCTGGGCGCCACCGCCGATGACCGCAGCGCTGCAGGCCCAAGCCGTGGGCAGCGATCAGAGCGGACACGTGCGCGAGCAGGCCGAGCTGTCGGCCGTGCCCTTCCAGCCTTTGGACCCGGTGGCGCAGGCCCGCCACTGCGGCCCGCAGGCCCTGGCGATGGCGCTGGCCTACGCCGGCCAGTCGGTGGACCTGAACCAACTCACCCGCAGCACCTACCTGCCCGCCCGCGGCGGCAGCCTGCAGGTGGAGATGCTGGCGGCGGCGCGGCGCTCCGGCGGCTTCGTGGTGCCGGTGGGTGGGGGGCTGCAGGGCTTGATCGAGGCCATCGACGCCGGCCAGCCGGTGCTGCTGCTGCAGAACCTGGGGCTGCCACGCTGGCCGAGCTGGCACTACGCGGTGCTGGTGGGTTACGACCGACTGAAGCGCGAGTTCGTGCTGCGCAGCGGCGAGGAAGAACGCCAGACGCTGTCCTGGGCCACCTTCGAACACACCTGGACCCGCGCCGGCCATTGGGCGGTGGTGGTGCTGGCCCCGGGGCAGCTGCCTCCCACCCCTTCGACCCGAGCGACCCCTGCCGCGCTGCGGCGAGCGGCGCTGGACTTTGAGGCGGTGGCTCCGCCTCTGGCCACCGCCGCCGTGTGGCGCAGCCTCAAGCGGCGCTGGCCGGAGGACCTGGTGGCCACCGTCGGCCTGGGCAACAGCCTGCTGGTCGCCGGTCACATGGAAGCCGCCGCCGACCTGCTGCGCCAGGAGGCGCCACGCAGCGAGTCGGTGGTGCTGTGGAACAACCTGGCGCAGGTGGAGCTGGCCCGCGGCGACCGGGCCCGCGCCCGCGACGCCGCCGTGCAGGCGCTGCAGCGCAGCGAAGGCCCGCAGGCCCGCTGGCGCGCCACCGTGCAGGCCACGCTGCGCGCCATCGACGCCGAACCCGCCCCGCGCTGAACGGCATCGTCACCTGCACCGCAGGCATCGGTGCCTGCCCCTGGGGATCAACTTGTCGCGCGACGACGCACCGCGTCCAGGTAGGCGTGCGGGTCGGGCGGCAGGCCGCTGCGCTGGGAGGTCCAGATCATCTCGCCCAGGCACTCCATCACCTCGTGCTGCGCCTGGTGCAGGTCGCCCCGGCGGGCGGCCAGCAGCTCCACCGCCTGGCGGATGCCGCGGGGCTGGTCGATGGAGCACTGTTCGCTGATCGACAGGTGCATCGACAGGTGCAGGAAGGGGTTGCTGCGCCCCTCCTCCACCGTGTACACCGCCGCCAGGGCGGCCTGCAGGTCGGCCAGGTCAGCGTGGTACTCCGGGTGGCGGTCGATCCATTCGGCCGCGAGGGTCTCCATCGGCGACAAGGTCTCGGCGGCGCGCTGCTTGCGCCAGGCCTCGCAGAAGAATGTCCGGACGTCGTGCTGGCTGGGGGTGAACATCCGACAATTCTGCCGTCGGACCACATGTCCCTGCGCGCACCCTCCACAAAAGCACCTCGAACGATGACCCCAGCCCTCGACGCCGCCGCCCTGGCCCAGCTCTTCACCGATGCCCGCACCCACAACGCCTGGCGCGATGAGCCGGTCGACGCCGCCCAGCTGCGGCAGCTCTACGACCTGGCCAAATGGGGCCCCACCGCGATGAACACCAGCCCGCTGCGGGTGTGCTTCGTGCAATCGCCCGAAGCCCGGGAGCGCCTGATCCCGCTGATGGCCGAAGGCAACCGGGCCAAGACGGCCGCCGCGCCGGCCGTGGCGCTGCTGGGCCGTGACCTGGATTTCCACACCCAGATGCCGCTGCTGGCCCCGCACGCCAGCGCGGTGGCCGAGCGCCTGGCGGGGCAGCCGGCCGCGCGCGAGGGCATGTCCAGCCTGAACGCGGGGCTGCAGATCGGCTACTTCATCCTGGCCGCCCGCTCGCTGGGGCTGGACTGCGGGCCGATGGCCGGCTTCGATGCTGCGGCGGTGGACGCCGCTTTCTGGGGCGGCCGCGCGGTCAAGACGATGGTGGTGTGCAACCTCGGCCATGGCGACCCGGCCGGGCTGCGCGCACGCGCGGCGCGCCTGGCCTTCGAGGACGCCTGTGTCGTCGCCTGAGCAACGCGGCACACCCACCCGGCACCCGGCCGGGGCCCACCGATGAGCCTGGGGGTCATCTCCGAGCCGGTTTTCTACGCCCTGGCCATCCCGGGGGCGCTGCTGATCGGGCTGTCCAAGTCCGGCTTTGCCTCGGGCATCGGCTCGCTGGCCACCCCCATGCTGGCGCTGGCGGTCACGGTGCCGCAGGCGGCGGCGATCATGCTGCCGATCCTCTGTGCGGCGGACCTGATGGGCCTGTGGGCCCTTCGACGCGGCCCGGACTGGGGGGTGCTGCGCCAGCTGTTGCCGGCTGGCCTGCTCGGGCTGGGCTTGGGCTGGTGGGGTTTTGGGGTGCTCAACCCGGCCACCGTGTCCGGTCTGGTGGGCGCGGTGACATTGGGATTCCTGCTGCTGCAGTGGCTGCGGCCGCCGCGCGCCGATGCACCACCGCCCGGGCCGCTGCAGACCGGCGCGCTGGCGGCCTTCTCCGGCTTCACCAGCTTCATCGCGCACGCCGGCGGCCCGCCGATCGCGATGGCCTTGCTGCCCCGGCGCATGGAGCCCCTGCATTTCGCGGCCACCAGCGCGGTGTTCTTCACCACCATCAACTATTCCAAGTGGCTGCCCTACAGCCTGCTGGGGCTGATCGACCTGCGCAACCTGGCCACCTCGGCCCTGCTGCTGCCGGTGGCGGCGGTGGGCGTGCGGCTGGGGGTGTGGGCCTCCGGACGGATCTCCAAGGCCTGGTTCTTCCGGCTGGTCTGGGCCGGCACCGCCATCAGCGGGCTGAAGCTGCTGTTCGACGGGCTGCGCGGCTGAACCCTGCCCCGCCGCCACCGCAGCGGGGGGTCGATGCCGACCTGAGAACCTGTGACCGGTCAGCGGCTCTGGCGCGGGCCGCGCGGGCGCCGCGCCGGCCGCGGTACGGCGGTGCCCTCAGCGCTGCCCTCGCCCGCTTCATCGCCTGCCTCGACATCGACCTCTTCCTCCGCGAAACGCGCCAGCGCACCGCGCCGCCCCCGCCGGCCGGCCGCCCGCTCGGCCTGGCGGGCCTCTTCGGCGGCCTGGGCCGCGGCGGTCCACTGCGCAAACTCCTCGGGCGCCTCCAGCGTGATGCGGCCCAGCGCGCCGCAGCGGAAGTCGTTGAGCACCGCCTCGGCCGCCTTCTGCCGGTCCACCACCCCGCCCGGGCGCAGGCAGCCGCGTTTGCGGCCGATGGCCTCCAGCAGCTCCAGGTCGTTCAGGCCTGAATCAGCCACTTCGGCCACTTCGGCCACTTCGGCCACTTCGGCCACTTCGGCCACTTCGACACCGTCGGTCAGTCGGTAGCGCGCGGTCAGCACCTGCGGGTAGAGCTGGCGCAGCCGGCCGATCAGTTCCGCGGCCACCACCTCCTCGTCCAGCGCGTTGCGGCCCACCGCGCCGCTGGCGGCCAGGTGGTAGCCGGCCTGATCCACCAGGATCTTCGGCCAGAGCATGCCGGGCGTGTCGTAGAGGTAGCAGTCGCTGGCCAGGGCGATGCGCTGCTCCTGTTTGGTGATGCCAGGCTCGTCGCCGGTCTTGGCGGCACGTTTGCCGGCCAGGGTGTTGATCAGCGTGGACTTGCCGACGTTGGGTACACCGCAGATCAGCAGGCGCAGAGGCTTGTCCAGACCGCGGCGGTGGGGCGCCAGCTCGCGCGCCGCGGCCATGATGCGTTGCGCCGGCGCACTGGCGCTGGCGTCCAGGCCGATGGCGCGGGTGCCGGGCTGGGCGTTGTAGTGGGCCAGCCAGGCTTCCGTGTGCGCCGCGTCGGCCAGGTCCTGCTTGTTGAGGATCTTCAACGCCCGACGACCGTGGGTCAGGTCGGCCAGCAGCGGATTGGCACTGGAGCCGGGCAGGCGGGCATCCAGCATCTCGATCACCACGTCGATGCCGTCCTTGACGCGGTCGGCGATCGCGCGGCGGGTGGTGGCCATGTGGCCGGGGAACCACTGAATGCTCATGTCGGTTGTGGTGTGCCCTGTACGGGGAATCTGCGGGGAATCTGCGGGGAATGTACGGGAAAGCGGCGGGACGGCTGCAGGGCCGGATTCAGCCCTGTTCGGGGGCGATCTGCTCGGCGTATTCGACCAGCGCGCCCAGCAACGCCGGACCGCGTTCGTCGTCTTCTGGCAGGGCCTCGCTGAGCTGGTCGATGCGCTCCAGGAAAGCGGCCAACGTCACCGCGCCGCCGGCACCGCCGTGCAGACGGTCGGCACAGTGCTGCTGCCAGCGAGTGCGCTCGTCGTCTCCCAGGGTCTGGGGGTGGTTGCGGGCGCGGAAGCGAAACAGCAGTTCGTCCAACCGGCCGTCCTCGAAGGCCGGGTGGCGTTCGGCCAGCGCTTCGGGCGACAGGGCGCGCAGTCGCTCCAGCGTACGGCGGTCGGCCGGGCCGATGAAGCCGCCGTAGAGGTCCTCGTCCACATCCACCGGGGCTGCCGAGGGCGGGCGGGCAAACACCTCATCCCACATCCCGCCCAGGCTGGCACCGCGCCGGGCAGCGGTTTCGGCATGCTGCAGGGCGGTGGGGATGTCCACGCCCCAGCGCGCGGCCTGTTCCGGGCCCAGCGTCTTGAGGTTGCCGATGACGATCGGCGCGCGGTTCAGGTGGATCGTCTTGATCGGCAGCCGCGCCACCCCCTCGGGCAGATCCTCGCTGCGGGTGAAGAGCCGCTCGCGGATCGCCGCCGCATCCAGGGTGAACAGCTCGGCGGGGTCGTGGGCCAGGTCCCAGACGATGATCTCGTTTTTGTTGCGCGGGTGCGGCGCCAGCGGCCACACGAGCGCCAGGCAGCCGCGCTCCACGCCGTACATGCCGGAGATGTGCAGGAAGGGCCGGCCCTGCCGCTGAGCGGACTCGATTTCAGCCAACACCTCGGACTTCTGGCGCAGGCGTAGACAGAAGTCGAACAGGCGCGGCTGGCACTCCCTGACCCGACGCGCCAGCGCCACGGTGGCCCGCACGTCCGACAGCGCATCGTGCGCCGCCTCGTGCTGCAGGCCGTTGGCGGCGGTCAGAAGTTCCAGCTTGAAGGAGGTACGTCCGTCCGGCTGGCGCGGCCATTCGATGCCTTCCGGCCGCAACGCGTGGCAGCAGCGCAGCACATCCAGCAGGTCCCAGCGGCCGCAGGCGTTCTGCCACTCGCGCGCATAGGGGTCGATCAGGTTGCGCCAGAACAGGTGGCGGGTGACCTCGTCGTCAAAGCGGATGGAGTTGTAACCCACCCCCACGGTGCCGGGCCGGGCCAGCTGTTCGTGGATGGCCTCGGCAAAGGCCACCTCCGGCAGGCCGCGCGCCAGGCACTCCTGCGGCAGGATGCCGGTGAGCAGGCAGCTTTCCGGGTCGGGCAGGAAGTCCGGCGCGGGCTGGCAGTGGAACATCAGCGGCGCGTCGATCTCCTGCAGGTTGGCATCGGTGCGCAGCCCGGCAAACTGCGCCGGGCGGTCCCGACGGGGCTGGCGGCCGAAGGTTTCGTAGTCGTGCCAGAAGAAGCTGAGGTCACTCACGGATGCGCGGTGGAAGTCGGGTCACACAGAGGAACAGAGGGCCCGACCTTACCTCAGAACGCAGCAGCAACCACATCGCCTCAGGGCTCCCTGCGTTCGCGCAGGTAGGTGGCAAAACGCGGCAGCCCGCGCGAAGTCCAGCCGCGGTGCTGGTAGGTGATCAGGCTGCCGATCGGCGGCGGCGCACGCCGGGTGGCATCGTCCAGTCCGGAGCCGACGCTGAAGACACGGCCCTCGGCATCGCGCACCCGCAGCGCACCCACCTGGCCGGTGAACCGGCCCTGCCCGGGCAGGTGGGCGATCACCACCGCCTCGGCATCCTGCACCGGCTTCCACTTCAGCAGATGGTCGCTTCGCCCGGCTTCCCAGGGAGCATCTGCACGGTGCAGCACCAGGCCCTCCGCTCCTGCGGCCACCATCGACTGGAAATGCCTGCGCAGCTCGACCCGGGTCTCGAAGCTCAACTGCTCGACCACCTCCACCGGGCCAGGCCCCTCGCCGGGCGCATGCAAACGGGCCCGCAGCGCAGCGATGCGCTCATCGAAACGCCCCGGTCCGCCGGGCCAGTCGAACACCATGTAGCGCAGGTGCTGCCAGCCCGGCGCCGCCGCGTCCGCGGTCTGGAGCAGCGACATCAGGGACTGAAACTGGCCGCGCCCCAGCCAGAGCTCCCCATCCAGCGGCTGGCCGGACGGCAGCTGGGCCAGCAGTACCTGCGGCAATGCGATGCGGTGGCCGCTGCGGCTGCGCAGCTGTTGGCCGTCCCAGTGGGCGCGCACGCCGTCGTACTTCTCGCTGACCAGCCAACCCTCGGGGTGCAGGCCCGGAGGCATCGGCCGCGCCAGGCTCAGCACGGGCGGTCGCAGGGTCTCATCGGCCCGCGCCAGCCGCCCGAACCCCCACATCAGGACACCGGTCTTGAGCCAGCGGCGCCGGCTCCAGGCGCCATTCGGTTGGTGCATCGTCGCTCCTTCATGCAGCGCACAGGCGCCGCGGTGGCTACCGATGCTGGCGCAGTGCCTGCGGCTGTCACTCCCCCTCAGTGGGGAGTTTCTGGGGAAGCCTGGGGGTGCACCGGAAGCCTGCGGCGGCAGGTTTTCGCGCCGCGTAGGCACTTTCCTGCGGCCAGTCATCCGGAAAGGCCCCTAAATCGGCTACAAATCGCCACTCACTTTTTGCCAATCAGGTTTTCTGCGCCCTCGCTGCGCATTCCAAGGAACGTCTCCCCATGAAGGTCACTGTTGTCGGCACAGGTTATGTTGGATTGGTCACCGGCGCGTGCCTGTCCGAGATGGGCAACCATGTGCTCTGCCTGGACGTGGATCCGGCCAAGATCAAGATCCTGAACGACGGCGGCATCCCGATCCACGAGCCGGGCCTGCTGGAGGTGGTGCGACGCAACGTGGCCGCCGGCCGCCTGGAGTTCAGCACCGACATCGAACGCGCGGTGGCGCACGGCACGATCCAGTTCATCGCCGTGGGCACGCCGCCGGACGAGGACGGTTCGGCCGACCTGCAGTACGTGCTGGCTGCGGCACGCAACATCGGCCGACTGATGACCGACTACAAGGTCATCGTCGACAAGTCCACCGTGCCGGTGGGCACCGCCGACAAGGTGCGCGCCGCGGTGGCGGACGAACTGGCCAAGCGCCACAACGACCTGCACTTCTCGGTCTGCTCCAACCCGGAGTTCCTGAAGGAAGGCGCAGCGGTGCAGGACTTCATGAAGCCCGACCGGGTGGTGGTGGGTGCGGAGGATGAGCAGGCCATCCTGCTGATGCGTGCGCTGTACGCCCCCTTCGTGCGCAACCGCGACCGCCTGCTGGTGATGGACGTGAAGAGCGCCGAGTTCACCAAGTACGCCGCCAACGCCATGCTGGCCACCCGCATCAGCTTCATGAACGAGCTGTCGCGCCTGGCCGAGAAGGTGGGCGCTGACATCGAACTGGTGCGCGCGGGCATCGGCTCCGATCCGCGCATCGGCACGCACTTCCTCTACGCAGGCGCGGGTTACGGCGGCAGCTGCTTCCCCAAGGACGTCAAGGCGCTGGCCAAGACCTCCGCCGACGCCGGCCTGCCCTCCAAGATGCTGACCGCTGTGGAAGCCGTCAACGACGAGCAGAAGCTGGTGCTGGTGCAGAAGGTGGTCAAGGCCTACGGTGAAGACCTGAGCGGCAAAACCTTCGCGATGTGGGGCCTGGCCTTCAAGCCCAACACCGACGACATGCGCGAAGCCCCCAGCCGCGTCATCATCGCCGAGCTGCTTCAGCGCGGCGCCAAGGTACAGGCCTACGACCCGGTGGCCGCTACCGAGGCCAACCGGGTGATGGAAGGCTGGGCCGGCCTGAGTTATGCCGATGGGCAGATGCAGGCCCTGGAAGGCGCCGACGCTCTGCTGATCGTGACGGAGTGGAAGGAATTCCGCACGCCGGACTTCGAAGGCCTGCGCGACACCCTCAAGGACAAGCGCGTCTTCGACGGCCGCAACCTCTACGAGCCGGCACTGATCCGCGGCTTCGGGCTGGAGTACCAGTCCATCGGCCGGCCCTGAAGCGTTGGCGATGCATGGCTCGGGCCCGTCCCGAGCTTCGGCACAGTCGACCGCAGCGGTGACGACACCCACGACAAAGGGGCCCGAGGGCCCCTTTGTCGTTGCCGGCACGGCCCCTTGAATGGGGGGCCCGCCTGCGGCGCGGGCCTCAACGCAGGAACACCTCGCCGTAGCAGCGCACCAGGGTGTCGCTGTAGGGGTAGGTGAGGGTCGAAGCCTCGTTGCCGACGCTGCGGTTCTCGTGCGCCACGGAGCAGCCCAGTTCCACGTTGCGCAGCAGGGTGTAGACCATGCCGATGCTGGCGGAGGAGGTGGTGTCGGTGGTCGGCTGGGACGCAGCGGTGGAGAAGGCGCCGTCCAGGTTGCGCCGGGCGTACCCCAGCCCCGCGGTCAGGCGGATCTTGCCGGTGGCCTCCCAGCTGGTGTTGAGGTTGACGGCGGTGCGCAGCTTGGCCTCACCGGTATCCAGCCCCGGCAGGCCGTAATCACCGTAGGAGCCCACGCTGCTCTCGCGCTTGAGGGACAGGCCCACGCCCGTCTTGCCCGAGGCGCGCCAGTTCCAGGACAAGCCCCCCGTCCAGCTGTCGAAGTTGCGCCCGGCCACGATGCTGTGCGTATCGCGCGCCCGGCTGAGCTGAGCGTCCAGGGTGCTGGCTCCGCTGGGACGCCAGGTGGAGCCGATCTCCAGTTCGTTGCGGCGCACGCTGTTGGCCCCCAGGGTGGAGTAGGTCGGGTAGTCGATGTCGGTGCGCCGCAGGCGCGTGCGCAGCGACAGGTCCGGACTGGGCGCAAAGCGCAGACCGCCAAAGGCCGACTTCTGGTCGAGGTCGTTGCTGCGGTAAAGGGTGTTGTCGTAACGCACCCGGCTGGCCGACACACCGGCTTCAAAGCTCAGGCGGGTCACCACCCCCAGGGCCGCCTGGGCCGAGATGCCCTCGCTGCGCACCACGGTGCGGGCCTGATCGGCCCGGGCACTGTCGCGGTAGAGCTGCTGGGCCCCGTTCACCGCCACCGTGCCGGACAGCCGCTCCACCGTGGCCCAGTCCAGCCGGCCCAGCAGCGCATAGTCCACATGGTTGAGATCCGCCGCACGACTGTAGCGGTTGCTGTTGGCCGAGCCATCCAGCACCAGGCGACCCCGCCCCAACGCCTGGTCCACGCCCAGCCTCACCCCGGCGGCGGTGATGGTGTCCGACTGCTCGGAGCCTTCACGGGCACGGCGGACGTTGCTGTCCTGGGTGACGGTGAGCGCAGCCCCCAGGTAGTACGGATTGCCTTCGGCCCACGCTGGTGCACACAACAGCGGCAGCACGGCGGAGGCTGCCAGGAGGGTGGGGCTGCAGGGCCGGCGTCGTGGAGAAGTCGTCATGGGTCAGGTCCTGAGGTGAAGTCCGTTGCAGGGCCGGCGCGCAAGGCAGCCAGAAGGTGATTCAGAAGGCATTGCGGTCCAGCAGCACCAGCTTGACCGTGCGGGCAATGATGCGCAGATCCAGTCCCAGCGACCAGTTGCGCAGATATTCGATGTCGTAGGCCACGCGGGCCTCCATCTTCTCGATCACGTCGGTCTCCCCGCGATGTCCGTTCACCTGGGCCCAGCCGGTGATGCCCGGGCGAACCTTGTGGCGCACCATGTAGGAGCGGATGATCGGTCGGTACTGCTCATTGTGGGCCACCGCATGCGGCCTGGGGCCGACAATGCTCATGCGCCCCTGCAGCACGTTGATGAACTGCGGCAGCTCGTCCAGCGAGGTGCGCCGCAGGAAGGCACCGAAAGGCGTCACGCGGGGATCGTCACGGGTGGCCTGGCGCACCTGGGCACCGTTTTCCTGCACCCGCATCGAGCGGAACTTGTAGACCACGATCTCTTCGCCATCCAGCCCGTTGCGGCGCTGGCGGAAGATGGCCGGGCCGGGTGAGCCCAACTTCACCCCGGCGGCGATCAGCAGCATCAGCGGCGACAGCAACACCAGCAGCAGCGCTGCGATCATCAGGTCGCTCAGGCGCTTGACCAGGCCGTTGATGCCGACGAAGGGGCTTTCCAGCAGGCTGACCACCGGCACACCATCCATGTTGAGCATGCGGCCCTGGATGACGCTGACGCCAAAGACGTCCGGCACGAAGTAGATGGACACCGCGCTGTCGTGCAGCGATGCCAGCAGGCGCACGATGCGCGGCTGTGAACTCAACGGCAGGGTGATGTAGACGTCGCGCACCCGCAGGCGCCGGATGCAGTCGGCCGCCTCGTCGAAGCGGCCCACGATGTGCTCCACCGCCCCGGGATCACAGCGCTGGGGCTGGCGATCCTCCAGGTAGCCCACGAAGTCACTGCCGAAACTGCGGCGCTGGTGCAGCGCCTGTGCCACCTTGGCACCCAGGGGCCCGGCACCAATCACCAGGGCCGGCCGCCGGGTGTCGGGCTGCTGGGCATGGCGGCGCATGACGGCCTGCCCGGCCAGCACCGAGCCGAACTGCACCAGCGGCGTCAGCAGCGCCCACCAGACCAGCACCATCGGCTCGAAAAACTTGACGCTGTCGGTCGCATAGCCGCACAGGGCCAGGATGGCCAGCACCACCCCCCAGGCCGACGCGATGTCCACCGCGGCGTTCAGACGCTGCTCGTAGTAGCGGTTGGTGCCTGGGAACATCAGCACCAGCAGCAGGATGCACAGCACCATGGCGGCGCGCCCCACCGGTTCGCCGTGCAGCAGCGTCACCGCAAGAAAGCAGCCCACCGCAATCAGCGGCTCGGAAAGGGCTGCCACGAACACCGGCACCGACTGGGGTGCCGATGCCTCGAATCCACCGGTGGTCTTGCTGTCTGTCTGAGTCATGAATGACGTGTCACTGCACATCCGCCGCCCGACGCCAAGCACCGCCGACAGGCCCCTGTCCCGGGGAGGATTGACCTGCGCAACGGCGCCTGCAAAGGCTCGATCCCGAGACAGACCATTGTGCCGGCCGACCCGGGCAGGCCACGATGCAGCGCCGCTGCTTCAGCGCAAAGCCTCCGAACAACGGCACGGCAGCAGTTCACGCGGGCCCAGCCACAGAATCCAGAAACACCGGCAGAGTGGTCTGAGCGCTCTCCAGGCCGACCTCGGTGGCCCGACCGGCAGAATGCACCGGCAATGGCCAGGCCGGGGTCTTGAGCGGCGCCAGCCAGCGGGCCAGCTCCGCCGCCGGCAGCGGCCGGCCGAACAGGTAACCCTGCATCAACTGGCAGCCCAGGCGCGTCAGCACCTCGCGCTGACGCTCGTTCTCCACCCCTTCGGCAATCACCCGCAACCCCAGCGCCCGCGCCAGGGCAATGATGGCCGTGATCACCGCGGAGCTTTGTTCCGTCACCCCCAGGTCGTGGACGAAGGACCGGTCGATCTTCACTTCACAGATCGGCAGCTGGGTCAGATAGGCCAGGGAGGAGTAACCGGTGCCGAAGTCGTCGATGGAGATGCCCACGCCACTCTGGGTCAGGCGGTGAAGCGCCGGAATCACCCCCTGCAGATCCTTCATGAGACCGGTTTCGGTGATCTCCAGTTCGAGCGAACGCAGCGGCACCCCGTGCATCGCCGCCGCCCCCTGCATCAGCTCCACCAGGTTGCTGCGCTCGAAGGCGCAACCCGGCAGGTTGACGGCCACCGTCAGATCCAGGCCGTATTCGTCGCGCCAGGCGCGCACCTGGCGAGCCGCCTCGCGCAGGGCCCATTCGCTCATCGGCACGATCAGGCCGGTTTCCTCCGCCAGCGGAATGAAGTCCACCGGCAGCACCAGCACATCACCGCGGCGCCAGCGCATCAGCGCCTCCACCCCGGTGACGCGGCTGCCTCCCACCTCGACCTTGGGCTGGTAGTGGAGCACCAGCTCGCCGCGCTCCAGGGCCTTGTGCAACGCGCTCTCCAGCTCGAGCTTCTGGCGTCCCTTGCCGGACAGTTCGGGCCGGTACATCTGCGCGCCATTGCGCCCAGCCGATTTGACCGAGTACATCGCCAGATCGGCATTGCGCAGCAGGTCCACCACCGTCTGGCCGTCCCGGGGAAACACTGCCACGCCGATGCTGGCGGTCACGAAGTACTCCTGTCCCTCCAACTGGATCGGCACTCGGGTGACCTCCAACAGCCGGCGAGCCACCTCCTGGGCCTGGGCCTCGTCATGGATTTCGGGCAGCAGCGCCACGAATTCGTCACCGCCGAGCCGACCGACCGCTTCCAGCACACGGTGGGTGCGAAGCAGACCGCCGTCAAGGGACACATCCACCACATGTTCGTGGTGTCCCAGGCAGCACTTCAGCCGCCGCCCCACCTCGACCAGCAATTCATCGCCGGCGCCATGACCGAGGGTGTCGTTGATGCCCTTGAACCGATCCAGATCGATCAGCAGCAGCGCAAAGGGGTGCCCCAGGCGACGGGCATAGTCCAGCGCCCGCTCGGCCCGCCAGATCAGCTGGCGCCGATTGGGCAGACCCGTGAGCGAGTCGAAATTGGCCAGGTGCTTGATCTTGTCCTCGATCAGTCGGCGATCGGTGACGTCCTGGATCACCCCGGTGTAGCCCACCAGCGCACCGGATTCGCCGAACTCCGGCTCGGCCTCGATGTGGACGATGCGCCTGCGCCCGTCCGGCAGGGCCACGGTGACGTCGCTGTCCAGCACCGTGGCATGTCGCAGCACTTCGCGCAGTTGGCTGAGCAGCCCGCTGCGGGCCGAGCCGACGATGGTGCGCAGCAGTTGCTTGGCGCCGAAGGTCTCCCGAGGGCCCCGCCCCAGCACGCGCAGCGCCTCAGGCTCCAGCCTCAGGGCACGCGGACCCATCCTCCACTCGAAGCTGCCCATGCGGGCCAGGTCCTGGGCCCGCGCCAGCTTGGCACGGCTGCGCTGCAGCTCCTGGTTGATGCGAGCGGTGCGCAGCAGGTAACGCAGCCGCCCTGCGAGCAGGTTCCAGCGGCCGCTCTTGACGAAGAAGTCGGTGGCACCGGCCTCATAGGCCCGTTCGATCGAATCCTCGTCGTCCAGCCCGGTCAGGATCAACACGGGCAGCAATTCGCAGCCCGGCAGGGCGCGCAGCCGCTCGCAGGTGGCAAAACCATCCAGCTGCGGCATCAGGGCATCCAGGATCACCAGGTCCGGCGTGGACGTCGCCAGGTGGCGCAACAGTTCCTCGCCACCGCGGAACTCCTGGACCCGGAATCCCTGCCCCCGCAGCACCGATGCGGTGAGCAACAAGTTGACCTCGTCGTCATCGACCAGCAGAACTTCGGGTGCAGGTGCGTCTACCACCCTGTGGCGCAGCAGCGAGGTCATCACAGACGCGTCGGAAGCACGCGGGTCTGCACCGCGCGCCGGTCGATCGAATCCAACGGTTGCCTGTCCACTGCCATGCTCTGCTCCTTCAAGGATTCTGCCCGGGCCCTCCCTGGGTGCCGGTTCAGCGAACGTGACGGCTCGCACGGGGATCGGCATTCCTTGTGCGCAAGCTTTCGCAAGGGGCTGCAGCCGTGCGTGTTCCAGCCGATACCGCTCGCCGCACCAGGCCTGCGGTGATTCCGACGCCGGGCCGGGTTGCGGCGCCACGCGAGATGAAACTGCGTCCAAGCGCCAAAAAGCTGACAGCGCAGGCACGGCCTCCGACCGGGACCGCTCCCTACAATCTCCGCCATGATCCCTGGCCCCGAGCGCCCTGATTGCACAACCCGGCGGGGCTTCCTGGCCAGATGGTGGGCGCTGCTGCCGGCGGCGGCCGCCGCCGCCTTGGGGTGGCTGGCGCTGGCCTGGGGCGGCTGGCAAATGGCAGTCCACTGGCCCCCCGGCGGCGCTGTGGCCTGGACGGTCGAAGCTCCCCTCGCACTGGCCGCCCTGGCAGGGCTGGCCGGCGTGGCCAGCTTGGCGGCGGCGTTCACCCTGGTCGGTGCGCGGCCCCAAGCCACCCACGTCACCCACGCTGATGCGCCGTCTGCGGCACAGGCCGCCTTTGAGAGGGCGCCGAGCAGCGCAGCCGAAGGGGTCGATGCGCACCGCGGCCACGGCGGCAGCACCGGCTCACTGCAATGGCAGATCGACCTGCTGCAGCAACTGCCGGGTGTCGGCCTGCTGCTGCAGCCCGCGGCCGGAGACTGGATCGTCATCGCGGTTCATCATCAGGTCCACCCGCAGCAGACGACCGCGCAGGGCCCGGGTTCCGACCTGCCGGCAGGGCTTTCGCAGGAGCGCCTGCAGCCCTTGTCAACCTGGCTGAGCACACATCCCGGCTGGCCATCGGACCCGATCCGTGCCGTACTGGCTGACCCGGCCTCACCAACACCGTCTCCGACGCCGGCACAGGCCACCGTCCGCCGCCTGCCTCTGGGCGATGGCGCCTGCCTGATCTGGCTGCCGCCTGCGCCGGAGAGTGAGGCCGCGCCGATGGGCGAGCGGGAGTCGATCGCCTACAGCGTCTCACACGACCTGCGTGCGCCGATCCGGGTCATCGAAGGCTTCACCCGCATCGTGCGGGAGGATTACGGCGCCGTGCTGGACCGGGTCGGCAACGATCACCTCGACCGGGTGCTGGGTGCCGCAGCGCGGATGAATTCGATGATCGATGCGCTGCTGGCCCTGTCACGCCTGTCCAGCCAGGCCCTGCGTCGGGAGCCGGTGGCACTCTCCAGTCTGGCTCAGCAGATCGCGCAGGAGATGCACCAGCAGGCACCCCAGCGACAGGTGGAGTTCGACCTGCAGCCGGGGCTCAGTGCAATGGGCGACCCGGCGCTGCTGCGCAGTGTGCTGGAGAACCTGCTGGGCAATGCCTGGAAGTACAGCGCCCGGCGAGAGGTGGCCCACATCGGCCTGCGCTGTGAGATGCGCCAGCCACCCGGGGCGCCGGCCGCCATCCCCGTGTTTGCCGTCTGCGACGACGGTGCGGGATTCGACATGCGCTTCGCCGATCGGTTGTTCAGCCCCTTCCAACGCCTGCACAGCGCCAGCGAGTTTGCCGGCACCGGCATCGGTCTGGCCTCGGTGCGGCGCATCGTGGCGCGCCACGGCGGGCAGATCTGGGCGGTGTCCGAGGTCGATCGAGGCAGTTGCTTCTACTTCACCCTGCCCGGTTGACCCGACTCCGCGGGGGCACCCACCGTCGCGCCATCGACGTCGTCGGTTGCGCCATCAAAGTCCTCCGGGCAGCACCAGTTGCTCCACCGCGGTGACCACGGCGGTCGCGGTCTGCTCCAGTGAACGCCCCTCCTGGGCGGCCGCCCGGCGCAACCGATCCAGGGCCACCTGGCGGTTCAACGAGTAGCGGTGCATCAGGATGCCTACCGCCAGCGGCACCGGTTGCTGCAGCAGCGTCGGTGCATCGTCCATCGCTGTTGCAGCCGGAGTTGCCCCGGATGAAGCCGCCCCCTCCCCCACCGGCAGGGCCGCAGCATTGGCCGAGGCCTGGGCGGCCGAACGAGCCAGCCGCAGAGCCTCGGCATGGGCCTGCTCCACCACCGGGACGATCTGCGCCACATCCAGCGGTTTGACCAGGTAGGCCAGTGCCCCGAGGGCACGGATCTGCGCCACCGTGGCCTCGTCGTTGAACGCCGACAGGAACATGAACGGGATGTGCAGGTGGTCGCGCAGGTAGGCCGCCACATCGAAGCCGCTCAGGCCGTCCATGCGGATGTCCAGCAGCGCCATCTCCGGGCGGTGTTCACGCGCCAGCAGGATGGCGTCGTCGCCGTTGTCCGCATCGATCACATCGAAGCCGGCATGCACCAGCCCGTGCACCAGGGTGGCCAGCACCAGCCGGTCGTCGTCCACCACCAGCAGGCGCCGCCGTGCAGTGCCTGCGCGGTCCGTTGGGCGAACGGGATCGGGCACGGGCGCAGACTCGGTCCGGGAGCGCATGCCGCTGATGGAAGGACTCGGGTTCATGGACGTTTCCTGGGTCGAGTTCGATGAAGGGGCTGCACCCTGACGGCGCTCAGTTCAACGCCCCCGCGGGAAGCAGGGCTGCGGCGGGGCCCGCCTGCTGCTCGGCCCGGGACAGCGCAGGCGGCGCCAGGGCCGTCAGCAGCGGGGCCCGCAGGGTGACCGCGGCCACCACCCGATCACCCTGTTGATCGATTTCCAGGGCGGCATGCCGCCGCGGCAGCAGTGCCCGCACCAATCCCAGCCCGGAGACTGTGGCCGGGCGGTTGTCGATGCGGAATCCCTCGGGCAGGCGGCCCGGGTTGGTGATCTCGATGCGGGCACCGTCCGCCAGACTGTGCAGCTCGCAGCCCACTTCGGCCAGCGCAGGGCTGTGCTTGATGGCGTTGGTCAGCAGCTCGTTCAGGGTCAGGGCGATGGGAATGGCCTCGGCCTCCGGCAAGGTCCACAGCGGCGCCGGCTCGGGCTGGCCCGACGGACTCCACGCCGCCCAGCGGATGCTGCGCCCAAAGGTGCGTTGCACCGATTGGACGATGGCTTCGGCCACGCTGGCCAGCTTGAGCGGGCCCACACCGCCCACCTGCAGGCCGTAGACCTGTGCGATCGCCTGCACCTGCCCGACCACCTCGGCGATGATGGGCTGCACCTCCGGCCGACGGGCCGCCACCTGCTGCATCAGCCCGGCCACACCCTGCAGGTTGTTCTTGATGCGGTGGTGCACCTCCTGCACCAGCATTTCCCGCTGGGCGATCGCCGCGGCCAGTTCGGCCTGCTGAGCGGCACGCTGGGCGGTCACGTCCGACGCCACCAGCAGCACCTGATCCACCCGGTCACCCGAGCGGGCCAGCACCAGGAAACGCGCCTCCCAGGTATGAAGTGTCCCAGCCCCCTGTGCAAAGCGGTACTCCCGCTGGGTCGTGCTGCCGGGCTGGAGCTGCACCGCCAGCAGGTCGTTGCGCATCTGTGCGGCCACCGGCTGCGCAAACAGCTGCTCCGGTGTGCGACCCACCGCCGCCTCCGCAGCCAGGCCCACCCACTCGGCGGCCACCCGGTTGATCTGCTGCACCTCCAGGCTGGCCGCGTCGAACAGGGCGATCGCCATCGGCGCGGCTTCGATGATGCGCTGCAGCGAGGCCCTCGCCTGCGCAATGCGGGCCTCCGCCTGACGGCGCTGCTCAATGTCCAGCAGCGCGTAGATCAGCTCGCGCGAGCCGTCCAGGCTGAGCGTGGCGACCGCATTGCCCACCACCCAGAAGGTGCGACCGTCACGGCCCTGCACCCGGCATTCGAACTTCACCGCCTCGCCGTCGCGCAACTGGTCGAACAATTCCAGGCTGTGGCGGAAGGGGTGGTACTCATCCTGGGTGGCCACCGCATCGATCGGTTGGCCGAGGAAATCGCCCAGATCGCCGCCGAACATGCGGCGCGCCGACCGGTTCAGCCAGGAGATCACGCCGGCATGGTTGACCGTGACGATGCCCACCAGCACCGAGTCCAGCACCGCACGGGTGCGGTCGGCCTGCTGGCCCAGCACCTGCGCCATCTGTTCACGCTCATGGGCCAGGCTCTCCAGCTGGACCTGCTGCGACTTCAGGCGGGTGATCTCCGACAGCACCGCAATGGCCTGCGGGGTCTCGCTACCCGGGCCGGTGCGGCGGATGGTGAGTGCATACCAGTGGAGCGCCCCGTCGTCTGCGGCCACCTCCAGCTCGGCTTCGTAGAGCACCCCCTGGTCCAGGCTGTCGTTCAACGAACTGGGCGTCACCAGGCTGTTGGTTCGGGTGGCCAGCAGGGCCCGGATGTCCGACCCGACTCCCGCGCCGGCGCCCAGCCGCAGCATGCGTTCGAAGCGCCGGTTGCAGTGCATCAGCGTGTAGCCGCGCATCGAGGCGATACCCGCCGGCGAACTCTCCAGGATGGTGGACAGCTCGGCCAACAGCTGCTCGGCACGCTCCTGCGCCTGCTGCTGCTCGGTCACATCCAGCGTCACCACCGAGGTGGTTGGACGCCCGGAGGCCAGGCGTCCGGGCTCCACCCGGGTCACCAGCCAACGCGGTCCCAGCTCCGGATGGACGATCGCATAACGCACCTCGCAGCGCTGCGCCACTTTCAGTGCGCGCTGCAGGCGCTCGTACTCCGGCAGGGAGGCCGGCAACACCCACTCACGACGGACCGACTGGTGCAAGGTGGCTCGGGCAGAAGGCGCCCGGCCCGGCGCAGCAGCAACCGGCATTGCCCCTTGCGTGGATGCAGATGCAGATGCAGATGCAGACGTGGACACGGACGTGGGAGCTGGGGCCGGGGCGGGCGCCAGCTCCAGCGCATCCGCACCCGCCGGTCCGCGCAGTGTCGCGAGACCCACGCCGGCGGTGTCCACCAGGGCGCCCAGCTGCAGCTGGGCGATGTCGCGCTCTTCCTCGGCGGTGCGATCCTCAAGCATGCACATGATGCGCCGCTGCCCTCCCCGCGCCTCATAGCAGCGCAGCAGAGCCCGCACCCAACGCGGCGAAGCTTCGGGGCGAGGCAAAGCCCCTTCCAGCGTCACCCAGGTCCCACCGGTCTCCAGCGGGAAGGCCAGGCGTCCGTCATCCCAGTGCAGCAGCGCACGCACCGCCTCGGAGGCATCACGCAGCTCCACCGGCGCACCGCCGACCAGCTGCCCGAAGGCCTGGTTGCTGCGCAGCACCAGGCCACTCTCGTCAAACAGCGCCATGCCCAACGGCGACAGGTCGAACCACTGATCCAGCTCACGCGAGAAACGCTCGGCCTGCTCTCGCGCCGCGTGTTCGGCGGTGGTCTCCTGCATCAGCAGCAGCTGCAGGCGGCGGCCGTCCTGGGTCAGCGTCAGGTAGCGCGCACAACGCACCCAGCGCAGTTGCCCCTGGGCGTCAACGACGCGCTGTTCCTGCAGCGCCGGGCAGGGCATCCGGCGGGGATCGCGCTGCAGCTGCTCGCGCTCCTGTCGGGCGGCGGCCTGATCCTCCTCGGGCAGCAGCTCCATCGGATCGCGGCCGATCAGCTCCTGGCGCGAACGGCCGGTGAGATCCAGGTAGGCCTGGTTGACGTCGATGAGGCGAAATCCCTCGTCCTGCAGCGCCGCGGGAAAGGGCGCCGCCCAGAGCATGCCGTGCAGCTCGCGCAGGGCCTCGTCGCCGACGTCCAGCACCGGTGCCGATTCGCGTGAGCGCAGCGGGACCACATCCTCCAGCGGCAGGCACAGCACCCAGTGCCGATCGTCCAGGGGTGTGAAGACCGGCAGACCCGGCCCCCCCTGAGGCCAATGGGCCGGCTGAGCCACCACCGCACCCGCAGCCAGGCAGTTGCGCATCCAATCGAGCAGGCCGCTGCTGAAGACCTGCTCCAGGTCCGCCAACCCCATGCCGGGCTCACAGGCCAACTGCCTGAGTGCAGCCTGATTGGCAAACTGCAACCGGCCTGCCGGCGAAAACACCAGCACCGGCTCGACCAGGCTGTCGAACAGCGCGCGCGGCAGGGAAAACGCAGTGGAAGAGGCGTGGATGGCGACCATGGGCCCGCAACAAAGGCAGCAGCGCTGCAGTGTATGCAGCGCGCTGTCGCTGCGCGGCCCAGGGGGTGCGAAAGTTTCAGATCAACTGTGTCGCGCCCGCCAGCGCGTGCAGCAGCGCACGGTTGACGCTGCGCATGTCGAACATGGCCTGCTCGGCACACTCACGGATGTCGTGCACCGTCCCGCCTTCGAGCGCACGCGCCAGCGCCAGCGGCACCGCATGCGGCCCTTCCCTGGCCACCAGGGCCTGAGCCACCCGGTCCGGCACGGGAATGGTCTCCAGCAGGCGCGAAAACGGCATCTGCAACATGCGGTCGAGCAGCGAGAACACACCGCAGATGAACAGCTCACTCCTGGCGGCATCGTCGCCGGACTCGCCGCCCAGCGCCTCCAGGATCAGCCCGCGCCGCACCGCGGCATACATCAGCGGTCGCTGGTTGGGGTCGTTGCCCGCCGTCACCAGCGCCAGGGCCAGCCAGCGCTTGAGGCGCTGGTAGCCCAGCAGCATCACCGCATGACTGAAGGAGCTGACCTCGACACGCAGACCGAAGATCGGCGAGTTGATGTAGCGCATCAACTTGTACGCCAGGTTCGGATCGCGCTTGAGGGTGGCCTCCAGTTCGGCCAGCGGTGCCTCGTCGTCCACCTGGTTGATCAGCGCGATCACCACCTGCATGTCCGGACGGCCGGCGGCCGCCGTGGCCCGGCGCAGCGAAGCGGCCGTCACTTCGCTCGGCGGCTCGCCCATGGGCCAGCCGACCACGGCCACCGCCCCGCGACCAAAGGCCCCTTCCATTTCGGCCTGGGTGGTGATGCCCTCCTGCCAGAACCCGATCGAGCGGGTCACACCCGGCGGGGGCGGCGAGGTGGTCAGCCGCCGCTCGTCGGCGATGTCGATGATGGAGTACTTGAAGCTGCCGAGCATGTGCTTGGGCAGCGGATGGTCCGGCCGGCCGGACAGCAGCAGCGTGTTGCCGGCGGCCGCCAACGTCATGATGGCGTCCGCATGCACCGGGTCGCAGGCCATGAACTTGGGCACCTCGACCATCAGGTTGGCGCTGGGCAGCACGGACAACAGCTCGGCCAGCACACTTTCGCTGCGCACCGACAGGGCCACCTGGGGTCCGTCGGCGGGCCAGACCTGACCAACCGTGCTGAGCAGTTCGGCCACCGGCAACCATTGCCCAGGGACGATCGGAAAGACCGTCAGGCGGGTGGCGATGACGTTGCGGTGGCGGTCGATCACCGGGCTGTAGCTGAGGGCCACCTGGGCCAGGATGGGCGCGTCCATGGGTGTTTGTCGTGTGCGGAAAGGAAGCAGGGGGAACGGAAACCGCTATCCGTTGATGTAGTTGAACAGTGACAGCTTCTGGACCATCGCATAGGACTGAAGCGCGGCCTGATAACTGGTCTGTTTGTTGGTAAAGGACGAGATGGCCTCCACCATGTCGATGTCCTCGACGTTGGAGCGTGTGGTCTGGGCGGCCAGGATGCGGCCGCTGTTGCGCGACTCGATGCTGTCGATGCCGTTGAGGATGGCGCCCACCTCGGCGCGAGTGGACTGAAACCGGTCCAGCACGCTGTCCAGCCCGGCGATGCCATCGGTCACCGCCTGGGAGACCTGCTCATTGGTGGCGCCATCGGTCTGCAGCAGGCCAATGGCGTTGTTGAGCGTGGTGAAGACGTCGGTGGAGCCCCCCAGCCAGGTGTCGCGGCCCTCGATCGACAGCGGCAGGTTCTCGCGCGGGGTTCCGGCGTCGCTGTAGACACCTTCCAGGCGGCCGCCGGCGGCATCCGAGCTCACCGTCCAGTCATCGGGCGAGGCCCCGGGCACCTTGATGTAGCGAGCAGAGTTCTCCCCTTGCCGGCCAAACAGGAGGTTGCCGGCCGCATCGGTCTGGTTGGACACGGAAAACAACTCGTCGCGGGCCTGCTTCAGCGTTTCGGCCAGGGCCCGCCGCCCGCTGTCGGTGTAGCTGCCGTTGCCGGCCAGCACCAGGGCCTCGCGGGCCTGCTGGGACAGCTCGATGGCACTGCCCAGCGCCGACTCGGTCAGGCCCATCACATTGCGGCTGTTGTCGATGGTGCGCTGCAGCTGCTTGCCGCGGGCCTCCTCGACCAGGGCCCGCTCGGCCTGTGCCGCCGCGGTGGGATCGTCACCCGGCTTGAGCACACGCTTGCCGGAGTTCATCTGCTCCTGGGCGTGCGTCAGCTCGTCCTGGCGGCGCTGCAGCTCGTACACGGTGGAGTCGAAGCTGTAGGCGGTGGAGACTCTCATCAACGGACCTCGTTCAGTTCAAGGGCGGCAGGAGGGTTCCCCACCGGCCCGTTGGGCGACCACTGCAGACCCCCGCGGGCCCGGCATGCCGCCATCAGCCACCCAGCGACATCAGTGTGTCGAACACCTTCTGCGCCACCTGCAGAACCTTGGCTGCGGCCTGGTAGCTCTGCTGGTACTGCAGCAGCTTGGCCGCTTCTTCATCCAGGTTCACGCCGGTGACGGCCCCCAGTTGTTGGCGGGCATCGGCAGCCAGGTTGGAAGAGACATCGGCGCGCGCATCGGCGGTCTGAACCCGCACGCCCACATCGGCCACCACCTGCGAGAAGTAGTCGGTGAAAGTCGCTCCAGCGAACTGTTCGGAATCCGCCAGGTTCTGCAGGGCCAGCGCATTGCCGTTGCTGCTGCGTGCAGCCGACGCCGGTGAACCCAACGATGCGGCAGCGATGTCGTCTGTGGCGAAACCGGCACTGAGCTTCAAGGTGGCGGCCCCTCGGCTGCCCACCTCGAACAGGTCAGTGCCCTGGGTCGTGCCGCCGGCGCCGTCGTCGCGCAAGGTCCAGCCCTGGGACTGCTGGCCATTGACCAGGTCGGCGATGCCGTTGGCCAGGGTGTCCAGCTGGGAACGCGCCGCGGCCAGATCGTCGTCCTGGAACTGCAGCAGTCCGGCCAGCCGCCCCCCCACCAGGATGCCGCTGTCGAGATTGCGGCTCACACCCGCCACGTCGATCGACACCCGCGTCACCGAGCTGTCGACAGCGTCCGGCGCAGCCTTCAACTGGTAGGCATCCGAGCCGACCACCAGGGTCTGGCTGCCGCCGACGAAGAGGTTGAGTGAGCCGTCGTCCTGCTCCACCCGGTTGACCTGCACGTAGCTGCTCAGGTCCTGGATCAGCTGATCGCGCTGGTCCAGCAGGTCGTTGGGCTGCTGGGCGCTGCCCCGGGTGCCAGCGATCTGGGCGTTCAGGTCCGCGATGCGCTGGGCCAGGTTGTTGACCTCGGCCACGCTGTTCTTCAGGTCCTGCGTCACGCCGTGCTGCAGGCCGCTCAGGCTGGAGGCGGTGCTGCGGAACATCGACGCCAGGTCACCGGCACGCTCGATCACCACCCGCCGGGCCGAGGCATCGGTGGGCTCGGCCGCGACGTCGCCGAACGCATTGAACATCTGGGTGGCGGTGTAGCCCAGGCCCTGCTCTCCGGTGCCGAAGCTGGACTCCATCTGGCTGAGCATCTTCTGGCGCACCTCGTCGGCCGAGGCCTGGGAGGTGGTCTGCGACACCTGGTCGGTGAGAAAGCCATTCACCTCCCGCTCGACCGTCTGCACCTCAACACCCCGGCCGAAGTAGCCCGAGCCGGAGAACATGCCCTGGGAGGTGACCGTCTTGACCGATTGGCGCGAGTAACCCTCCACGCTCGCATTGGCGATGTTGTGACCGGCGGTGGCCAGTTGGGCCTGGGCGGCCCGCAAGCCGCTGGCCCCCAGCGAAAGCAGGGAGGTGGAGCTCATGGTGTGCGCCGCACAAACGACTCAAGCCGCCCAGCGGGCGGCATCGGGTGGACAGGAACAAGCAGCATGGCAGCCTCCAAAGGCAACAGGACCGGATCAGGCCGTCGCGCCCGGCACGCCGACGCGGGCCGATGCGGCGGACGCATCGGCCTGATCGACCAGGCGACGGGTGGTCTGGATCACCCGACCGAGCTTGACGGCATAGTCGGGATCGGTTGCATAGCCCGCGCGCTGTAGCCCGCGGGCGAAGGCCTGGGCGTCGTTCGTGACTTGCATCACGCCGGCATAGCGGGGGCTGGTCGAAATCAGCCGTGCATAGTCCCGGAAGCTCTCCTGCGGCGTCGCATAGGCGCGAAAAGCCGCCTGCACCTTCTGCGCCTGGCCGTTGACCACTTCGGTGGTGGTCGTCACCACCACCGGCCCCTTCCAGCCCGGTCCGGCCTTGATGCCGAACAGGTTGTTCGACGGGCTGCCGTCGGCCGCGCGGATGTCGCGCCGACCCCAGCCGGTTTCATGGGCGGCCTGCGCCAGCATGAACTCTGCGGGGATGCCACTTTCGGCGGCCACCGCCTGCGCGCTGGCACGGTGCTGATCGATGAACCGGCTGGCCGCCCCCAACCCAGGGCCCGAGCTCCCGCCCGATCCCGTCGGCGCAGTGCTGGCCGTGGACGAAGTTGAGGTGGACGGTGCGGCTGCTGCGGTGGCGTTCACCGAACGGTCGCCAGAAGGCTGGGCCTGCACCGGCTGCCACCGCGACCCCGCCGGCAACTGGCGCCAACCCTCCGGAAGCGCCGCGGCAGCACCGGAGCGGCCTTCGAGCTGGCGGGCGATCGCGTCGGCCAGCCCACCCGGCAGCCCGGTCATCTGGCTGGCGTACTGCTGATCGAGCATGCCGGTGGCCATCTC
>Ga0154020_10001405_pt1 | contig 29771 bp, 24 predicted proteins | sample Klosneuvirus_201_FD_109709 | JGI IMG/M metagenome (GOLD analysis project Ga0154020, IMG submission 109709) | Active sludge microbial communities from wastewater, Klosterneuburg, Austria - Klosneuvirus_20160825_MG | ecosystem: Engineered > WWTP > Aerobic digester > Activated sludge | place...
ACAACTTCGTTGGCGCAGGCGGCCGACAGCCTCAGCACCTCGTCATCGGTGTCGGCCGACCGCACCGGCGCCTCGAGCGACGGTCGCCGGATCATGTGCATGACGGCTTCATCCAACCCCCACTGCCGGGCAACCCCCGCCGCGAGCGCGTCGACGTCGATGCCCAGTACGGCGTAGGACGCCGCCTGTTCGGTCATGCCCGGCTCATCTGGCTCTCCCGACTTGGCGGCAGGTTCGGGCTGCATCAACCTACGAATTTGTGCGCACTCGTCCGGAAAGTGGTACTGCACAACCAAGCGCCCCAGGTTCTGCAGCAACGCGAGCAGGTAGACGACTTCGGCATCGTAGCCGGCGGGTCGCAGCCATTGGGCGATCCGACCGGCGCGTCGAACCCGGTCGAAAAGGCGCTCCAGCTCGGCGGCCTGGCTGTCGTCCAGCGGTCCTGGCCACGGCCGCAATGAAAGCGCGGCCTGCCGAACACCGTCCAGGCCGATCATCGCGATCGTGCGTCGGATGGTGAGCACCGGCCCGCTGCCTGAGCCCAGCACACCCCTGACCTGCGAGCTGTTGACGGCGCGCAGCAGTTCGAAGGTGAGTGCGGTGTCCTGCAGCACGATCTCGGCCAGCTCGATCGTGCGTTCGCGTTCCATCATGGCCAGGCGGGCCGCGCGCGATGCGCCACCTGGCACAGCGGGGAGCACGCCCGCAGCACGGACGCGGTCCTGCAGCTGCGCCAACGGACCCGCGCCATCCCCTTCGGACGACAGCCAGCCCTCGAGCGCATGCACGAGAGTCCGCGCATTGCGATAGCGTTGCCGCTCTTGGCGGTCGGTGGCCCTGTTGACGATGGCTCGCAACGCCTCCGGCACCGGGTGGGGCATGCTCCACGGCAGTCGGACCAGTTCGCGGCCGATGGGTGGCATGCGACTGATCGTGCGGCCGATGTCGGGCTCCTCCAGCGCTGGTTGCCCGCTCAGCACCTGGTGCATCACCAAGCCGAAGGCGAGCACGTCGCGTTCGGCGGCGACCCGATGCAGTTGGAGCGCGGCGCTGGGAGGCAGGCGCGCGTCATGGGCGGTCAGTGCCACGCCCAGTCCGAGCAGCCGGCACGCGCCGGACTCGCTCACCAGCAGCATGCTGGCCTGCACATCACCATGAGCCACGCCGGCTTCATGCGCAAACGCCAAGGCCTGGATCGCCTGAAGGGCACGGGGAACCAGTTCCGTGGCACTCATCCCCTTGCTGCCGGTGAGCTCGGCCAGCGTCGATGAAGAGCCGGGGTCATAGGTGACGTAGGGCCAACCCTCGACCTCGCCCACCTCGACGGAGTGGGCCAGGCCCGGGTGATCGATGCGCGCCGATTTCCGTGCCGTCTGGTGCCAGAGCGCAAGCGCAGACGCATCGACAGGCTTCTGCCTGGGCATGGCCAGCATCAAATCCTGCTTGTTGCGCGGATCTGCCACGGCCCACATCATGGTGCGCTCGCTCTTGGCCAGCAGCCGCAGCAACTGGAAGCGCCCGAAGTGGCGCACCGCCTGCGGACGGGCGGGACTGGCGTTGGCCGGGGTCTGAGCGCTCACTCGTGGACCTTCGTTTTCAACAGGCGCTGTGCGATCCGCGGCACAGCGTGCGCGGACAGGGCGACGGCAATGTGCGGATTGGACCCAATTCAAGGCTCGAACGAAGCCTGGAACAGGCCCTGCTTCGACCGCCAGATCGGCCCGGCCTGCCTGCGCTCGATAGAGGCGCTTGATGGCAACCATAGCGCGGCGCTGCTGCCTTGGCATGCAGCGACCCGGGGGGTTTGTGTCAGAATTCCCCGAACACGTTGATGGGTGTTCAACCCACGAAGGAACGGCGATGAGCAGCGACCTGATCAAGCACGTGACCGACGCCTCGTTCGAGGCCGACGTCCTCCAATCCGCGACGCCGGTCCTTGTCGATTACTGGGCCGACTGGTGTGGCCCTTGCAAGATGATTGCACCGATGCTGGACGAAGCTGCCAAGGAGCTCGGCGGTCGCGTCCAGATTGCGAAGTTGAACGTCGACGAAAACCGCGATGTGCCAGCGCGCTATGGCATTCGCGGTATTCCGACGCTGATGTTGTTCAAGGATGGCCAGCTCGCCGCAACCAAGGTGGGCGCGCTGTCGAAGGCACAGTTGACGGCGTTCCTCGAGCCGCACCTATAATCCCCCCAATCGCGCTGAGGAGTGGGGCCAAGAGCCCGCTGCACAGCGCCCCAGGATAGCCACCCCGCCAGCCGAGTTACGGCTCGATGCCCTAGCGGGGGTTCCGGCCACCTCCCCAGCCCAGACTAGCACGCGGCCCCATGGCCGTATGGCTGCTGCGCAAGCGGTTCGTGCCCGGCTTCCCGGCCAGTCGTCCCCGGCAAGGCGCTGGCCCATCACCCCAGGGTGTCATCCCGCTATGCATTTGTCCGAACTGAAGGCGCTGCACGTCTCCGAACTCATCAAGATGGGCGAGGCGCTGGAGATCGACAACGTCGCCCGCCTGCGCAAGCAGGAGCTGATGTTCGCCATCATGAAAAAGCGCGCCAAGGGCGGCGAACAGGTGTTCGGCGACGGCGTGCTCGAGGTTCTTCCCGATGGCTTCGGCTTCCTGCGCTCGATCGACACCAGCTACATGGCGTCGACCGACGACATCTACCTGAGCCCCAGCCAGATCCGTCGCTTCAACCTCCACACCGGCGACCTGATCGAAGGCGAGGTTCGGGTACCCAAGGACGGCGAACGCTACTTCGCGCTGGTGAAGGTCGACCGCGTGAACGGCCTGACGCCCGAGGAGAACAAGCACAAGATCATGTTCGAGAACTTGACGCCGCTGTTCCCCAAAGAGCAGTTCAAGCTCGAACGCGACATCAAGAACGAAGAGAACATCACCAGCCGCATCATCGACCTGATCGCACCGATCGGCAAAGGACAGCGCGCGCTGCTGGTGGCGCAACCCAAGACCGGCAAGACGGTGATGATGCAGCACATCGCCCATTCGCTGGTGGCCAACCATCCCGAGATCCATTTGATCGTCCTGCTCGTCGACGAGCGCCCCGAAGAGGTGACCGAGATGCAGCGCACGGTGCGCGGCGAGGTCATTTCGTCAACGTTCGACGAGCCGGCTGCCCGCCATGTGCAAGTGGCCGAAATGGTGATCGAGCGCGCCAAGCGCCTGGTCGAACTCCGCAAGGACGTGGTGATCCTGCTGGACTCGATCACCCGCCTGGCGCGTGCCTACAACAACGTGCTGCCCTCGTCAGGCAAGGTGCTCACCGGCGGCGTGGACGCCAACGCGCTGCAGCGCCCCAAGCGCTTCTTCGGCGCGGCGCGCAATGTCGAGGAAGGCGGATCACTCACCATCATCGGTACCGCGCTGATCGACACCGGCAGCCGCATGGACGAGGTGATCTACGAAGAATTCAAGGGTACCGGCAACTGCGAAATCCATCTCGACCGGCGCATGGCCGAGAAGCGGGTCTACCCATCGATCCTGATCAACAAAACCGGCACTCGCCGCGAGGAGCTCCTGCTCAAGCCGGAGATCCTCCAAAAGACCTGGATCCTGCGCAAGCTTCTGTACAACATGGACGAGATCGAGGCAATGGAGTTCATCCTCGACAAGATGAAGTCGAGCAAGAACAACCTCGATTTCTTCGACATGATGCGCCGCGGTGGCTGAGGCCGGACGTGCAACAGTGCCTTCGCACTATTGCGCGCCTGCCGAAGCGGCCGAGCTTGATCAGGCTATAATTCGCGTTTTTCCGCGCAAACGGAAAGTGCGCTGCATGGTGCGGCGTGGCTCCCGGTCCAACCGAAGCGAGAGATCTCCCATGAAAGAAGGCATCCACCCGAACTACCGCGAAGTGTGCTTCGTGGACCTGTCCAACGGCTTCAAGTTCGTCACGCGCTCCACCGTGCAGACGAAAGAAACCGTGAAGATGGACGACGGCCGTGAACTGCCGATGGTGAAGCTCGAAACGACGAGCGAGACCCATCCTTTCTACACCGGCACGCAGAAAAGCATCGACAGCCTCGGCGGCCGCGTCGAGAAGTTCCGCAACAAGTTCGCCCGCGTGGGCATGGCCAAGAAGTCGGCCTGATCGCGAGCAGCGCGCCGCAGTGGGCGCGCGTCGATACGTCAGGGCAGCTTCGGCTGCCCTTTCCATTGGTGCATGCTCATGCGTGAACGTGCGTTGACCCCGATCCCCAAGCCAGCGCTGGTCGCCCGCGAGGCTGCGCGGCGCCTGCCACGCCTTCCACTGCTGCTGCTGTGCACCGCCTATGTACTGCCGGGCCTGATCGGCCGCGATCCGTGGCGCAATGCGGATCTCACCGCGTTCGGCCAGATGCTTGCAATGGCGCAGGGGCGCACGTCGTGGTGGACCCCGTCCCTCGGTGGCATACCGACTGACGCCGCGCTGCTGCCCACCTGGATCGGAGCCGCCAGCATCTGGCTGACCGATGGCGCACTGGCTCCCGCTCTGGCCGCCCGGCTGCCTTTTGCCGCGTTGCTGGCACTGACACTCCTGGCGGTCTGGTACGCGACCTTTCATCTCGCACGCACCGAGGCCGCGCAGCCGCTGGCCTTTGCGTTTGGCGGCGAAGCCCCGCCAGCCGAGTACGCACGCGCCATCGCGGACGGCGCATTGCTGGCGCTGATCGCGACGCTTGGCCTGCTGCAACTCGGCCACGAGACGACACCCGAGCTGGCACAGCTCGCCGCACTTTCGGGACTGCTCTGGGCCCTTGCCTGCGCAGACCACTCACCGATGGCGGCACGCGTGGGCCTCATCCTGGCGTTGCCCGCACTCGCAGCCAGCGACGCACCAGCCCTGGCTTCAGTCATCGGGCTGGCCGCGTGCGCACTGTCGTGGCGATCCGTGCTCCCCGGCGGGCGTGCAGTCCTGCCTTGGATCATCGCGGGTACGGTGCTCTCGTTGCTGGTCGCCTGGCCTCTGCATTCATGGAAGTGGCGCATCGCCCCGAACATAGACCCTGCGCAAGCGCTGCGCCTGTGGCTTTGGTTCCTTTGGCCGGCCGGCGCCTTGGTTGCGCTCACGTTGTGGCGATGGCGCCGCTACCTGGGCAGGGCCCACCTGAGCGTGCCGCTCCTGTCGGTGTTGAGCGGCCTGGTCGCCTGCCTGGGCATGGGCGGCTCCGATCGGGCCCTGATGCTGGCTCTTCCCGGTGTGGCCATCCTCGCCGCGTTCGCGCTCCCGACGCTGCAGCGCGGAACGGCGGCCGCCATCGACTGGTTTTCGGTGTTCTTCTTTACCCTGTCTGCTGCCGCCATCTGGATGTTCTACATGGCGATGCACCTCGGATGGCCAGCCAAACCGGCGGCCAACGTGCTGCGTCTGCTCAGCGGTTACCGTCCCCCGTTCTCCGCATCTGAGCTGCTGCTGGGCGTATGCGCCACTTTGGCCTGGATCTGGCTGGTGCGCTGGCGCACGGGCCGGCATCGAAGTGCCCTGTGGCGCAGTCTGGTGCTTCCAGCCAGCGGCGTGGCGTTGTCTTGGCTGCTTCTGATGACGTTGTGGTTGCCCGCGCTGGACCACGCGCGCAGCTATCGGTCGGCAATCGGCCAGTTGGCCCGGGTGCTGCCTGCCGGTAGTTGCGTGAGCGCGCCGACGGCTCCACCGGTGCTTGTGGCAGCAATGGAGTACTACACCGGCCGTCGAGTCGACGCCCGTCGGTTGCACGCCGACGAGGTTGTCTGCGATGCACTGCTGCTGGTGCAACCCACGCCGGCCAGAGGGGCCCCTCCGTCAGCGAAGTGGGTCGAACTGGAACGGACACGCCGGCCGACCGAGCGCCAGGAAACCTTGGTGCTGTACCGTCGCCCGCGCGATCCGGCTTGAGCCTGCAGCGCGCTACTATCGAATCGGTTCTCGCCAGGCGTGCTCAGCCTGTTGTCGACGAATGCGTATTGGCCTCAGGGTGCCGTCGTGGCGTCATCCACGACCCTGGCTGCTGGCTGCGACAAACCGACCGGTCGCACGCGCGCATAGGGGAAGATCAGACGGAAGCACGACCCCTTGCCCGGTTCGCTCTCGACCTCCAGTTCGCCGCCATGACGCTGCATCACATGCTTGACGATGGCCAAGCCCAGGCCTGTACCACCGGTCTCGCGCGAGCGGCTGCCATCGACCCGGTAGAACCGCTCCGTGAGTCGCGGCAGATGCTCGCGGGCGATGCCAATACCGTTGTCACGCACTTCCAGGACCGCGTCTCCCCCGTTGCGGGCGACCCACGACACCTCGATTCGGCCACCCGCTGGCGTATAGCGGATGGCATTGTTCACCAGGTTTCCTACCGCGCTGAGGATCTCCGCCTCGACTCCCGCTACTTCGACCGGCACATCTGCCGGGAACACCAGGGCATGGCGGCCCGCTGACAGAGTGCACCCGTCGGCCTCGATGCGCTGCAGCAGCGGAGCCAGGCGGTGCCACTGGTCCAGCGAGGGGCGAGGGCTACCCTCGAGTTGGGCCAGTGTCAGCAAGTCGGCCACCAGCACATGCATGCGATCTGTCTGTTGCCGCATCAACAGAAGCACGCGCTGGCGCTCGGTTTCCGTCAGTGGCAGGTTCTCCATCGTCTCGATGAAGCCCGCCAGGACTGTCAGCGGAGTGCGGATCTCGTGCGAGACGTTGGCCACGAAGTCACGGCGCATGGCCTCGCCACGCTGACGTTCGGTGATATCCATCGACAGAACGATCTTGCGGCCCTGGCCATAGGGGCGCACAAGCACCGAGAGAGCGCTGGCCGGATCGCGCCCTTCCACCACTACCGGTTCGTTCCAGGCGCCGCCCTGCAAGTAGGCGACGAAGGCCGGCATTCGGACCAGATTGGTGATGCGCTGCAGGATGTCGCGCTGGACATCCAGCCCGAAGTGCTCGGCCGCGACGCGGTTGCACCACTCGATCTGGTCACTCTCATCGAGCAGCAGCACGCCATTGGGCGAGGCTTCGATCGCGCTGAGAAACTGGCTTCGCTGCTCGCGTTCCTGCAACAGGTCGTGCTCGATGGACTTCAGAGTGCGCTCGGCCCTGAAGAAGACCTCAGACCACAACCCGGTGGCATCACCCAGTTCGCGCACGCGCGGACCGCGCAGCCAACGAAGGAACCGGTAGGCATGCGCCACGTCGTAGGCGCCCAGCAGCAGCACGACCACACTCGCGCCGGCAGCAGCGATCCAAACCGGATGCCCCACCCAGGCGCCCAGGGCGTAGCCCACCGCTGCGCCGCTGGCGCAGGCCGCCCAGGCCAGCAGGGGACGCAGCCAAGTCGAGCTCATTGTCGGAACTTGCGGGCCTACCCCACTGCGGCGCGGGCCTGGCCGGTGAGGCGGTAGCCGGCCCCGCGCACGGTCTCGAGCATGCCTGAGCAGCCCGCCGGCGCCAGCGCTTCGCGCAGACGCTTGATGTGCACATCGACCGTGCGTTCCTCGATGAACACATGGTCACCCCAAACCCGATCAAGCAGATTGGATCGGCTGTGCACGCGCTCCGGATGCTTCATCAGGAAGTGCAGCAGCCGGAACTCGGTGGGTCCCAGCTTCAGCTCGCGCTCCCGATGACTGACGCGGCGCGTGGCCGGGTCCAGCCGCAGACCCGCAATCTCGACCGCCTCATCCAGTGCCTCGGGCACCTTGCGCCGCAGCACAGCGCGTATGCGGGCCATCAGCTCGTTGGTCGAAAACGGCTTGGTGAGGTAGTCGTCAGCGCCAGCATCGAGGCCGGACACCTTGTCCTGCTCGGCCGCACGGGCGGTGAGCAAGATGATGGGCAACTCCTTGGTGCGCGCATCGGCACGCCACTGCCGCGCCAGCGCCAGCCCCGACTGGCCCGGGAGCATCCAGTCCAGCACCACGAGGTCGGGCAGCATGGCGTCCACTTCGCGCTGAGCCTGTTCCGCCGACGCTGCGAGCGTGATCTCGTGGCCGGCATGCCGCAGGTTGATGGCGATCAGCTCAGCAATGGCCGACTCGTCCTCGACAACTAGGATCCTGCTCATCTGCTTGGACTCAACGAACCATCGTTTCGATAGCCTCGACCGGGTTGTGCCGGACGTCGGTTCCCTTGACGATGTAGATGATGACTTCGGCCAGGTTCTTGGCGTGGTCACCCACGCGCTCGATCGCCTTGGCCACGAACACCAGATCGATTGCCGACGAAATGGTGCGCGGGTCTTCCATCATGTAGGTGATCAGCTTGCGCATCAGGCCATCGAATTCCTGGTCGATCTGGTCGTCCTGGCGCAGCACTTCGAGAGCGGCTGTCGTGTCCAGGCGCGCAAAGGCATCAAGCGCCTTGCGCAACTGCTGCGTGGCGAGCTCTGCCTCGAAGGACAGGTCGGATACCGGCAAGCGCAGCCGACTGGACATGCCCGCATTCATCAGCTTCTGCACCGTGCGGGCGATGCGCGCGGCCTCGTCGCCAATGCGCTCGAGGTTGCCAATCGTCTTGGATACGGCGATCAGCAGGCGCAGGTCGCGGGCCGTGGGCTGGCGTCGGGCGATGATCGATGACAAGTCGCGGTCGATGTCGACCTCCATCGCATTCACGCGCTCTTCCTGCTTGAGCACCTGCGTGGCGACGTCGGCACTGAAGTTCGACAGTGCGTAAACCGCTTGCGCGACCTGCGACTCGACCAGGCCACCCATCTCGAGCACCTGCGCGGAGATGCCGGCCAGCTCGGAGTCGAATTGCGTGGACAGGTGTTTGTCGGACATGGCGTTCCTCCGGGGCAACCGTCAGCCGAAGCGTCCGGTGATGTAGTCCTCAGTCTCCTTGCGCTTCGGGCGCATGAAGATTTCCTTGGTGTCACCGTACTCGATCAACTCGCCCAAGTACATGTAGGCGGTGTAGTCCGACACCCGGGCCGCCTGCTGCATGTTGTGCGTCACGATCAGGATCGACACCTTGTCCTTGAGTTCGCCGATCAGGTCTTCAATCGCACCGGTGGCGATCGGGTCCAGGGCCGATGTGGGCTCGTCGAACAGAATAATCTCCGGATCGGTGGCCAGTGCGCGTGCAATACACAGCCGCTGCTGCTGTCCGCCCGACAGATTGGAACCGCCTTCGTCGAGACGGTCGCGTACCTCGTTCCACAGTGCGGCGCCCTTCAGCGCCGCCTCGACCTTGTCCTCGATGTAGCTGCGCGACCTCTCGTTGCGCACGCGCAGCCCGTAGGCCACGTTTTCGAAGATCGACTTCGGGAATGGGTTGGGCTTCTGGAACACCATCGAAACGCGCATGCGGACCTCAATCGGGTCAACTTCATGCGCCAGCACGTTCACGGCGTCGGGCAGCAGCTCGATTGCACCGTCGTACCTGTGGCCTGGGTAGAGATCGTGCATGCGGTTGAAGCAACGCAGGAACGTGCTCTTGCCGCAGCCGGACGGGCCGATGAGCGCTGTGACGCGGTGTTCGTACACCGGCATCGAAACGCCCTTGAGCGCCTTGAAGTCACCGTAGTAGAAGTCGAGTGTCTTTGACTGCGCCTTCAGCGGCGGCGGGTTGTCGGGCAGTGTGATCGTGGAGGTCATGGGTTCATCCGTCGATGCTGTGGGCCTAAGGGCATCACCACTTGATGTTCTTGCGCAGGCGGTAGCGCAGCCAGATCGCCAGCGCGTTCATGCCCAGCGTCATGACCACCAGCACCAGGCTGGCGGCGGCCGCGTTCTGGTGGAACGCCGGGTCCGGGCGTGAGGTCCAGTTGAAGATCTGGATGGGCATCACCGTGAACGGGGAAGTCAGCCAGTCGAACAGCCCCGCTGGCGGATCGCCCGTGAAAGGCACTGGCGGCAGGAAGGCGATGAAGGTGAGCGCACCGATGGTGATGATCGGTGCCGTTTCTCCGATCGCCCGGGCCATGCCGATGATCACGCCGGTCAGGATACCGGGCGTGCTGTACGGCAGCAGGTGGTCGTGCACCACCTGCCAGCGCGATGCGCCGCAGCCGTAGGCGGCCTCCCGGATGTGCTGCGGAATCGAGCGCAGCGCTTCACGGGTGGCCACGATGACGATGGGCAGGATGAGGAGCGCCAGCGTCAGTCCCGCTGACAGGATGCTCTGTCCGAACCCGAAGGTGTAGACAAACAGCCCCAGCGCCAGCAGACCGTAGACGATGGACGGCACACCCGCCAGGTTGCTGATGTTGATCTCGATGATGTCGGTGACCCAATTCTTCTTGGCGTACTCTTCGAGATAGATCGCACCCGCAATGCCGATCGGTACGGCAAAGCTCGCTGTCACGAGCATGACCAGGATTGAACCTACCCAGGCTGAAAGGATGCCCGCCTGGCCCGCCCGGCGCGACGGGAAATTGGTGAAGAACTCGGCGGTCAGCCGGGGCAGCCCATCGATCACCATTTCGGTGAACAGGGCCACCAGCGTGAGGATGCCGACCATCATGGCCAGGAGCCCCAGGATCGCGAAGATGGTGTCCCAGCGCTTGTGCGCCCGAATCAGTTCGCGGATTTCCTTCGCCCGCGCAACAGCGTCTATGGCAGCCATTTCAGTAGACCTCCCGGTACTTGCGGCGGATCCAGTAGCCCAGCATGTTGAAGGCCAGCGTCAACAGCAGCAGCATCAGGCCGGCGGCGAAGATGGTCTGGTATCCCACCGAACCGTGCGGCAGATCGCCCAGCGCCACCTGGACGATGTAGCTGGTGATGGTGGCAGCAGGTTCCATCGGATTGAAAGTGAGCGTCGGCTGCATGCCGGCAGCGACCGCCAGAATCATGGTTTCGCCAACCGCACGAGAGATACCCAGGATGTAAGCTGAGGCGATGCCCGACAGCGCAGCGGGCACTACCACCTTCACAGCCGTCTGGTACCGCGTCGCACCCATGGCATACGACCCCTCGCGCAGGCCCATCGGCACGGCGCGCATGGCATCCTCCGACAGCGATGCGACATACGGAATGATCATGATGCCCATGACCAGACCCGCTGATAGCACGTTGAAGCCCGGCAGCTCGGGGAACACCTTCTGCAGCAGCGGGGTGACGAACAGCAACGCGAAGTAGCCGTAGATGATGGTCGGCACGCCAGAGAGCATTTCGAGCACGGGCTTGAGCGTCTCGCGCGTCGTGTGCCCGGCAAACTCCGACAGGTAGATGGCGATGATCGTGCCCAGAGGCACTGCCACGCACAGCGCCACCGCCGAACTGGTGATCGTGCCCGACAGCAGCACCATGATCCCGAAGTGCGCGTCGTCGAACAGCGGTGTCCATTGGGTGTCGGTGAGGAAATCCCATACCGATACGCTGCCGAAGAAGACGATCGACTCCTTGACCAGGATGTAGACGATGCCCGCCGTCGTGAATACCGACACGCAAGCGGCCAGCAGCAGCACGAACTCGATGGCCGACTCCTTGCGCTTGCGCTGGAGCTTGGCCCGTGCCATCTGGGCCAGGCGAGCCTCGCCGGTCAACGGGACATCCTTCATCTGGACCTCGACCGTTTGAGTGGGTGTGGTCGACATTCTAGAAACCCCTCGTCGTCGATGACCACCAGGGCCGTCGGTCGATCATCACGGAAAACGGGCCCCGCCGCCTATGCGTTCGGGGCCCGGCAGTCACTGCGGCGCGAGCCAGCCGATCAGAGCTTGGCTTCCCGCGACAGCAGGTCTTCGATGCGGATGCCCACCTCATTCTTGCCGCCGAACACAGTGCCCTTCTTCAGCTTCGTCAGGTGCTCCTGGCCGAGCGTGTAGGCTTTCGGGGGCAGGGGCACGTACTTCACTTCCTTGGCGATCTTCGGCGACATCTTCAGGTAGTACTCCGCGAACTCCTTGACCTCTGGCTTGGCCAGGGATTTCACGTTCACGTAGATGAAGATCGGCCGGGACAGCGGTTGGTAGCTGCCATCCAGGACGGAGGCCTCGCTGGGCAGTACGCCAGGCTTGCCGGCCTTCTCGACGATGGCCAGCGCCTTCAGGCGTGCCTGGTTCTCGGCATAGTAGGCGTAGCCAAAGAACCCCATCGCATTGACGTCTTGCGACACGCCCTGCACCAGCACGTTGTCGTCTTCCGAGGCGGTGAAGTCGCCACGGCTGGACTTGCTCTTGCCAACGATGGCCTCGGTGAAGTAGTCGAACGTACCGGAGTCGGCACCGGCGCCGAACAGCTTCACCGGTGCGTCAGGCCAAGACGGGTTGACCTGGTTCCAGCGCAGCACCTTGCCTTGGGCCGCCGGCTCCCACAGCTTCTTCAGCTCTTCAACCGTGGCCTGCTTCAGCCAAGTGTTCTTCGGGTTGATGACGACGGTCAGGGCATCGAAGGCCACAGGCAGTTCGATGTACTCGATACCAGCCTCGCGGCACGCCTGCATTTCCTTGTCGAGAATCGGACGCGAGGCATTGGAGATGTCGGTCTCCCCACGGCAGAACTTCTTGAATCCGCCGCCTGTACCCGAAATGCCCACCGTCACCTTGACAGCGTTCTTCTTGGCCTTCTGGAAGTCCTCGGCCACGCCTTCGGTAATCGGATACACCGTCGACGAACCATCGATCTTGACGACTTGCTGGGCCTGCACGGCCAGCGCGGCAAACCCGAGCGCGGCCGCCGCCGCGACCACCTTGACACCAACGTTCATGAGTTCCACTCCACGATGAGCACGCCAGGGCGTGCAATGGTGCTCATCCTAGGGATGGGTCATGAAAGTAATGTGACAGCGGGTTGGACTTCATGACGGATTGACGCCGCTTCATGACAGTGAAGTGACGTGCTTTGCGCGAACGGTGCATCAGCCGGGCCCAGGTCCGGCTCGTGATCTCGATGCTGTTGCCGCCTGCGTCAGCCGACAGAGGCCGCCAAGGCCAGGCGCTTCGCCTGCGCACGTGCAACACTGCCGTCGCGCGCCTCGACCATCACTCGTAACACGGGTTCCGTGCCTGAGGCGCGGATCAGTACCCGACCGCTGCCTCGTAGCTCGGTCTCGACAGACTCTGCTTCGTGCACCAACCTGGTGTTCTGACGCCAGTCGCGTTGCTCGGCCACTCGCACATTGATCATTTCCTGCGGGAAGAGCTCCAGGCCCTGCAACAGGTCGGCGAGGCGCCCGCCGTGTCGTCCGACAGCCTGCAGCACCTGCAGGGCGCTCACGATGCCGTCGCCGGTCGTGTGCTTGTCCAAGGCCAGCAGGTGCCCGGACCCCTCGCCTCCAAGCAGCCAACCACGTGCGTTCAGTTCTTCCAGCACATAACGGTCGCCCACCTTGGCCCTCACCAGTTCGACACCACGCGCCTTCAATGCCTGCTCGACGGCCAGGTTGGTCATCAGTGTGCCGACCACGCCGGCCACCGGCTGTCCCAGTTCAAGCCGGTCGAGCACCATGGCATACAGGAGTTCGTCGCCGTTGTACAGCCGCCCGTCCTGGTCGGCGATCTGCAGCCGATCGGCATCGCCATCGAGCGCAACACCGTAGTCGGCACCCCGTTGACGCACCGCGTCGACCAGCGCCTGCGGCGAAGTGGCGCCACACCCCTGGTTGATGTTCAAGCCATCAGGGGCGCACCCGATAGTCGACACCTCGGCACCGAGTTCGTGGAACACGTCCGGGGCGACATGGTAGGCCGCCCCGTGCGCGGCATCGACCACCAGCTTCAGGCCGCGCAGGGTCAGGTCGTTGCCGATCGTGCTCTTGCAGAATTCGACATACCGGCCACGCGCGTCATCGATGCGTCGCGCCCGGCCCAGCGATGCAGCATCCACCCAGTGCGGCGCCTCGTCGATCACCCGCTCGACTGCCAATTCCCACTCGTCGGGCAGTTTCTCGCCTCGGGCCGAAAAGAACTTGACCCCATTGTCCTGGAAAGGGTTGTGCGATGCGCTGATCACGACGCCGAGGTCAAGCCTCAGCGCGCGGGTCAGGTACGCCACGCCGGGCGTTGGCAGTGGACCGGTCAGTAGGGTGTCCACACCCGCCGAGGCCAAGCCGGCCTCGAGCGAGGATTCAATCATGTAGCCGGAGATGCGGGTATCCTTGCCGATGAGCACCACAGGTCGGTTGGACGACTGGCGCAGCACCCGTCCGACCGCATGCCCCAGGCGCAGCATGAAGTCCGGCGTGATTGGCGATCGTCCGACTTCCCCCCGTATGCCATCGGTTCCGAAGTGCTTCCTGGTCATCTCTCTTCCCTTCTGTGTGTTCGTCGATCCCGCACCTGCCGATGCCGCAACCCAGCCATCGTGCGCTTGCGCCGGCATGCGATGTGAATTCAGCCGCCGATGAGGCCGGCCGCCGCCGCCACCTTCAGTGCGTCCACGGTTGCCGCCACATCGTGGACGCGCACGATATGAGCACCCCGACACACTGCCGCCAGTGCCGCGGCCACGCTGGCACCCAGCCGATCGTGCACGGGGCGCCCTGTGAGCACTCCCAGCGCAGACTTGCGTGACCATCCGACCAGCAATGGTCGCCCGATCGCACAGAGCTCGCCCTGGCGACGCATCAACTGCCAATTTTGCTCGGCGGTCTTGGCAAATCCGATCCCGGGATCGAGCGAAATGCGCTCGATCTGCACGCCAGCGTCAACGACTTCACGCATGCGCTGTCCCAGCGCGAGTGCAACCTCATGCACGACATCGCCGTAGGTCGTGTGCTGCTGCATCGTGTCCGGCTCCCCGCGCATGTGCATCAGGCAGACACCGGTGTCGGGTGCGTCGGCCAGCACGGCCAGGGCGCCGGGACGACGCAGTGCGCGCACGTCGTTGATGATGTCGGCACCAGCCGCGATGGCCTCAGCCATCACCTCCGGCCGACTGGTATCGACCGAAACCGGGCGGCCCAAGGTCACCGCGTGCCGAACCACAGGCAAGACGCGGCGCAGTTCCTCGTCCCGATCAGGTGCATGGCCACCGGGGCGAGTGGACTCCCCGCCGATGTCGAGGATGTCGGCGCCTTCGCGGACCAGCCGGTCGCACCAAGCCATCGCTTGCGCCGACGTGCCATGCTGCCCACCATCCGAAAACGAGTCGGGCGTCGCATTGACGATGCCCATCACCAGCGGGCGGGTCAGGCTGAGCTTATAGCGGGTGGTTTGCCAGTACATCCAGATGGCGACGGGGCCCGAAGGGCCCCATCTGCGGTGTGGTGCATCGCCTGACGGCTGCACCCGCAGCCGGCCAGGCAGGTCTGCGGGCGATCAGGCCGCCGTTGCAGGTGCGCTGTCGGCGTTGCCCACAGTGGGACCAGATCCAGTCGAGCGGGCGCTCGATGGTGTCCAGTCCTTGGGCGGGCGTGGAGGCCGCCCGGACATGATGTCGTCGATTTGGTCGCTGTCGATGGTCTCCCACTCCAGCAGCGCCTTGGCCAACGCGTGCATCTTGTCCTGGTTCTCCTCGATGAGCTTGCGCGCCAGCACGTACTGCTCGTCGATGATGCGGCGGATCTCGAGGTCGACCTTCTGCATGGTCTGCTCCGAAACATTCACCTGCTTGGTGATGGAGCGCCCGAGGAAGACCTCGCCTTCGTTCTCGGCGTAGACCATCGGGCCAAGCTCGTCCGTCATGCCATAGCGCGTGACCATGTCGCGCGCAATCTGCGTCGCGCGCTCGAAGTCATTGCTGGCGCCGGTCGTCATCTGGTCCATGAACACTTCCTCGGCGATGCGCCCGCCGAAGAGCACCGAGATGGTCGACAGCATCCGACCCTTGTCCATGCTGTAGCGGTCGCCCTCGGGCAACTGCATGGTCACGCCCAGCGCACGACCGCGCGGAATGATCGTCACCTTGTGCACCGGGTCGGTTTTGGGCAGCAGCCGCGCCACCAGGGCGTGACCGGCCTCGTGATAGGCGGTGTTCTTGCGCTCCTCTTCGGGCATGACCATGGACTTGCGCTCGGGGCCCATCATGATCTTGTCCTTGGCCTTCTCGAAGTCGACCATCTCGACCACCCGACCATTGCGGCGAGCAGCAAAGAGCGCTGCTTCGTTGACCAGGTTGGCCAGATCGGCGCCCGAGAATCCCGGCGTGCCACGGGCGAGGATATCGGCCCGGATGTCCTGGCCGATGGGGACCTTGCGCATGTGCACATTGAGGATCTGCTCGCGTCCACGCACGTCCGGCAAGGTGACGTACACCTGGCGGTCGAAGCGGCCGGGGCGAAGCAACGCTGGATCGAGGATGTCGGGCCGGTTCGTCGCCGCCATGACGATGACGCCGAGATTGGTCTCGAAGCCATCCATCTCGACCAGCATCTGGTTGAGCGTCTGTTCGCGCTCGTCGTTGCCGCCACCCAGGCCTGCACCACGGTGGCGACCCACGGCATCGATCTCGTCGACGAAGATGATGCATGGAGCGCTCTTCTTGGCCTGCTCGAACATGTCGCGCACACGAGCCGCGCCGACACCCACGAACATCTCGACGAAGTCCGAGCCGGAGATGCTGAAGAACGGCACCTTGGCCTCGCCAGCGATCGCCTTGGCCAGGAGCGTCTTGCCGGTGCCGGGGGGGCCCACCATCAATACACCCCGCGGAATACGCCCGCCGAGTTTCTGGAACTTCTGCGGGTCCTTCAGGAAGTCGACCAGTTCCTTGACCTCTTCCTTGGCCTCGTCGCAGCCGGCGACGTCAGCAAACGTGACCGAGTTGTTGCTCTCGTCGAGCATGCGCGCCTTGCTCTTGCCGAAGCTGAACGCCCCGCCCTTGCCACCGCCCTGCATCTGGCGCATGAAGTACACCCACACGCCGATCAACAGAAGCATCGGACCCCAGCTGATGAGCAGGCTCATCAGCAGCGACGGCTCCTCACGCGGCTTGACGTCGAACTTGACGTCGTTCTTGATCAAGTCACCGACCAGGCCGCGGTCCAGTGCGGTGGCCGTGGAGCGGATTCGCTTGTCGTCAGTGGTGGTGGCAATGATCTCGGAGGTGCCGTAGCCCTCCTGAAGCGTGACCTGCTTGATGCGCCTTGCCCGTACCTCATCGAGGAACTCGGAGTACGGAATGCTTTGCCCTTGAACCACCCCGCGATCAAACTGCTTGAACACGGTGAACAGCACGAGTGCGATCACCAGCCAGACAGCGATCTTCGAGAACCATTGATTGTTCACCGCGGCTCCTTCAGCCATGCAACGCGCCCACGACACGGCGTCACTGGGGACGCATCGGACAGGCGGTATGTGGGGACCATTCTATTCGAGTCAAGTAGGACGTTCCACAGTACGGGATCGGCACGCAAAGGCGCAAAAGCACCGGGTTTCACCCCGAATTCAGGTCCTGATCACCAGGCTCGCACTGCAACGACCGCCCAAAGAACGCCACGCATCAGGACATGAGCGTGCCGGGCCGCTCCCAAGCGCGAATCCCGCAGCCCGCAGGGCGGGGGGTAGCCCAGTGAGCGCACCCTAAGGCCTTCTGGGACCCCATCCGATCAGAAAGGTTTCTGACGATCGGTCACGGGACGCCTTCGGCTTGCATGGCTTCACGGTTCGAAATGCCCGCTTGAAGCGTTCGACCAACTGGCTGTAGCCGCTGCCATGAAAGACCTTGGCCACCAACACCCCGTCCGGGCGCAGTTGGCGCATCGCAAACTCGATAGCCAGCTCGATCAGATGCTCGATGCGCGCCGCATCGGAAACCTCGATACCCGAGAGATTGGGCGCCATGTCCGATACCACCACGTCAACCGGTCGCCCGCCAAGCGCCGCATCCAGGTCGGCCACGACCGATTCCTCGCGGAAGTCACCCAGGATGAAGTGCACCCCTTCGATCGGTTCCATCGGGAGCAAATCCAGCGCCACGAGGGTGCCCTGCAACTCGCCCACCGCGGCACCGCCCGCACCGGCGACCTTGGGCGCGAAGCGGCGGCGCAGGTACTGGCTCCAGGCGCCGGGCGCGCTACCGAGGTCGACCACCACCTGCCCGGGCCGGAACAGCCGGAAAGCTTCGTCGATCTCCTTGAGCTTGTACGCCGCGCGGGCACGGTAGCCCTCCCGCTGCGCCATCCTGACGTACGGATCGCTCATATGGTCCTGCAGCCACGCCTTGTTGACCTTGCGGCTCTTGGTGCTGATCTTCATGTCGCGGAGATAATAGTGGGATGCCTGCTATCGAATTGAGCCCTGCCCAGCGCAAGGACAAGCGCGCCGAGGCGCATCATCTGGACCCGGTGGTGCTGATCGGCGCCGACGGACTGACCGAGGCCGTGCGCCGCGAGGTGGACTCTGCACTGAAGGCGCACGGGCTCATCAAGGTACGGGTGTTCTCTGACTCGCGCGACGAGCGCATGGCCATGCTCCAAGCCCTGGCGGACATGCTGGGCGCCGCACCGGTGCAGCACATCGGCAAGCTGCTGGTGTTGTGGCGACCGATCCCCCCGCGGGAAAAGATCCCGCGCGAGGATCGCATGGCCGGCCCGAAGGTAGTGAAGATCGTCAAGTTCTCGAAGAGCCCCACCCACCGGCCACAGGTGAAGAAGGTGAAGGTGATGGGCAACCAGCGGGTGACTGCAGGCGGCTCGATCAAGCGGGCACGCACACGCGTGACCAGCGTCAAGAAGAAGTCACAGTCAAACTGAAGACGCCGGCCGGCCCTTCGCCGACCGTGCTGCCTGCGCCTTGCGTCAGACGTAACGCACGTCCACGATTTCGTAGCGCTTGACGCCACCCGGGGCCTTCACTTCAGCCAGTTCGCCGGCCTCCTTGCCGATCATCGCCCGCGCAATCGGCGAACTGATGGAAATCAGCCCCAGTTTCAGGTCGGCCTCATCATCGCCCACGATCTGGTAAGTCACCGCCTGTCCTGAGGCCTCATCCTCGAGGTCGACAGTTGCCCCGAAGACGACCCTGCCGCCCGCATCCAGCGTAGCTGGGTCGATGACCTGTGCCGCCGCGAGCTTGCCCTCAAGTTCCAGGATGCGCCCCTCGATGAAGCCCTGCTTGTCCTTGGCGGCGTCGTACTCCGCGTTTTCGGAGAGGTCACCTTGCGCCCGCGCCTCGGCGATGGCCTGGATCACCGCGTGACGCTCGACCGTCTTGAGCCGCTGCAACTCCTCCTTGAGCTTCTCGGCGCCCCTCCGGGTCAGTGGGATGGTGGTCATGACGTAACGTGTCCTAGAACAAAATAAAGCGCCGCCGGGGCCGGCCTGAGCGGCGCCAGCGGCGGGGTGATGAGCGCACAAGTCTAGTGCAGTTCGGCGTGCAGTTCCTGCAGCGACAACACGGTCATGCCCGCCTGGTGCTTCAGCGCCTCGGTAGCCGCCTCACAGCCGGCCATGGTGGTGTAGTAGGTGACGCGATTGGCGAGAGCCGCCGTGCGGATGTAACGGGAGTCGGCGATGGCCGTGCGGGTCTCGTCGACGGTGGTGAACACCAGCTGAATCTCGCCAGCCTTGACCATGTCGGCAATGTGAGGCCGCCCGTCCTTGACCTTGTTGACCACTTTCACCGGTACACCGGCTGCCGCAATGGCTGCAGCCGTTCCCTTCGTAGCCACCACCGCAAAGCCCAGTTCAACAAGGTCGCGCGCGACCATGACGGCACGGGCCTTGTCGCCGTTCTTGACGGTGATGACCACCGTGCCCTTGACAGGCAGCCGCGACCCCGCGCCGAGCTGGCTCTTGAGCATGGCCTCGCCAAAGCTGCGCCCTGCCCCCATGACCTCGCCGGTGGAGCGCATTTCCGGGCCGAGGATGGGATCGACACCCGGAAACTTGTTGAACGGGAACACAGCCTCCTTCACGCTGAAGTAGGGGGGGATCACCTCCCGTGGCGGCTCGCCATGCAACGCTCGCTGTTGGGCCAGTGGTTGGCCGACCATGCACCGTGCGGCGATCTTGGCCAGCGGTTGACCCGTTGCCTTGCTGACATAGGGCACGGTGCGCGAGGCCCGTGGGTTGACCTCGAGCACATAGACCGCTGCTGCGTCGCCCTCGCCCTGAATGGCGAACTGCACGTTCATCAGCCCGACCACCTTCAAAGCACGGGCCATCAGCGTGGTCTGGCGCCGCAGTTCGTCCTGCAGCCTGACTGGCAGCGAGTAAGGTGGCAACGAGCAAGCCGAGTCGCCGCTGTGCACGCCGGCCTGCTCGATGTGCTCCATGATGCCGCCGATCATCACGTCGGTGCCGTCGGAGATGCAGTCGACATCGACTTCGATCGCGTCATCGAGGAAGCGGTCCAGCAGCACCGGGCTCTTCTCGGAGACACGCACCGCTTCGCGCATATAGCGCTCGAGGTCCTTGTCGCCGTGCACGATTTCCATCGCACGCCCACCCAGAACATAGCTCGGCCGCACCACCAGCGGGTAGCCGATTTCATGGGCGAGCGACAGGGCCTGCTCCTCGGTTCGAGCTGTGCGGTTGGGTGGCTGCCTCAGGCCGAGCTCGTGCAACAGCTTCTGGAAACGCTCGCGATCCTCGGCGATATCTATGGAGTCGGGGGTCGTGCCAATGATGGGCACACCGTTGGCTTCGAGGTCGAGTGCCAACTTCAATGGTGTCTGGCCGCCATACTGGACGATGACGCCGACGGGCTTCTCCTTGTCCACGATCTCGAGCACATCCTCGAGCGTGACCGGTTCGAAGTACAACCGGTCGGAGGTGTCGTAGTCGGTCGACACCGTCTCGGGGTTGCAGTTGACCATGATGGTCTCGTAGCCATCCTCGCGCATCGCCAGTGCGGCGTGAACGCAGCAGTAGTCGAACTCGATGCCCTGCCCGATGCGGTTGGGCCCGCCGCCCAGCACCATGACCTTGCGGCGGCTGGTGGGTTCGGCCTCGCACTCCTCGTCGTACGTGGAGTACATGTAGGCGGTCTGCGTAGCGAACTCGGCCGCACAGGTGTCCACCCGCTTGTAGACCGGCCGCACTCCTACAGCGTGGCGCGCTTTGCGCACCTCGTGCTGATTGGAGGCCAACAACCTGCCCAGGCGCTTGTCGGAGAAGCCCTTGGCCTTCAGGTAGCGCAGTTCCGAGGCAGACAAACTGGCCACGGTGCGCCCATGCAGTTGACGCTCGGTTTCGACGATCTCCTGGATCTGCGCGAGGAACCACGGGTCGATGCGGGTCTCCTCGAAGATCTCGTCGAGCGACATTCCGATGCGGAATGCATCACCGACAAAGAGCACACGCTCCGGTCCGGCGTTGCCGATCGCCTCGATGATCTCCTCCCGGTCGGTCTCGCGCTCGGTCAAGCCGTCGATACCGGTCTCCAGACTTCGCAGCGCCTTCTGGAACGACTCCTGGAAGGTGCGGCCCATGGCCATCACCTCGCCCACGCTCTTCATCTGCGTCGTGAGATGGGGGTCGGCCTCGCGGAACTTCTCGAACGCGAAGCGCGGGATCTTGGTAACGACATAGTCGATGCTGGGCTCGAAGCTCGCCGGCGTGGCACCACCGGTGATGTCGTTGCGCAGTTCGTCCAGCGTGTAGCCCACCGCAAGCTTGGCCGCAATCTTGGCGATCGGGAAGCCGGTCGCCTTCGAGGCCAGAGCGGATGAGCGCGAGACACGCGGATTCATCTCGATCACGATCATCCGGCCGTTGTCCGGGTTGATCGAGAACTGCACGTTCGAGCCGCCGGTGTCGACGCCGATCTCCCGCAGGATGGCGATCGAGGCGTTGCGCATCAGCTGGTATTCCTTGTCCGTCAGCGTTTGCGCCGGCGCCACGGTGATGGAATCTCCAGTGTGGATGCCCATCGGGTCGAGGTTCTCGATCGAGCACACGATGATGCAGTTGTCCGCCTTGTCGCGGACCACTTCCATCTCGTACTCTTTCCAGCCGATCAGGCTTTCCTCGATCAGCAGCTCGTTGGTCGGAGACAGGTCCAGGCCGCGCTTGCAGATTTCCTCGAACTCCTCGGGGTTGTAGGCGATGCCACCCCCGGTTCCCCCCAGCGTGAAGCTGGGACGGATGACCATGGGGAAGCCGGTGCCGCCGGTCTGCGCGGTGATGTGCTTCTGGACCGCCCAGGCCTCCTCCATCGAGTGCGCGATGCCGCTCTGGGCCGAATCGAGCCCGATCGCGGTCATGGCGTCCTTGAACTTCAGGCGGTCCTCGGCCTTTTCGATGGCACGCTCGTTGGCGCCGATCATTTCGACGCCGTAGCGCGCCAGCACGCCGTGGCGATGCAAGTCGAGCGCGCAGTTGAGCGCCGTCTGGCCGCCCATCGTGGGCAGCACCGCGTCAGGGCGCTCCTTGGCGATGATCTTCTCGACAACCTGCCAGGTGATGGGCTCGATGTAGGTGACATCGGCCATTTCCGGGTCGGTCATGATGGTGGCCGGGTTGCTGTTGACCAGGATGACCCTGTACCCCTCCTGCCGCAGCGCCTTGCAGGCCTGGGCACCGGAGTAGTCGAACTCGCAGGCCTGGCCGATGATGATCGGGCCGGCCCCGATGATGAGGATGGAGGTCAGGTCGGTGCGCTTAGGCATGGTTCTTCTCCGCCCGGTCCATCAGCGCCACGAAGCGGTCGAACAGGTAATCGATGTCATGGGGACCCGGCGAGGCCTCGGGATGCCCCTGGAAACAAAACGCCGGCCGGCTGGTGTGCGCAAGGCCTTGCACCGTACCGTCGAAAAGGCTGGTGTGCGTGATGCGCAGGCTGGACGGCAAGGACGACTCGTCTACCGCGAAGCCGTGGTTCTGGCTGGTGATGCACACACGTTCGGTGTCGAGGTCCTTGACGGGGTGATTGGCGCCGTGGTGCCCGAACTTCATCTTGAAGGTGCGGGCGCCGCAGGCCAGCGCCAGGATCTGGTGGCCCAGGCAGATGCCGAAGGTCGGGATGCCACTGTCGATCAGTGCGCGGGTGGCGTCGATGGCGTAGTCGCATGCCTGTGGGTCGCCCGGGCCGTTGCTCAGGAAGATGCCAACCGGTCGCAACGCGAGCGCTGCAGCCGCGGTGGTGCGAGCGGGCACCACGGTGACGCGGCAGCCCCGGCTGGCCAGCATGCGAAGGATGTTGCGCTTGATGCCGAAGTCATAGGCCACCACATGGAACCGCGGTTGGTCCTGGCGCCCGTAACCACTGCCCAGTTTCCACTCGGTTTCGTGCCACTCGTAGGCCACCTCTGTGCTCACCACCTGGGCGAGGTCCTGGCCGTTCATGCTGGGCGCGGCCCGCGCAGCCGCCAGGGCGGCATCGATGTCGGCCTGCGTGACTACGTGGCCAACGTCGAAGGTGGAAATGCAGCCGTTCTGGGCACCGACAGTGCGCAGCACCCGGGTCAGGCGCCGGGTGTCGATGCCCGCGATGGCCACCGTGCCCTCGCGCTGCAGGTACTGCGGCAGCGTCATGTGGGCACGAAAGTTGGAGATGCGCGGCGGCAGATCCTTGATCACGAGCCCGGCGGCGTGGATCCGGGAGGCTTCGACGTCTTCCTCGTTGACACCGTAGCTGCCGATGTGCGGATACGTCAGCGTGACGATCTGCCGGCAATAGCTGGGGTCGGTGAGGATCTCCTGGTAACCGGTGAGCGCGGTGTTGAACACCACTTCGCCCACGGTCGAGCCGGCGGCGCCGATCGAGATGCCCCGAAACACCGTGCCGTCTGCAAGAACGAGTAGCGCGGGGGGCAATACGGGCAACAGCAAGAGGGAACTCCGGTTTGCGCGCGCCCGGCTCGGCTCCCGGTGCCGGCGCGCTCGAAGGCGCGGACCGGGCCGATGTGCTCACAAGACCTGGGGGGAAACCGGGGGGAAGTTTCGCTCGGGCTGCGTTGTTGACGGGTAAACCTGTTGATTATAGACCCATAGTCCCAAATGGTCAGGGTTTCCACGCGCCCAGCGGCGGCGGCGCGTTCGCCATCCGACGACACAACCAAACGCCATGACGGGAACTAGAATGCGCCCGCGCGATCGAACTGCGCATCAACCACTCGACGGAGGTCTCATGAACGAACGCCTGCAAACCTTCCCCGGCATGGCCGGACAGGGCTCGCTGGCTGTCGAACGCAATCGCGTCCTGCGCAACACCTACTGGCTGCTGGCGTTGTCGCTGGTGCCTACGGTGCTGGGCGCCTGGGTCGGAGTCAGCACCGGCATCACCTCGGCGATGAGCCCCGGTATCAGCGCCATCGTGTTTCTGGCTGGCGCCTTCGGCTTCATGTTCGCGATCGAGAAGACCAAGCACTCGTCCACTGGTGTGGCCTTGCTGCTGGGCTTTACGTTTTTCATGGGCCTCATGCTGGCCCGCATGCTTGCAGTCATCCTGGGGTTCAAGAACGGCAGCTCGCTGATCATGACGGCCTTCGGCGGCACTGCGATCGTTTTCTTCGGCATGGCCTCGCTGGCCACGGTCATCAAGCGTGACCTGTCTGGCATGGGCAAGTTCCTGTTCGTCGGCGCGCTGGTGCTGCTCGTGGCCGGGCTGGTGAACATCTTCTTGCAGTCCAGCGCCCTGATGATCACGGTCTGCGTGCTGGCCATCGGCATCTTTTCGGCCTTCATGCTCTACGACATCAAGCGCGTGATCGATGGCGGCGAGACGAACTACATCACCGCTACGCTGGCAATCTACCTGGACGTCTACAACGTGTTCCAGAGCCTGCTGGCGCTGCTGGGCATCTTCGGCGGCGAGCGCGAGTAAACCCACCCGTCGGCAGCGTCGCTGCCGACGGTTGTCGCGGGCCCCGAGTGGGCCCGCTTCTGTTTCATGCATTGTCTTGGTCGGCCCCGCCAGGACTTCCGGCGATGATCTCGGTGCCGTTCAGCCGCGGTCGAATACGGCGATGCTCTCAACATGCGCGGTGTGCGGGAACATGTTGACCACGCCCGCAGCAGAGCACCGGTATCCGGCCTGGTGCACCAGCAGGCCGGCGTCGCGCGCCAGCGTGGCCGGGTTGCAGCTCACATAGACGATGCGTTCAGGCGACGTCTCATCGGGCTGCCCTGAGCGCAACTGTCGGTGCTCGGCCAAGGCCTTGACCAACGCGAAGGCCCCCTCTCGCGGCGGATCGACCAGCCAGCGTTCGGCCGGGCCGTAGGCTTGCAGGTCGTCGGCTGTCATCTCGAACAGATTGCGCGCCACGAACTGCGCGCGCTCGGCCAGGCCATTGCGCGCGGCGTTCTCGCGTGAACGTTGAACGAGAACCTCACTGCCTTCGATGCCCAACACAGCACGCGCGGTGCGCGCAATGGGCAGCGTGAAGTTTCCCAGTCCGCAGAACCAGTCGATCACGCGGTGCGCCGGTGACACCTCGAGCAGCCGCAGCGCACGACCGACGAGCGCCGCATTGATCATCGGGTTGACCTGTGTGAAGTCGGTGGGCTTGAACGGCATGCGCAGACCGAACTCCCGCAGGCTGTAAGCCAGCTCAGGCCCATCGTCGACGAGCGGACGCACGGTCTCCGGCCCCTTGGGTTGCAGCCACCAGTGCACCGAGTGCTCGCGCCCGAATGCGCGCAGTCTCTCGGCATCACTCGCGCTCACGGGCTCGAGATGTCGCAGCACCAGCACGACGAGCGGTTCACCGTCGAGGTCACCGACCGCGACTTCGATCTGTGGCAGCCGATCGCGCTGGTCCATCGACCCGATCAGCTGTCTCAACGGCACCAGCAGCGACGCCACCTGAGGCGGCAACACATGGCACTCGGTCATGTCGGCCACGTACCGCGACTTGCGTTCATGGAAACCGATCAACACGCCGCCCTTGCGGGGCACATGCCGCACCGACAGTCGAGCCCGATACCGGTAGCCCCAGGAAGGACCTTCGATCGGCCGCAGCACGCGCTCGGGCGTCACTTTGGCCAGGTGGGCCAGGTTGTCTTCGAGCGCGCGTTGCTTCACGGCCACCTGTGCGGCCGCATCGAGGTGCTGCATCTTGCAGCCACCGCAGGACCCGGCGTGCAGGCCGAAGTGGGGGCATCGCGGGCGCACGCGCAATGCACTCTCGCGGCGCAGTGCCCGCAGGTTGCCCTGCTCCCACTGCGGCTTGCGCCGCGTGATGTCGACCTGCACGTCCTCGCCCGGCAGCGCGCCGTCGATGAAGACCACCTTGCCGCCGCTGTCATGGGCCACGCCCTGCGCCTCGATGTCGATGGACTCGACGCGCAGCCATTCGTCACTCGTTGTCATCTCGCAATTATCCGGGGCTCGATGGAACCACTCGAACGCGAACGCCCTAAACGTTCGTACAAGGCGCGGCGAAAGGTGCAACGCCCGGCGCTATAACACCGAGTCGCGGTCCACACCCTGGCGGGCCATGCGGCGCTTGAGCTTGACCAGCGCTTCCTGCTGGATCTGGCGAACGCGCTCTCGTGTCAAGCCCAGGCGCTCGGCCAGTACTTCAAGCGTCTGCGGCTCGCGATCGCCCAGCCCGTAACGACCCTCGAGCACCTCGCGCTCGCGCTGCGGTAGCTCGGCCAGGCCCTGCTCGAGCAGGCGCTCGACCTCATGGCTGAGCAGCAGGCCCATCGGGTCGATCGCGTGTTCATCCACCACGCCGTCCATCAGCGACTCGACGCTTTCTGCGTCGAGTGGGGCATCGAGCGAAGTGGGTTGCTCAGCCAGCTTGAGCAGCGAGTCCACATGCGCCACGTCGCGGCCCAGCGCTGCAGCGATGTCGTCGACACGCACCTGTGCGGGCGCGCCGCCACGCGAGTGGACTTCGGCCTCCAGCGCGCGGCGCGCCCTTACCACCTGATTGAGCTCGCGCACCACATGCACCGGCAAACGAACCATGCGTGCCTGGTGCATGATCGCGCGCTCGATGCCCTGCCGTACCCACCAGGACGCGTAGGTGGAGAAGCGAAAACCGCGTTCGGGCTCGAACTTGGCGATCGCGTGCATCAGGCCGAGGTTGCCCTCTTCGATGAGATCGGACAGTGGCAGGCCGCGGCCGAGATAGTTCTTGGCGATGCTCACCACCAGCCGCAGGTTGCGCTCGATCATCGTCTGGCGCGCAGCGAAATCGCCTTGCCGCGCCCTGGAGGCGGTCTCGAACTCCTCTTCGGGGCTCAGCAGCGGGGCCTTGCGAATATCGCGCAGGTAGAGCTGCAAGGCATTGCCGGGATCGGCGTCGCCGACGGGGCCGAGGACGCGATCGTCGCACCGACTGCGGGCGTCCTCGGTGCCCATGGGTTCATCAGCACCATCGACAGGCGGTCGGGACCGCGCTGACGCCGCTGCGTCGGCGTTTGAGTTGTGTGCGTTGACGCGCCGGACCATGGTGACTTGTACCGCACCGGCGCACAGCCCTAACGCGGCGGCAGCAGCTTGCTCGGATCGACCGGCTTGCCGTGCTTGCGTATCTCGAAGTGCAGTTGCACCCGCTCGGAGTCCGTGGCGCCCATTTCGGCAATGCGCTGACCGCGCCGTACCGCCTGATCTTCCTTGACCAGAAGGGACTGGTTATGAGCGTACGCCGTCAGGTAGGTGTTGCTGTGCTTGACGATGACCAGATTGCCGTAACCACGCAAACCGGAACCGGCATAGACCACACGCCCGTCAGCCGCCGCCAGCACGGGATCGCCGGCCTTGCCGAGTATGGCCAAGCCCTTGCTGCGCCCTTCTTCGAACCCACTGCCCAGCGTACCCGCCGCAGGCCACGCCCACTGCGGCTCTTCCTCGCCCTCGCGTGCTGTTGCCGGATTGGGGACCGACGCCGGCACAGCCGCCGCGCTGGCGGCAGGTGCAGCAGGGGAAGGTGCGCTACCGGCAGTCGCCATGGCGGGCGCCGGCTTGGCATCGAGCCCGCGTGCTTCCACCTTGGCGGGCCCCACACCCCGGGAGGCCACGGCGGCTGCATCCTGCGCAGGCGGCAATACACGCAGCACCTGACCGACCTCGATCACGTTGGGGTTGTCAATGCCGTTCCAGCGCGCCACGTCACGCCAATTCTGGCCATTCTCGAGCCCGACGCGAATGAGCGTGTCGCCGGGCTTGACCGTGTAGTAGCCCGGCTTGCCTGCATGCTCGGCATTGGGCATCGGCTTCGGGTCGGGTGCACTGGCCGCTGTTGCCACAGCCGCTGAGCCCGCCTGCGCAGGCGTTACGGCAGCGCGCGGTGTCGGGGCGCGCTCTTCCACAGGCGCCCGGTGCCCGGACGACGCACAGCCGCCCAACGTTGCCAGACAGGCCAGGTACCACGGCAATGAACGCAGAAGCATGGGGCAGGTGCGGCGCAAGCCGCTGACTCAAGTGACCCCTGATTTTAGGGGGACAAAGTGCACGGATTCATGATCGCTGCGCGACCAGCCGTCGCTGTGGCGGTCGACCACCACAAGTACCTGCCCGCTTGAACTGCTTTGCGTCGGCGCCACGAGGCGCCCGCCGATGGCCAATTGCTCCAGCCATGCGTTCGGAATCCCGGCTCCGCCTGCCGCAGCGATGATGCTGTCATAAGGAGCCAGCGGCGGGTGGCCCACCATACCGTCGCCATGCACGAGCCGCACCCGTTCGTGGCGCCAGGCAGCCAGGTTGGACTGCGCGCGTTCGAACAGGCCTGCCAGCCGCTCCACCGACACCACGCGGCGCCCCAATCGGGCGAGCAGCGCGGCCTGGTAGCCGCAGCCGGTACCGATCTCAAGCACCTGGCCGAGGTGCTGCTGCCGGCGGGCATTGGCGCCTTGAAACAGCAGTTCGAGCATTCGGGCCACAACCGATGGCTTGGAGATCGTCTGTCCAAGGCCGATCGGCAGGCTGGTGTCCTCGTAGGCCTGGCCTGCCAGCGCCGTATCGACAAACAAGTGACGAGGCACCTGGGCCATCGCCTCGAAGACCGGTTCGCATGCAATGCCTTCCAGCCGTAGGCGCTCGACCATCCGCTGGCGGACCGCGCCCGAGTCCAGGCCCAGCCCGGTCGGCGCAGTCAGCCGCGCGGCATCGCGCGCGGCACTGTCGAGCAGTCGCTGCGGGCGCAACGGCTCAGCCGGCCTCGCAGCCGCCGGTGCCGGTGCTGATGATGTGCCCGCCCCGGCCGGGAACCCCGGCGGACGGCGCGGCGCGCGCGGCGTCATGGCCGCGCGGCCGAAGCCAGGCGTGAACGCCAGGTACCCAACGCTGCATGGTCGGTCAGATCGACCTGCAGCGGCGTGATCGAGACACAGCCCTGGGCCGTGGCGTGGAAGTCGGTGCCTTCGCCGGCCTCACGGGCATCACCGGCCGGGCCGATCCAGTAGATCGTTTCACCTCGCGGGCTGACCTGGCGGATCACCGGCTCGCTGGCGTGTCGGCGCCCCAGTCGTGTCACTTGGCGCGGCAGGAGGTCGGCATCCGGTCGATTCGGGATGTTGACGTTCAGGAGCCACGGCGCACCCGCCAGCGGCATTGCCAGCAGTTCTTCCACCACCGAGCGCGCAACCCGGGCGGCGGCATCGAGATGGGTCCAGCCCTTCTCGACCTGCGAGAACGCGACGGCAGGAACGCCGAACAGGAAGCCTTCCATGGCTGCCGCCACGGTGCCCGAGTAGAGCGTGTCATCGCCCATGTTGGCACCCTGGTTGATGCCGGTGACCACCAGGTCGGGGCGCTGCTCGAGCAGGCCCGTGAGGGCCACGTGCACGCAGTCCGACGGCGTGCCGCTCACCACGTGATAGCCCTGTTGCAGCCCCGCGGCGCGGAACACATTCAGGGGCCGTGTCAGTGTGAGGGCGTTCGACGTTCCGCTGGCGTTTTGCTCTGGCGCCACCACATCGATGTGCCCCAGCCCGTTCATGGCCTGCACCAGAGCCGAGATGCCTGGAGCCAGGTAGCCGTCGTCGTTCGCGATAAGGATGCGCATATGCGGCCGATTGTAGGCAGCCGTCACCCTGGCGACGTCGCCGCGCGGCATGCCTGCATAAGATCGCGCGCTCCGAAGA
>Ga0154020_10001406_pt1 | contig 29764 bp, 24 predicted proteins | sample Klosneuvirus_201_FD_109709 | JGI IMG/M metagenome (GOLD analysis project Ga0154020, IMG submission 109709) | Active sludge microbial communities from wastewater, Klosterneuburg, Austria - Klosneuvirus_20160825_MG | ecosystem: Engineered > WWTP > Aerobic digester > Activated sludge | place...
CGTGTCGGGGCGATTCCCGAGTTGCTGGCGATGCGGGCGGATGCACGTGCCCGCGGGGAGGGGTGAGATGGTGGTGACCACGCGGGTCCGGCTCGACCGGATCTCCTCGTCCACGCGCAACGCGGCGCTGACGACCGAAGTCATTCTCGGCGACGAGATCGTCGCGGCCGAAGGCTACGTGCTGGCGGTGCGCATCCTCACCGACAAGAGCAGCTACAACGTGGTCGAAGACCTCGGTGGCCGGATGGTGTCGCTCCGCTCCGGCGACGTGCTGGCCGGGACGCTCGGCGTGCGCCGTGCGCTGCGCGGCTATGCCGGCGAGGTGCCGAAGACGATCTCCGTCGGCGACACGATCGAGGTGCTCAACCTCGGCGGCATCCTCGGACGCTGCACCTCCGCCAATCCCGAGATCGGTCCGCCGTTCCAGGCCGAGGTGCTCGGTGCGGTGCTGACGTTCCCCGAGCTTGGCGACCGGATCGGGCGCCCGGCGCACATCCGCGATCGGGCGGTGCCACCGGCCGAGACGCTGTCGTGCGACATCCCGGTGGTGTTCATTGCCGGCACCTGCATGAACGCCGGCAAGACCGTGGCGGCGACGGAGCTCGTTCGCGGTCTCGCGCGTGGCGGCCTTCGCGTCGCGGCGACCAAGCTCACCGGCGTGTCGCTGATGCGCGATGCGCTCTCGATGCAGGATGCCGGCGCGGTTGCGGCGCTCACGTTCAACGATGCCGGCGCGGCGAGCACGCACGCCGGCATGACGGTCCCGATCGCCCGCGGCCTCTTCAATCGCCTCGCCGATCCGCGCGGTCCGCGCCCCGACGTGATCGTGGCCGAGCTCGGCGACGGCATCCTCGGCGAGTACGGCGTGCAGGACATCCTCCGGGCCAAGGACCTGATGCACCTCGGCGCGGCCTACGTGATGGCCGCCCCCGACCCGGTCGGCTGCTGGGGCGCGCGCGAGATCATGCGCGACGAGTTCAACCTGCCGATCACCGCCATCACCGGCCCGGCGACCGACAACGCCGTCGGTCGTGACTACATCTCCGCGTCGCTCGGCCTCCCCGCGTTCAACGCGCGCCGCGACCCCGAGGGGTTGGTGGCCGCGGTGCGCGTGGCGCTCGAGCAGTGGCACGCGATGCACGGAGCCCGCGCGTGAAGGTGGCCGTGCTTGGTGCCGCCGGCTACGTCGGCGGCGAGTTGCTGCGGCTCATCCTGCAGCATCCCGAGGTCACCGAGGTGGTGGCCACGTCGCGCTCGCAGGCGGGGAAGCCGATTGCCGACCTGCATCCGGCGCTCGCGCTGCTCACCGATGCGCGATTCGCGGCACACGATCCCGGTGCGGTCGCGCGCGGGAAAGACGTGGTGTTCCTCGCGCTGGAGCATGGCGATTCGACCAAGTTCATGGGGGAGATCCTCGACGCGGGCCCGGGGCTGATCGTCGACCTCGCCGCCGATTTCCGGATCCAGGACGGTGCGCTGCACGCGCGGCACTACGGGGCGCATGCGACGCCCGCGCTGGTGCATCACTTTCGCTACGGCCTCGCCGACGTGCTCGGCAGCTCGCTGCGCGGCGCCCGCGCCATCGCGGCGCCGGGCTGTTTCGCCACGGCGGCGCAGCTGGCGTTGTACGCGATCGCCGACCTGCCCCTCGCCGCGGCACCCGTGGTGTTCGCCGTGACCGGCTCGAGCGGCGGCGGGCAAGGACTCAAGGCCACGGCGCACCACCCGACCCGCGCCCACAACCTGTTTGCCTACGGCGCGATGTCGCATCGGCACGAGGGCGAAATCCTCGAGCAGTGGCGGGGCTGGCGCGGTGATGCCACGGCGCACGCGCGGTTGGTGCCGCACTCGGGGCCGTTCGTGCGGGGGATTTACGCGACGTTGCACGCGACGATCGGTGAACCCGGCGATCGGGCGCAGCAGGCTGCGCCCCTGCACCATGGCTCCGGCGTGACTCCGACGGGCATCCCGTCGTGGGGTCGTGGCGGGGATATTTCGGCGCATGTCCGGGCGCGGTTTGCGGGGCGGCCGTTCGTGCGGGTGAGCGATGCGCCGCCCGAACTGACGCACGCGGTGGGGACCAACCTCGCCATCCTTCACGCCGTGGCCTCGCCGGACGGCCGCGAGGTGCAGGTGATGTGCGCGATCGACAACCTCATCAAGGGCGCCGGCGGGCAGGCCATCCAGGCGATGAACCTGGCCCTCGGCCTCGACGAGCGGGCCGGCCTGCTGGCCCCGGGACCCTTCCCATGCTGAACCGCACCGACGGACCGGCGCTGTTGCCGGTGTATGCCACCTTCCCGCTGCGCGCGGTTTCCGGCCATGGTTCGTGGCTGGTCGATGAGCAGGGTCACGAGTGGCTCGACGCCTACGGCGGGCACGCGGTGGCCACCTGCGGGCATTCGCATCCCGACGTGGTGGCCGCGATTGCCGATCAGGCGGCACGGTTGATCTTCTACTCCACGGCCGTTCCGCATGCCGGCCGCGAGAAGCTGGCCGAGACGCTCGCGCGACTGTCGCCGGGTGAGCTCGGCAAGGTCTTCTTCTGCAATTCCGGCGCGGAGGCCAACGAGAATCTCCTCGGGCTGGCGCGCCGGAAAACCGGCCGCACCACCATCGTGACGATGCTCGGTGGCTGGCATGGCCGGACGGCGGCCACGCTCGCCTGCACGGACGGCGCGCGCTACGAAGCCGGCGCCAAGCGCGCCGGCGTGCCGCTCTCGCGCAAGGTGCCATTCAACGACCTCGCGGCCCTCGAGGCGGCGATGGACGACACGGTGGCCGCGGTGCTGCTGGAGCCGGTGCAGGGATTCAGCGGGGCGCGCACCGTGACGCTCGAGTTTCTCGAGGGGGCGCGTGCACTGTGCGACCGCTTCGGCGCCAAGCTCCTCTTCGACGAGGTGCAGTGCGGCACCGGCCGACTCGGCACCTTCACCGCGGCCGAGAGCTTCGGCGTGATGCCCGATGCGCTCTCGATGGCCAAGGGCCTCGCCGCCGGATTGCCGATCGGGGCGGTGGTGGCGCATCCCTCGCTCGTGGACGACATCGCCATCGGCGACCTCGGTTCGACCTTTGGTGGTGGGCCGGTCCCGTGCGCGGCCGCGCTGGCGAACATTGCCGTGATCGAGCGCGAGGGGCTGCTCGAGAACGTGCGCAAGGTGAGCGCCCAGCTGCGGGCCGGTGCCGAGTCGCTGCCGCACGTGGTGGCGGTGCACGGCCGCGGCTTCCTGCTCGGACTCGAACTCGACATCCCGGCCGCCGAGGTGCAGCGCGCGCTCTGGGAGCGGCGCATCCTCACGGGCACCGCGACCGACCCGAAGACGTTGCGACTCCTCCCCCCGCTCTCCTTCAGCGGCGACGAAGCGGCGCTGCTGCTCGCCGGATTGCGCGAGGTGCTGGCATGACCAAGCGCGACTTCCTCGCCATGGAAGACTGGGAACCGGAGGCGATTGATGCGCTCCTCGACCTGGCCGGGCGCTGCAAGCGCGGCGAGATCAGCGAGGGGCTGACCAAGAAGGTGCTCGCGATGGTCTTCATGGATCCGTCGCTCAGGACGCGCTCGTCGATGGAGACGGCGATGTTCCTCCACGGCGGCCATGCCCTCGCGCTCGAGCCGGGGAAGGGCAGCTGGGCGCTGGAGACCGAGCTCGACGTGGTGATGGACGGGACCACGGTGGAGCACATCATCGAAGCTGCCCGCGTCCTGTCGCGGTACGCCGACGCGCTCGCGGTGCGCTCGTTCCCCAAGGGGAGCGATTGGGCCACCGAGCGGCTCGACCCGACGATCCGCAACTTCGCGCGCTTTGCCGACAAGCCGGTGATCAACCTCGAGTCGGCGCGGCGTCATCCCTGCCAGGGCCTCGCCGACGCCATGACGATGCGCGAGCATCTCGGCGAGACTAGGGCCAAGCGCTTTGTGCTGATGTGGGCGTGGCACCCGAAGGCGTTGCCGACGGCGGTGCCGGCCAGCGCGGCCATCGCAGCCGCCCACCTCGGGATGGAGGTGACGATCGTCCGTCCCGAGGGCTATGATCTCGATCCCGACGACTACACCGCGATCCGCTCGCTGGCAGGTCGGCGCGGTGGCTCGCTCACGGTCACCGACGAGCTCGACGGCGCCATCGAGGGCGCCCACGTGGTCTACCCGAAGTCGTGGGGATCGCTGGCCCACTTCGGCCGCCCTGACGACGAGCGCGCCGGCCGCGAGGGGAAGCGCGACTGGCGCCTGACCCAGGCGCGGATGCGCGCCACGGCCCACGGCAAGGGGATCGCGATGCACTGCCTGCCGGTGCGCCGCAACGTCGAGGTGGACGGCGAGGTGCTCGACGGACCGAACAGTGCGGTGATCGACCAGGCAGAGAACCGACTGCATGCGCAGCGGGCGTTGTTGCTGGAAGTCATGAGGGGTGAGTCCTGAGTCCTGAGGGAGGCACGTCCGCGGCACAGGCCGTCTCTAACGACTCAGGACTCACGACTCAGGACTCAAACGAATATCTCAACGGAAAGCGGAGCTCCACACCATGACCATCGACACTTCCCAGGGCATCGCCGGCCTCAAGGGCGCCCTGCGCTACGTCCGCGCCTACCGCGACCACGTCTTCGTGGTGAAGCTTGGCGGCGACGTCCTCTCCGATCCGCACAACCTCGACACGGTGGCGGGGCAGCTGGCACTGCTCTCCTCGCTCTCGATCCGTCTCGTGGTGGTGCATGGTGGCGGGACGCAGGCGAGCGCACTCGCGCGCCGTCTCGGCCAGGAGCCGCAGATGGTGGCGGGCCGTCGGGTGACCGATGACGCGGCGCTCGAGGTGACCAAGATGGTCTACCGCGGCCTGCTCAACACCGACCTCGTCGCCGCGCTGCGTCGGCACGGCGTGCAGGCCACCGGGCTCTCCGGCGTGGACGCCGACCTGATCACGGCGCATCGGCGGTTGCCGCTCCGCGTGGTGGACGACGCCGGCGTCGAGCGCACGGTGGACTACGGCCATGTCGGCGACATCGACAAGGTCGATCCGCGCGTGCTCGAGACGCTGATGAATGCGCGTTTCGTCCCGGTGGTCTCGTCGCTCGCCGGCGACGCCGAGGGGAACGTGTACAACGTCAACGCCGACACCGTGGCGGAATCGCTGGCGATCGCGCTGAAGGCCCAGAAGCTGATCTTCATGACCGGTGCGCCGGGCGTGCTGCGCGACCGGAACGATCCCTCGACGCTGGTGGCCTTTGCCGATCCGGACGACCTCGCCGAGCTGATGGCGAGCGGCGCCCTGGCCGGCGGGATGCGGCCCAAGGTCGAGGCCTGCATTCGCGCCGCGACCGGTGGCGTGGAGCGGACGCACATCATTGATGGCCGGGCGCCGGATGCCCTCCTGCTCGAGGCATTCACCGGCTCGGGCTGCGGCACCATGATCGTGGGACGAAAGGAGAAGGCGACCTACCTTGGCGTCGACCTGGCCGACTGAGATCACCACGCTCCGCGAGCTGGTGGCCATTCCCTCGATCAGCGGGAATGAGCGGCCGGCCGCGGAGTACGTGGAGCAGGTGGCCCGGGGACTCGGGCTCGACGTGGTGCGCGACGACACCTCCGTCCGCGTCAGCGTGGGCGATGAGTCCGCCGGGCCGACGCTCGCCCTCGCGTCGCACCTCGACGTGGTGCCGCCGGGCGAGGGATGGACGCGCGATCCCTTCACGCCGGTGATCGAGGGTGACCTGCTGTACGGCCGCGGCTCGGGCGATGCCAAGGCCTCCGTGGTGGCGATGCTGCACGCGCTGGGTGACGTCGCCGCGGCACGCCGCGCGTGGCGGGGCCGTGCCCTCGCGATCTTTGCCTATGGCGAGGAGACCCGCAACGCCACGATGCCGATGGCGGTGGAGCGCGCGGGGCGACTCGACGCCGCCATCGTCGGCGAGCCGACCAACCTCGAGTTCGCCGTCGCGCAGCGCGGGCTGATGATGGTGGATCTGGTGGCCCACGGCGACCAGCGCCATGCTGGCTATGCCGCCACCGAGGGCTTCACCAACGCGATCAGCTTGCTCGCGCGCAACATTGCGCGGCTCGACGGGATCGCCGACGCGCGGGTGCATCCCGTGCTCGGCGTGACGACCGTGACGCCGACGATGCTGCAGGGCGGGGTCTCGCGCAACGTGACGCCACCGACCGCACGGGCGGTGCTGGACATCCGCTCGACGCCCGACTGGACGCACGACGAACTGGCGGCGCTGCTGATGGAGCGGCTCGACTGCGAGGTGGTCGTCACCTCCACGCGGCTGGTGCCGTGCGAGACCCCGGCCGGCTCGCCGCTCCTGGCGGCGGCGCAGCGTGCCCATCCCGCAGGTGCCAGCTACGGTTCGCCGACCTGTTCCGACTGGTGCTTTCTCCGGCACCTCGACGCCATCAAGGTCGGGCCCGGCACCTCGCGCCGGTCGCACACGCCGGATGAATCGGTCAACCTCTCGGAAGTGATCGCTGCGCGGGGCTTCTACGCCCGGGTGATCGAGGAGTACTTCGCATGAGCCGCACCGATACGCTCTGGTCGCCCGGCAGCGCGCCGGATGCGCAGATGCTGGCCTACACCGTGGCCGATGACCGCGAGGTGGACGGCCGGCTGCTGCGGTGGGACGTGATCGGCTCGCTCGGACACGTCGCGTCGCTCGCCGCCGGGAAGATCATCACGCCGCGCGAGCACGCCGCGATGCGTCGGGCCCTGCTGGCGGCGCTGCGCGCGGTGGAAGCGGGCGAGCTCACCATCCGGCCCGAGCACGAGGATGGTCACAGCGCCGTCGAGCTCTGGCTCACCCGGCGCCACGGCGACATCGGCGAGCGGCTGCACGCCGGGCGCTCCCGCAACGACCAGGTCGCCACCGACCTGCGGCTGTACCTCAAGGACGAGGTGCTGACGTTGCACGCACGGATGACCGCGCTCGCCGAGGCGCTCCTTGCCTTCGCCGCCGAGCATCGTCGCGTCCTCTGGCCGGGGTACACGCATCAGCGGATCGCGATGCCGTCGTCGGCAGGGCTGTGGGCGGCGGCGTACGCCGAGGGATTGCTCGACGCGGCTGATGCGGTGCTCGGCTTCTGGGCGCGGCTCGATCGGTCACCGCTCGGCAGCGCGGCCGGCTATGGTGTGCCGCTGCCCCTGGTGCGCGAGGTGTCGGCCAAGGCACTCGGCTTTGCCGGGGTGGAACAGGTGGTGACGTCGGTGCAAGGGAGTCGCGGCGTCCTCGAGGCGGCGGCACTCTTCTGGTGCGGCGAGGCGGCCCACCATGCCGCGAAGCTCTCGGCCGACGTGATCCTCTTCTCGGCCGACGAGTTCGGCTGGCTGGTGCTCCCCAACGAGCTCTCGACTGGCTCGTCGATCATGCCGCAGAAGCGGAATCCCGACCTCTTCGAGCTGACGCGCGCTCGTGCGGCGGCGCTTGAGGGCGATCTCGCCACGATCATGGCGCTCAAGGGGCGCCTCCCCGGCGGCTACCATCGGGACTTCCAGTTCCTCAAGTCGCCGTTGATGCGCGGGCTGGATCGCACCCATGAAATGCTCGCCATGCTGACCACGGCCATCCCGCGACTCGGGGTGAACGCGGCACGCGGGCGCGCGGCGCTGACGGGCGAGGTGCTCTCCACCGACGAGGTGATGCGTCGCGTGCGCGCGGGGATGCCGTTCCGACGCGCCTACCGCGAGGTCGCGGCCGAGGTGAAGCGCGGCCAGCAGATGCCGGCCGTTCCGACGGACGCCTTGATTGCGGCCCGGCGCAGCACCGGCGGCATCGGCAACCTCCCGCTGATGGCGCTGCGCGCCCGGCTCCGTGCGGCGCGCCGTTGGCAGGGCACCGAGCGTCGCCGATTCGATCGCGCCATCGCCCGACTCACCACGCGGGGGTCGCGATGAGCCTCGAGCGTCGCAAGCGGCACCTGAAAATCCTCGAGCTGGTCGCGACGCGGCCGATCCGCACGCAGGACGAGCTGGCCGACGCCCTCTCGCAGGAGGGATGGGAGGTCACCCAGAGCTCGGTGTCACGTGACATTGGCACGCTGGGACTCGTGAAGGTCGAGGGGATCTATCAGCGCGCCTCAGCGACACGGCTGCGCGAGATTGCAGATCCGAATGAGCGCCGGCTGGCCGAATCGTTGTTGGCGGTGGATCCGGCCGGCGATGCGCTGCTGGTGCTGCACACCCCTCCGGGCGAGGCGCAGCGTGTCGGCAGTGCGCTCGATCTCCTCGCCTGGCCCGAAGTGGTGGGCACCATCGCGGGCGACGACACCATTTTCGTTGCCACGCGACACGTGACCGCGCAGGGCACCATCCAGCGGCGACTTGCCGCGCTCATGGAGGGGCGGCACTGATCCACCCTTGACGCGACCACCGTGGCCGGGGCGAGATTGCCACGCATCCCCCTCACCACCGGACCGCTCCCGATGCCCTTCGGCCGCCCGATTGCGCTCACCGCACTGCTGCCCCCGACCGGGGCCTGAGATGCGACGCGCATGGGCGGCCGTCGTCGTCCTGGCGGCGTGCACCGGTCAGGCTCCCGACCACGAGTGGCCACATGTCCTCGGTGATGATGCCGGGACGCGATGGTCCCCGGCGAGACAGATCGATACCGCCACGGTGGGCGGCCTGGTGCAGGCGTGGGCGTGGCGCGTGGCCAGGGCCGATGATTCCGGCCGAGCGGCATTGCTGGCGGCGCGCGGCGGTTCCTTCCAGGCCACGGCCGTCATGCGCGGCGGCCGACTCTTCCTCAGCACGCCGCTCACCGAAGCCGTGGCCCTCGATGCGGCCACCGGCGCGGAAGTGTGGCGGTTCGATCCCGGCGGTGATTCGCTCGGCGCCTCCACCAGTTCCCGGCTCGGATTGGTGCATCGTGGCGTGGCCGTCTGGGGTGAGGGGCGCGCCGAGCGCGTCTTCCTCGCGGCGCGCGGCACGCTCTGGTCGCTCGACGCCCGCACAGGGAAGCCGATCGCTGCGTTCGGGAGCAGCGGCGCCGTCGACCTCGTGACCGGGCTGCGTCGTCCTGCCGATCGACGGCATGTCGAGCAGACGTCGCCGCCCGCGATCTGGCACGATGTGGTGATCGTGGGCAGCGCCATTGGCGATGCGCTGGTGTACGAGGGCGATCCACCCGGCGACGTCCAGGCATTCGACGCCACGACCGGGAAGCGGCTCTGGTCGTGGAGTCCGGTGCCGACGCGGGACGATCCGCTGCGTGCCACGTGGGGCAAGCGCGCCGAGGCGATCACCGGGCACGCGAATGTCTGGTCGTTCATGACGGTGGATACCGCGCGCGGTTGGATCTTCCTCCCGGTGAGCTCACCGAGCAATGACTGGCATGGTGGTGGGCGACTGGGCGACAACAAGTGGGCCGAGTCGGTGGTTTGTCTCGACGCGCGCACGGGCAAGCTGATTTGGGCGCGCCAACTCGTCCATCATGGCTTGTGGGACTACGACCCTGCGGCACCGCCGTTGCTCGTCCGCGCGACGATCGATGGGCGCGCCCGGGAACTGGTGGTGCAGGCAGGGAAGACCGGCTTTGTGTACGTGCTCGACCGGCTGACGGGCGAACCAATCTGGCCGGTTGAGGAGCGCCCGGTCCCCGCGAGTGACGTTCCAGGCGAAGTGGCGTCCCCCACACAGCCGCATCCGACGCGCCCCGCACCGGTGTCGCCGCAGGGCTTTGCGCGGACCGATGTGGTTGACTTCACGCCCGCGCTTCGCGATTCGGTGCTGGCACGAATTGCCGGCTTCCGGGAGGGCCCGCTCTTTACGCCGCCCTCGCGGGAGGGGACGGTGGTGCTCCCGGGTTGGCTCGGCGGCGTGGGATGGGGCGGGACGAGCGTGGATCTCGAGCAAGGGCTGCTACTGGTGAAGTCCACCACGAGGCCATCGCTTGCTCGCCTGGTGCCGCGTGCGGCCGACGGAGCCGGAGCATGGATGCTCGACACCACGACCAGTCCATCGGCTCCCTTGCTCATGAACATTGTGCTCTCGCGTCCCGATGGTGGCCGCTTTCCACCGATGAGGCTGCCCATCACCAAGCCACCCTACGGCACGCTCACCGCCATCGCGCTTGCCACGGGTGAGCAACGGTGGCAGGTGGCCGTGGGGGACACCCCCGAGGTCCGCGAGCACCCCGCGCTGCAGGCGCTCGGCTTGCCCGCCCTCGGCGTCGCCGGACCGGTTGGTGGCGTCACCACAGGAGGCGGCCTGACCTTTCTCACCGGGGGTGGCAGCGCGCTCGTCGCGGTGGAGACGGCCACCGGTCGCCTCCGCTGGTCGGCTCCTCTCGGTGCGATCGGCTGGGCCAACCCGATGACGTACCAGTGGCAGGGCAGACAATTCGTGGTGCAGGCCGTGGGGAGCGGGATTTCGTCGCGGCTGGTCGCGTTTGCGCTTCCGCAGGAGAATGGCCCGTGAGCCGATCCGACCTCTGCCCCCTGTGGGCCGTCCTGTTGCTGCTTTCTGCCTGTCGTGATCCGCAGACTGTCAATCAGCGGATTGCCGATTCGATTGTGGCGTCGCTCGGTGACAGCGTGATCGACGCGCGCGCCGTCGGGGGCTGGCGCGCCGCCGACTCGGTGCCGCATCGTCGCCTCGAGGGCGCAACGGCCAGGATCGGCCAGCGTGCGTATCTCATTGGCGGTTTTGGTGGTCCGGAGCTCGATGGCATTCTGGATGTCGATGTCTTCGATCACGGCACCGGGCAGTGGATCCAAGCGGCAGCGCTTCCCGAAGCCGTCACGCACATGCAGGCGGCAGTGGTGGGCGACACGGCGATCTGGATTGCCGGTGGGTTCGTGGGGCGCCATCCGGCACCGCCCACCGACGCCGTGTGGCGCTACGACGTTGCGGCGGATCGTTGGATTGCCGGACCGACGTTGCCTGCGGCGCGCGGAGGTGGCGCTCTCCTCGCGCTTGGCGACACGCTCTACTTCGTTGGCGGTTGGGCCGAAGACCGCACGGTTGATCGACGCGAGCTCTGGCGGCTGCTGCCCCGCGCCACCGCGTGGCAAGCGCGTGCCCCGATTCCCGAGGGCCGTGGCCATGTCAGTGCAGTCGGCACGGCGGGGAAGCTCTTCCTCCTCGGTGGCCAACAGAGCCACGACCTCTCGCCCGTGGATCTGCAGACGGCGTGGTCGTACGATCCCGCGGCCGACCGATGGACACAACTGGCAGACGCCCCCACCACGCGATCCCACGCCGAGCCGGCCGCCGTGCACTGGGGGGACTGGATTCTTGTGCCTGGAGGCGGCGACATCGGCACCGGGCGACGCTACATCGCCGACATGCTCGGCTACGACCTGCGCCGCGACCGGTGGCGCCGCTTGCAGGATCTCCCGACCAAGTTGCGTGGTGCGCACGCGTGGCTTGACGGCGACACGTTGCAGATCACCGGCGGCGCGGAAGTGAACAACGCGCCATCCAACTGGATTCGGTGGCAGCGCGCGCTGCGTGGGGAGTGGATGCTGCTCCCCGGTGACGGTCCGAAGGTGAACCCCGCCTTCGTCGCCGTCGTGGGCGACAATCTGCTCCTCTTCGGCAGCGATCAGCGTCCCACCTACCGGTACGACCTCCGCAGCGGCGAGTGGGGGCGCGACGGCGACTTGCCCTTCCGGCCGCGACAAGGAGAGATCCAGGCGGTGGCCAGCGAAGGACATTTCCTGCAGTTGCTCGGCGGGGCGCCGGTCAGCGGCACGGGGCCGTTGCTGCAGGCGTTCGACGGGGTGCGGTCGCGCTGGACTCCGGGAGTGGCCATCCCGAGTGGCGTGACCACTCCCGCGCTGGTGATCGCCCGCGGCGTGACGTGGCTGGTGCGCGCCGCGCGCGGTCAGGCCGACAGCGGAGCCGTCTTCCGGCTGGGTGGCGATGGCCAGTGGGACTCGGTCGCCACGCTGCCGGTGCCGCGATTCCGCCCGGCGATTGCCACCGGCGGAGAACAACTCTGCCTCTTCGGTGGTGCCGTCCCAGGGGAGCAGCGCTGGTCGAACGACGTGCAGTGTCTTGATCTGGCGAAGCTGAGTTGGCGGACGAGCGCCGCGGCGCAGCTCGCACCCATTCCGGCGTGGGGAGGTGATCGCCCCGACGGCGCGGTCTTCGTCGGCGGTCGCTTCTGGGTCTATGGCGCGCCGCAGCCGAAGGGCTACGACCCGGTCCGGAATTCGTGGGCAGTGGGGGCCACCGCGCCGTTCAGCGGGATGTCAGTCGCCGACGGCGACCGCGTGTTGCGCTACGTTCCCGAGACCGGGCGGGTCTGGATGCTGTGGCCGTGAGGTGCGCGCGGGGCTACACCTTGAGCAGCGCGAGCAGCTCCGCCGGCGTGTCGCAATAGAAGTCGGGGGCCGATGCCTCGAGATGCGCCCGATCGAAGGGCCCCCAGGTCACGCCCACGGTGCCCACACCAGCCGCACGTCCACTGAAGACATCGTGGTGCGAATCGCCGACAAAAAGACAGCCATCCGCCGCGACCTCCAGCAGCCGCAACGCGCGCTCGACCGGCTCGGGATGGGGCTTCGGGTGGACCACGTCGTCGGCGCCGACAATCACCTCGATCGCATCGGCGAGTCCCACCAGCGTCAGGCCCCGCTCCGCCCCATAGCGATTCTTGCTGGTGACCAATCCGGTGCGGAACCCCGCCGCCCGGATCTGTCGGACCATCTGGACCACCCCCGGATACGCCGTCACGCGCTGGTCGTGGTGCGCCAGGTTGTACTCGCGGTAGGTCGCGATCCACTGATCCATCGTGACGGGGTCGTCGGTCATCGCGCCGAAGATGCTGCGCAACGGCCGCCCCATCCCGGCGAGGATTTCCTCGCGCGTCGTCGGCGGAAGCCCGTGGGTGGAGTGCACGTGGAGATAGCTGTCGACAATGAGGTCCACGGAGTCGATCAGCGTGCCGTCGAGATCGAAGAGGACGGTGTGGCAAGTTGGCATTCGGTCAACGTAGCGGCTGGGGCGCCGAACGGAAGAGGAGCACGCCGACGGCGCCCACCATCACGGGTTGCATCGGTGGCACCGGCGGGGCGTCGTGCCGCAGCACGGTCGCGTCGTCCGCGATGGCAAGTTGTTCGAGTTGGAGGCGATCGCCGAGCGTCGGTGGCGCGGTGCACCACCGGAGCAGTCGGTCGAGGCGCGCCAGGACGTCGGCGTCGCGGCGCCACGCGGCGGCGCGCGCCAGCCTGTGAATGCGTGCCACCAGTCGTGGCGGCCCCCAGCTGGTCGGGGCGAGCAGTTCGCGAAGCGCCCATCGGGTCGCTGATTCCACGATCGCCTCGATCTCGTCTCCTTCCCCGACGGTCGGCCGGCAACACCCGACGAGCGCGGGAAACACGGGACCGGCAGGCAGGACCTGCCAGCTGCCGTCATCACCGCGCCACACCGCCATTGCACCACGGCGGTCGCCACCGCTCTCGGCCACGGAGAGCAACACCAGCTCCCCGGCCGGCACGTTGTCGGCCACCGGCAACACGAGCCAAGGCACCGCGCGACAGGGAGGCTGGGACTCCTCGACCGATGATGGCACCATGGCATCGAGCCACTGTTGGCTCAGCGAGCGCTTGCCGGCAACGCGCACCACGCGGGCGAGCGCTTCCTCGAGCGCCTGGCCTGGCGTGCGCATCACGATGCGGACGGTGGCATGCTCCTGACCCAGACGGAGCAGTCTTCCCTCCCGCTGCGCCACGCGCATCGCGGTCCATGGCAGGTCCACGTGCACCAGCCGCCCCGCCGATTGCAGGTCGAGGCCCTCGGCGGCCACGTCGGTGGCGACCAGGAGATGTGGCACGCGCTGGCGGAAGGACCACTGGGGCCGCGCCGGCCCGAAGGCCGCCAGGATGGCCTCGCGCGGCAGGCGATGCGGCCCGATGCCGGCCGCGTCGCCCGTGATCCATGCCGTGCCCTCGCCGAGCGCCGTGCGGAGCAGGGTCGCCGTGGCGCGATGGCGGGTGAAGCAGACGCTCGGTACGCCGTCGCCCACCTCGGTGCGGATGCACTCCAGCCATCCCTGGTCGGAGGGCACGAAGGTCGCCAGCACGTTGTCCACGACCGGCAGTTCCTCGAGACCAAGCGTGGTGGTCACCGGCCCGGTGCCGATCATCTCCCAGAGCACGGTCTGCTCGAATGCCGGCCCGGCAAAGCGGCGGAGCAGGTCGCGATCGCTCGTTCCTGCGTCGCGCGCCTGCCGGAGCATCGCACGGTATCGGTGCAAGGCGTCCCGCAACGCGGCATCACTGGATGCGGCCGCGTCGAGCAGCACAGTGGCAAGCAGTCGGGCCCAGCTGCTCCTGAGTCGCCGCGTGAGCCGCTGCACCATGCCGACTGCCAGCTCGCCGCGCGCCTCCTCGGTGGCGGTGACGAGGAGCGGGATGCTGTGTGTCTGCTGCCGCGCCGCTTCACGTGCGCTCCGAATCACCACCCGGCGCAGCGCCAAGGGCGGCAGCGCCGCCTCGACCAGCCGTCCCAGCATCGGCAGCCCGTCGAAGCGGAGTGCATCCTCGGGCAGGATGAGTCGCAGCAGGGTCACCAGATCGTCGAGGCGATTGACGATCGGCGTCGCGGAGAGGAGGAGTACTCGCCGACCGCGGAGCCAGGGGGCGAGCGTGCGCGTGCGAATGGTGGTCGCCTCGCGAAGCCGGTGTGCCTCGTCGATGATCACCAGTGAGCTCGACACGGGCGGCAGCTGCCCACGAGAGAGCCGTTCGTGCGACCACCAGTGCATGGTCACGTCGGCGCGGGTCGCGGCCGCTTGCCATTGGGGCCGGAGAATGGCCGGTCCGATGACGAGCACGGGTGCCGGTTCGACGGCGGCCACGCCAAGCGCGATCCACGTCTTGCCCGAGCCGACCGGTTCGGCGAGGAGGGCACCACGATAGAGGCCCAGCGCGGAGATGGTGCGACGCCAGGGATCGCGTTGTGCGGGAAGCAGGAATGCGGGCGGTGTGCGCGGGCTCCCCACGGGCGCCACCGCGCGGTCCCACGCCTGCGACAGGTCCGCCACCGTGCCGGGATAGCGTGGTGCGGCCGTCGTCGCGAGCGGCCGCGTCACGCCCCGCAGCGACTCAGCGACGACGCGCGGCCAGCGGGGCGAGGGCATCGCGATCACGGGCATCGAGCGCGAGCGCCTCGGCGACGATCGTGTCGAGCGTCTCCGGTTCTGCCGCGACGTGGCTCAGGTCTGGGTGCGCCAGGATGCTCTCGACCCACGGCACGGCGCCCACGGCACGCGCACCGAAGCGTGCCGCACCGCCTGCGGCAGGTTCCGCCGAAAGGCGCGCCAGTGCGCGAATCCAGCTGCTGTTGAGCCATGCCGTGAGCGTGCCGGCGTGATGCGCATCTCGTGTGGCGATCACGTAGCAGCTGTTGAGCGGCACGGCCGTGGCCTCGGGCAGGGAGGCGGCCTCGAGACGTCGTGCGAGATCGCCCCAGATCACCCGGTGCGGCGACGTCGCGGCCCGCACACGGAAGAGTTGCCACCATGGTCCGGCGACGAGGTCGGCGCGACGCTGCAGTTGCGCGGCGTACTGGGCGAGATGCCTCGCCACCGGCGGAGGCAATCGTGCCCAGGGCTCGCCCTGCGCATCGGCCGGCCAGAGGAGTCGTTGGCGCGGCTGCACCACGAAGGCCCGCACGTCGCGCCCGCGCACGGCATCACGGCACCATGCGTCGAGCGACTCCGGCGGATCGAGGAAGGCATCGTTCGCTCCGGTCTTGACGCCCAGTTGCAGGGTGAAGTGGTCGAGCAGCCGCGGAAAGGACGCGCGCAGTCGCTGGGCCACGGCGTGGGCATCCGGGGTCGTGAGCAGCCACGGCCCGTGGGTGGCCCATTCCTGTTGCGGGTGGTGGTCGCTGTCGTGGAGCAGGCCGACGCGGACGACGTGCTGCGGCGGCGGGGAACCCCGCGAGGCGACGAGCGCGAGCGGATACGTCGTGGCATCGAAGCCGGCGCGCGGGTCGTCGGCGAGGTCGGCCACCACGTGCAGCGTGGTCTGCTGCGCCAGGGCCGCGCGCGCCACCGTGGCGTAGCCGGCGGTGGCCACCTTGGCGGGGAGGAGCAGCGCGAGCGTCCCGCGTGGGGCGAGCAGATCGAGGCTGCGCTCGACGAACGCGACCGAGAGATCCGGCAGGTGGCGGAAGCCCTGACCCCCACCATGCCGCCACCACCGATAGCGGGCCGCCAGCGCCGCGCGGTTGTCGCGCGGCAACTGCTCGGCGCGCACCCACGGCGGGTTGCCGACCACGAGATCGAATCCACCCCGTCCGCCGAGCACCGGGGCGAACGCCGTGGCGAGGGCGAACGGTGCGGCCGAGGTGCCGGTGGCCAGCCGCCGCAGCTCACGCCGGACGCCGCGATGCGCATCGTGCAATTGCACCAGCCGCGCACGCTCCTCGGCCCGCAACGGCGTGGCATCGCCGAAGAGGGTCGGGGCGCGCTGCGCAAAGACCAGGTCGCGGATGGCGCGATCGAGCATCGCCTCGCGCTCGGCCAGTGCATCACGGAACGCGCCATCCTCGGCGCGCTGCAGGGCGCGCAGCCGGTCACGCTTGTCGGCGCCATGTGCGCGCGCCACCCGGGCTTGCGCGAGGCGCAGTCGTCGCACCAGGGTGGTGCCGAGCGGTGCGAGCTCGGGATCGAGCAGCGCATCACCGGCGCGAATCGTGGCGTGCAGATTGGGCAGAGGACGCACCCGTTCGATCGGCGCACCGCGCATGGTCCGCAACACCTCGAGCCAGAGGCGGAGTTCGCTCAGCCGCACCGCCGCGGGATTGCGATCCACGCCGAACAAGCGACGGGTGACGAGGTGCTCGACGCGCCGCCGGTCGCGAGCGCCCGGACCGTGCAGCAAGCCGAGGGCACCGACCAGGAAGGCCCCCGAGCCCACCGCGGGGTCGAGCACGCTGGTGTCGAGCAACGCGGCGTGCAATGCGGCGTCGGGCGCGTGCAGTTGCTCCGCCACCTCCGCTTCGGGACGCGCGAGGCGCCGTGCCAGATGAGCGGCGAGCCCCGCGCGCAGCACGGCATCGACGAGTGCCGGCGGCGTGAAGAAGGTGCCGTCGCGCTTCCGCTCCTCGGGCGCCATCACGCCCTCGAAGACGCGACCGAGCATCTCGGGCGTCACCCGGCCATCGAGTTCGTCGTGGGCCAGCGTCACCTCGGTTCGCTGGACCAACTGCTCGATGGCGTCGCGCCAGAACGGCGTGGGCAGGTGCAGGGCGTGCCGTCGCTCGAGCTGGTGTGGTTCGAAGAGTCCGCCGTTGAGAAAGGGGACGCGCCCGAAGCTGCGCGCCAGGCGACTGCGCGTCGCCGTCGGACGGTTGAGCGTGCCGTAGAAGAGCGGGGCAAGGAGGTGCCGTTGTGGGTCCCGGCGCTGCGCGAGGCATGCATCGAAGCGCGTGGCCAGAAAGGCGGGGTCGCCATCAAGCCACCCCTCGCTCTCGACAAAGCGCAGGAAGAGCAGGCGGGTAAGCTGCAACAACGACCAGGCATGGCGGGTCGCGATCGGGACGCGGCTCGGCAGCGCACCAATGGCCGATTCGAGCAGTGTGCGCAGCGCGGCAAAGGTGACGCGGCCTGCCGCGTCCACATCAAGCGCCTGGGCGCACGCGATCCCCGCAGCGAGCGCTGGGCCGTGCTCGTGGTGCACCAGGCGGGCGAGGCGCCGAAGCGGGAGGGCGGTGTCATCGCCAGGTGCCATGGCAGCGAGGGCGATCGGTTCCACCGTGGCGGTGATGAGCCGAGTGGTGCCGTCCGCGGTGTCGGCAAGGAGAAGACCGATGGCGCCGCGGCGAGCCAGCAGGTGCGCGGTGCGGCGCGTGGTGACGGCGTCGCCCACGCTGCTCCAGCAGGGGAGGCCGGCGAATCGCCCCACCTCCAGCAGTTCCCCGTGCGCGGCGGGAACGGGCAGGAGGCAGGCATCACCGCCGAGGCGGTGGATCAGCGTGGCGTGGCGGGTGGCGGCAAGGTTGGCGTGCATCGGGCGAGAATGCCCGGCGGGAGCGGCGCGGCGCGGAGCGAACTGATGCAGCGCAGGACCCCCAAACGCCGACCGCCGCCACGAGGAGCGTGGCGGCGGTCGGGTCCAGCGGAAGTGCGTGGGTCAGCGAATCGGATCGACCGTGATCTTGGCGGTGCCTTTGATGTTCACCGCCGCCGTGCCCATCGTCATGACCATGTCGTTGATGGTGTCGCTCGTCAGGCTCACCAGCGGCCCGCCCTTGGCCCGCGTGATCAGGCGCTGCTTGCCCGACGTGGAGCCGGTCATCTTCCCCATCGGCGAGTCCACGTCCATGGTGCCCACGATCGCCGCCTCGAGGACAAGGCCGCCATTCTCCATGCTCGCGACCTTCCAGTTGGTGATGTTGTTGCCGCTCGTCTTGCCCTGCGCGGTGGTGGTGTCAATCCGCGTCGTGTCGGTCCAGAGATCGCCCACCTTGGCGGTCGGGCGCGGATTGGTGAAGAGCACCGTGATGGCGCCCATCAGGTTCACCACCGGCAACGACATCGCCGACGGGCTCGGGTCGCCGACGATCTTCCCGTCCTTCACGAAGAAGTGGAAGAAGACGCCCTTCGGCACGGTGGTCATCTCGGGGCCGAGCATCGCCATCGCCTCGCCGCCGTCCATGCCGGCCGAGTCGACGGTGATATGGGCCACCTGACCGCCGGCGCTGTCGGTCAGCGTCAGCGTGATCAGGCCGGTGGTGGTCACCTCAACCGTCTGACTGCCCTGGCCGAGGGCCGAGGCATCGACTTCCTGGATGGACTTGGTCACCACGCGGTAGCGGAAGGAATCCGCCGTGGCGATGACGGTCGGTGGAGCGGCCACAAGGGTCAGCAAGAGCGCAAGCATCGAATCCTCGGCGTCAGGGAGACTGCAATCGTCCGGAAGGGTACCCCGGAGGGGGGAGAAGGTGCCACCTGCGTGGTCACTGCGGCTCCCCCACCGCATAGGTTCGGCCGCGCCATTCGACGCGGCGACTCCCGCGCCAGATCGAGCGCAGGGTGATCCCGACCGCCATCACGACTCCGAGCGGATACCCCAGTGCGTACCACGCCGGGATCTGCATGCCGAAGGAGATCATGGCCCAGAACAAGAGGGAGACGATCACGGCGAGCGTGGCCGCACTGGTGGCGACGCCAGCGGCGAGCGCCACCAACGGCACCAGCCAGAAGAGCAGCGCGAGGAGCAGGCTCCACGGGGCGAGTGCGCGGAGCAACGGCCGATTGCCGGCCGATTGCCTCGCGCCGAGATAGAGGTTCTTCGACCACCCTTCGATCATCTCGCCGAGCGAGCGGTACATGCGCGTCGAGATGAGCGAGTGACCGAACATCAGCTGGACGCGCTTGCCGCCCCGCAGGACGGCCTGCGCCAGCGCGAGATCCTCGACCACCTCGCCGCGCACCGCGGCGTGTCCGCCGATGGCGTCGTAGGTGTCTCGCCGCACCAGGATGAACTGTCCGTTGGCGACGAGTTCGTGCGGCTTCGTGGCGCTGTTCACGCGCGAGGGCGGATAGCGAAAGCCGAGGGGTACCCAGATCTGCGGCATCACGATGCGCTCCCAGAAGGAGAGGCAATCCTGCTGCGTGATGAGCGTGAGCAGGTCGGGGCGATCATGCTCCATCGCCCCGAGCGCGTGGCCAAGGAGGGCGGGGGCGTGCTCGGTGTCGGCGTCGGTGAAGAGGAGGTAGCGACCGGTGGCTGCCTCGGCGCCCTGGTGGCACGCCCACGGTTTGCCGAGCCAACCCGCGGGCAACTCCGCACCACGGACCAGGCGCAGGCGCGAGTCGGTCGCGACGAGCGCCTCGACCTGCGCGGCGGTGTCGTCGGTCGAGCGGTCGTCCACCACGATCACCTCGAACGGCGTGTACGGCGATGCGAGGATCGAGCGCACCACCGTGGCGATCGTCGCCGACTCGTTGCGTGCGGGAATGATGACCGACGCGGGAATGCCGTCCACCGGCGGGGCGTCGGCGACGTCGGGCTTGCGCCGCGCCAACGGTGCAATGCCCGCAAAGGGAAGTGCCCAGAGGAGTCCGGGCAACCACGACGCAATCACGGGGCGGGGCTAGCGGCGCGAGGTGATGGCCGCGAGCTGCTGCTCCAGTCCCTCGAGCTGCCGCACGCTGTCTTCGGCGCTGGTTTCGGTGAGCGGCTGCGTCTGCCGGTCGGTCATCAGCAGCGAGGCGACCAGCGCGTCAGTGTAACCCACCACGGCCTGGGCAATGCAGCGGTCGATGATGCCGTTGAGCCGCAGGAAGACGGCCACCGCACGGCGGGGCCGCATCACCGCGATGAGCGCGCCGATGTGCTTGATCAGCAGCAGCCGGAGATGCTGGAGTTCCTCGACCACTTCGCCGGCGGCGAGCCCCCGGGCCGCGGCCATGCGGCCGTAGTGCTCGGAGACCTGCTGCCACACCTGCTTGGCTTCGCGGCGCAGGGGGCCTAGCATTTCAATCAGCGTATCGAGGACCAACCGGGCCTGTCGCTCGACCACGGGCCGCGGAATGCTGCTGGACCCCGGTCGTTCGCTGAGCCAGTCGGCCCATTCGGGGATCATCGCGTCGCGGGCATCGGAGATTGCCTTCGCGGCGGCCAGCTGGGTCGGATGGGACGAACGCAGGCGTCGTCTCCTGAAAGAGTGCCACAATCGTAATCGGAGCCGGAATGCAACAGAAGCCGATCCTGCCGCCACGGCTCTCCCCCGGGGCGAGGGTGGCCCTTGTCGCCCCCTCAGGGCCACTGCTGGAACGGGACGACCGCGTGCGCGCCGAGGCGCTCTGCCGGGCGCTCGGATGGGTCCCGCACGTGTTGCCCCACGCCGAGCGGGCCCACGGGTACCTCGCCGGGACCGACGCGGAACGCCTCGCCGACCTGAACGCCGCGCTCGCCGGGCCGGAGTACGATGCCGTCTGGTGCCTGCGTGGCGGCGACGGCATGAACCGCATCGTGGCGGACGTGGATTTTGCCGGTTTCGCGCGTGCACCCAAGCCGGTGATTGGCTTCTCCGACATCACCGTCCTGCTGCTGGCGCTCTGGCGTGAAACGGGGGTCGTGGGCTTCCACGGTCCGGTCGCCCGCGAGCCGATGCCGGCCTTCGCGCAACGCGCCTTCGAGCGCGTGCTGACGCGGGCCGAGCCAGCCGGCCTGCTCGAGTCGGTGACGCCACCCGCCGACGTGCTCCTCCCCCAGGAGGGCCGCGTGATGGCGCTCGCGAGCGGTCGCGGCCGTGGCCCGCTACTTGGCGGCAACCTCACGCTGCTGCAATCGCTGCTCGGCACGCGCTTCATGCCCGATCTCCGCGGCGCCATCCTGTTCCTCGAAGACATCAACGAGGACCTCTATCGCATCGACCGGATGCTGGCCCACCTTCGCCTCGCGGGCGCGCTCGATGGACTGGCCGGCGTCGCGATCGGACAGTTCACCGATTGCCGACGCGCCACGCCCGACGGCGGGCTCGGTCTCGACCGTGTGCTGCACACCTACTTCGGCGGTCTTGGCGTGCCAGTGGTGATGGGGCTCCCGATCGGACACATCGCCGCGCAGTGGACCGTGCCCGTCGGCGTGCGGGGCGAACTCGATGCCGACGCGGGAACGCTCGCGCTGCTCGACGCCGCGGTGCGGTGATGGCAACGCCCACGCTCACGCACCACGCGCTCGACGGCGCCCTCGGCGAGATCCTGGTCGACGTGCGATCGGCGTCGCGCGGCACGGCACAGCCGGCGGTGCTGCTGCTGCACGGCTTCAAGGGATTCAAGGACTACGCCTTCCTTCCCGTGTACGCCGATCGACTGGCGCGCGCGGGCTTCGTTGCCGTCACTGTCTCGGTGAGCGGCGTGGGCGTGGACGCGGCGGGTGACTTCACGCGCATCGAGCGCTTCGCGTCGAACACGTACTCCAAGGAACTTGACGACCTCGGCGTCGTGGTGCGCGCGCTGCAACAGGGGCAGCTCGACGTGGCGGCGCCGAGTTCCCTCGGCGTGGTCGGGCACTCGCGTGGTGGCGGGATGGCGCTGCTGCTGACGCACGAGACCCCGGCCATCGCGGCAGCGGTGACCTGGGCCGGCATCGGCAAGGTCCGCCGGCACAGCGACGCGGAGCTCGAAGCGTGGCAGCGACTCGGCACGATCAAGATCCTGCATCAGCGCCTCCGGATTCACTTGCCCCTCCATTACGACGTGGTGGCGGATTGCCTGGCGCATGAGCATGGCCGACTCGACATCCCCGAGGCGGCGCGCACGCTCGGCAGGCCGTGGATGCAGGTGCATGGCACCGCCGACGGCACCGTGACCATCGCCGAGGCACAGCACCTCGCCGAGCACGCCGGCGACGCACTCACCGAGCGACTGGTACTCGAGGGTGCCGATCACACCTTCGGTACCAAGCATCCGTGGGGCGGTGCGACCGCCGAGATGGAGGCGGTGTTCAACGCCACCACGCGCTTCCTCAGCAGGCATCTCGGATAGCGATGCGGCTCGAGCGCCTCGTGGCCGAGTTGGCCGCGACCCCGCCGCGTCGGGCCGAGATGCCCGAGCGACCGCACGCCGCCGTCGCGCTGCTGTTGGCGCCCGATCCCGATCGGATCCTCCTCATTCGCCGTGCCGAGCGCGAGGGTGATCCCTGGTCGGGGCAGCTGGCGCTTCCGGGTGGGCGACGCGAGCCGCACGATGGTGACCTGCTCGACACCGCGATCCGCGAGACGATGGAAGAGACCGGCGTCCTGCTCGACCGAGCCTGGCAGCGTCTCGAGCTCGACGACCTGGCACCGACCACGCCGGTGCTGCCGCCGATCGTGGTGCGCCCCTACCTCTTCCTGCTCGAGACTGCGCTGGATGCCGCCCTCAGTCGCGAGGTGGCGCACGCCGCGTGGGTTGCGCTCGCCGACCTCGCCGCCCCCGGGGTCTACCGGGAGGTCGACATCTCGGTGCGCGGTGCGCCGCGGCGCGTGAGCGGTTATCACCTCGATCAGGGGCTGCTCTGGGGGATGACGGAACGGATCGTGACGCCGGTGGTGAGGGCGTGGGGGAGAGGGTGAACGGTGAACGGTGAACGGGGCGCGGCCGAGGGCCGCGCTGGGTGAGGAGTGAGGGGGGCCACTCCCTTACCCCTCACCCCTCACGCCTCACCCCTCACCCGTCACCCGTCACCAAATCACCCCCTTGACGCTCATCCGCCTATCCCATAAAGTTAGGCATGACTAAACTTAATCCTCGTGACCTCACAATTTCCGGTGAGGACTACCTCAAGGCGATCTACCACCTATCGGAAGACGGCGCCCCGGCCACGACCACCGGCATCGCCGAGGCGCTCGCCCTCACGGCCCCGTCGGTCTCCGGGATGGTCAAGCGGCTGGCCGACGCCGGGCTGCTGGAGCACCTCCCCTACAAGGGGGTGACGCTCACCAGTGCCGGTCGGCAGGCGGCGCTGCAGATGCTCCGGCGCCATCGGTTGATCGAGGCCTACCTGGTGCGCTTTCTGGGCTATGGCTGGGACACGGTGCACGACGAGGCCGAGCGTCTCGAGCACGCCGTCTCCGACGACCTGGTGAACCGGATGGCCGACGCCCTCGGCAACCCCACCGTTGACCCGCATGGCGATCCGATCCCGACGGCCGATGGTCGCCTGGTGGAGGTGGCCTCGATGCCGTTGCCGGAGGTGCCGGTCGGGACCACGGTGGTGATTGCGCGGGTCGATTCCGGTTCGGCCGAGCGGCTGCGCTGGTTGGCGGAGGCGGGGCTGGTGCCGGGCGCGACGGTGACCGTGGTGGCCCAGCAACCGTTCAGCGGTCCGATCACGCTGCAGCTCGGTGCGGACGACCGAATCGTCGGGCATGAACTCGCGGCCCATCTCCTCTGCGCGGCGCCGACGGCGTCGAACCTCTCGTGAGCGCCCGACCCGAGCGCATCGAGGCGGCCACCGGCTCCGGATGGCGCTACGAGCGCACCGCGCACTCGCTGCCCGAGTCCTTCGGCACCGTGATCGTCCCTGAGGGTGCGCCATGGTGGCGCAAGGCGCTCGCGTTCGCCGGGCCGGGTTACATGGTGGCCGTCGGATACGTCGATCCGGGCAACTGGGCCACCGACCTCGCCGGGGGCGCGCGCTTCGGCTATGCGCTGCTGTCGGTCATCCTGATCTCGAACTTGATGGCGATGCTGCTGCAGCGCTTCGCGGTCAAGCTCGGCATCGTCACCGGTCGCGACCTGGCTCAGGCGTGTCGGGATCACTTCTCGCGCCCCGTGTCGTTCATGCTCTGGGTGCTCTGCGAGATCGCCATCGCGGCGTGCGACCTCGCCGAGGTGATCGGTGCGGCGATCGCGCTCAACCTGCTCTTCGGCATCCCGCTCCTCTACGGCGTCATGCTGACCGCGCTCGACGTGCTGCTGATCCTGATGCTGCAGTACAAGGGCTTCCGCTATCTCGAGGCGTTCGTGATCGCGCTCGTGGCGACGATCGGGGCCTGCTTCGCGGTGGAGATGGTGCTGTCGCGACCGGAATTCGCGGCCGTCGTGGCGGGTCTGGTGCCGACCACCGAGATCATCACCAATCCGGCGATGCTCTATATCGCGATGGGGATTTTGGGCGCCACGGTGATGCCGCACAATCTCTACCTCCATTCCGCCATCGTGCAGACGCGCAAGATCGGCACCGATGAGTCGGCCAAGCGCACCGCGATCCGCTGGGCCTCGGTCGATTCCACGGTGGCCCTCGCGCTCGCGTTCCTGATCAACGGGGCGATCCTGGTGCTGTCGGCGGCGGCGTTCCACGGGACGCCGAACGAGCACGTGGCCGACATCGGCGATGCCCATGCGCTGCTCGCGCCGGTGCTGGGGACCTCCCTCGCCGCGACGCTCTTCGCGGTGGCGCTGCTGGCGGCCGGACAGAGCTCCACCATCACCGGCACGCTTGCCGGCCAGATCGTGATGGAGGGCTTCCTCGACATCCGGTTGCCGGCGTGGCTGCGCCGCCTGATCACGCGACTGATTGCCATCATCCCCGCCGTCATCGTGACCGCGATGTACGGCGAACAGGGAGTGGGTGCCCTGCTGATCCTGTCGCAGGTGATCCTGTCGATGCAGCTCTCGTTCGCCGTGGTTCCGCTGGTCTGGTTCACCTCCCAGCGCGCGAAGATGGGCGTGTTCACGAATCGCCCGCTCACGATGGCGCTGGGATGGACGGTGGCCGTGCTGATCGCGGGGTTGAACATCTGGTTGCTGGCACAAACCTGGAAGGAGTGGGTCGCGTGATTCGCGCCGTCGTCCTGCCGCTCCTCGCGTGGGCGGTGACGCCTGCGGTCGTTGACGCGCAGGCCATCGGGACTCGCCTCCCGACCGGGTTCCAGCTCACCCGATTGGCGGGTGGCGTGGATTCGCTCGGCGCGGGGCGCGGCGCGGTTCGCGTCGTGAATGTCTGGGCCACGTGGTGCACGCCGTGTCGCGTGGAGTTGCCGTCGCTTGCGGCGCTCGCCGATTCCGTTCGGGGCGATCACATTCGGGTCTACGCGATCGCCATCGACGACCCCGAACGCGTGCGCGCCTTCGCGGCGACCCTTCCCGCCTCGCTGCCGATCTTCCTGGAGCGCGAGCGCTTTCCGAAATCGTGGGGCCGTTGGGCGCTGCCGACCACCTATGTCCTCGACGGTGACGATCGCCTGATTTCGGTGCACCATGGCGCGGCGCGCTGGGATGCGCCGGCGGTGGTTGCTTCGCTGCGCGCCCTCGCGGCCGGGGGGCGTCGTGTTCCACCGCGCTGAATTGCGCAGCGCATTGTTGCTCGCGTGCCTCTGCCCGTTCGCACTCGCGGGGCAGGCCGCCGTGCGCGGGCGGATTGTCCACGACGGTGCCCCTGTGGCTGGTGCGCGCGTGCGCGTGGGCAGCGCGTCGCCGATCGCGGTGGGCCGCGACGGCGTGTTTCGCCTGCTGATGTCGCACGGGCCGCATGAACTGCACCTCACCGCGATTGGCTACACACCCCGGCGTCTCCGCGTGACGCTCCCCGCCGACTCGGTGCTCGGCGATGTTGCCCTGGAGCCGATCGCGGCGCCTGTGAGCGACCTCGTCGTGACCGGAACACTCGCCGAGGTGCGGCTCGCCGATTCGCCGGTCAAGGTGGAGTTGATCACGCGCGCGGCGCTGCAGCGGAACCTGACCACCAACCTGATGGAGTCGGTGCGCTCGCTGCCCGGACTGCGCGAGCAGGTCGACTGCGGCGTCTGCTACACCAACTCGATCTCGATCAACGGGATGGACGGGCCGTATACGGCCGTCCTCTTCGACGGTGTTCCGATTCTCGGTGCGCTGGCCACCACCTACGCCCTCAACTCACTGAATCCGGCACTGCTTGAGCGCGTCGAGATCGTGAAGGGACCAGCGTCCACGCTCTATGGCTCGGAGGCAATGGGGGGCGTGGTCAACGTGATCACCCGCGATCCGCGCACGGCGCCTTCCTGGTCGGTGACGTCGAACGCCAGCAGCCACGGCGAGATGGCGGTCGACCTGATGGCCCGACCACTCCTCGGTGGCGGCCGGCTCCTCATCGCGGCGAGCGGGGCGCACAACAACCGTTTCGTGGACGCCAACGGCGACAACTTCACCGACCTCCCGCTCGTGACGCGACTGAGCGGGCTGGTCAAGTGGAGCGATGGCACCGTCTCGGATCGTCGTGCCGATGTGCTGGCGCGGTGGTGGCATGAGGACCGCTTCGGCGGCGTGCGTGGGTGGCGGCGCCGTGACCGCGGCAGCAACCAGATCTACGGCGAATCGATCCGGACCTCACGGATGGAGGTCGTTGCCGGATTCCGCCCGCGTCTGCTGGGCGATGCCGTTCGCTTCGACGCGGCCGTGGCCCGTCACCTGCAGGACTCCTGGTATGGTGCGCGTCCCTATGCCGCTCGGCAGACCACGGTGTTCGGTCAAGTCGCCTGGGCCCCAACCACGAAGGGTGCGCTGCGCCCGCTTCTCGGCGCCACGATGCGCCACAATCGCTACGACGATGACACCCCGGCAACGGCGACAGTCGATCGACGAACGATCGCGGGCGTCTTCGCCGAAGGGGAGTGGCGCATCGGCGCGGGGTCCCTGCTGGCGGGCACACGACTCGATCGTCACGCCGATCATGGCGTGATCGCCTCGCCGCGCCTCGCCCTCCGTTGGGCGCACGGCGAGCAGTTCACCGCGCGCGTCAACCTCGCCACCGGATTCCGTGTCGTGAATCTCTTCACCGAGGACCATGCCGCGTTGACCGGGGCGCGTCAGGTGGTGATCGCGGAGTCGCTCGACCCGGAGCGTTCCATGGCCACCGCCGCTTCGATCCAGTGGCGCACCGGGATCGGCTCGCGACCGATCACCATCGACATTGACGCCTTCCGGACCCGATTCAGCAACCGGATCGTGCCCGACTACGACAGCGACCCCCGCGCCATCATCTATCGCAACCTCCGTGGCCATGCGCTCACCCAGGGCGGTTCCCTCGCGCTGGCGATCGAGCCCGGGACAGGCCACTGGGGTGGCCGGCTCTCCGGCACCGTGCAGCGCGTGACCCTCGTTGAGGGAGGGGTGTCCACCGAGCAGCCGTTCGCGCCGCGCTTCAAGGGTGAATTCACGGTGTCCTGGGACAACGCGGCCGTCGGCACCGTCGACTGGACAGGGTCCGTCCTCGGCCCGATGCGCCTTCCGACCATCGCGGGACGCGCAACCCACTCCCCGTGGTTCAGCGAGCAGCAGGTCCAGCTGACGCACCCGTTGGCGGACAACACCTTCCTGACCGTGGGCCTCAAGAATCTCTTCGACAGCCGGCAGCGAGATCCGCTTGTGTCTCCCGAGGACCCCTTCGGGCCGCACTTCGACACCGCCCAGGTATGGGGCCCGACCCAGGGGCGGCGGCTCTTCGTCGCCCTCCAGTGGAACGCCCCGCGCTGAACTCTGGCGGGGCTTTCGGGTACCTTGCCTCGATGTCACGCCTGCTGCTCTGCCTGCTTTGCTGCCTCCCTGTCGCCTCCCTGTCGGCGCAGCAGCTGGAGATTGCCATCGAGCGGCGCCTCGCCGAGGCGAGCGGACTCGGTGTCGGCGACACCCTCTCGCTCTCCACGCCGAACGATGCGGTGCGGAAGCCCGCCGTCGTGACCGCGATCATCGAGCCGCGCGCCGACCCCGCGACGATCCTCCGCAAGGAGTATCGCGTCCGCTTCCACCTCGCCGACCTCGCGGCGTTGCTCGGCGAGCCCGACCGCATCGACCGCGCGGGCCTGCTGCTCCAGCCTGGTGTCGATCCGTCGCTCGCCGCCGAGCGGCTCGGACGCACGGCATTCGGTTACACGCTCCACGAGACCGCGGCCCTCGCGAACACGTCGTCCACCACCTTCCTCGTGGTGTCGCGCTTCCATCGCGCCATCGCGATCATCTCGGTGCTGGCCTCGGCGATCTTCCTGCTCTGCCTGATGCTGCTCAAGGTCGAGGCGCGGCGGCAGGATGTGGCGATGCTGCGCTTCATCGGGATCTCGCGACGCACGGTCTTCGTGGCCCTCGTGCTTGAAGCGGCCGTCGTGGCGGCCGTCGGTGGAGTGCTCGGCATCGGCATCGCCGCCGTGGCCAGCGCGGCGGTCAACGCGTTCTATCGAGAGACCTTCGCCACCACGCTGGTCTTCTCGCTCCTGACCTGGGAGACGATCGCCCAGGCCGCCCTCCTCGGTCTGGTGCTCGGGCTCGGTGCCGGCGCCCTCGCGGCGTGGCGGCTCGTCCGACTCCCGCCGCTCACGCTGTGGGGGCGCGCCGGATGACCTGGTCGTGGGCGCTTCGCGACTTGCTGCGCCATCCGGTGCGCAGCGCCCTCTCGCTCCTCGGCGTGGCGGTCGCGGCGGCGCTGCTGCTCGACATGGTGATGCTCAGCGGCGGGATCGAGCGCTCCTTCGGCCAGCTCCTGCGGAGCCGTGGCTACCAGCTGCGCGTGAGTCCCCTCGGCACCCTGCCGTTCGACACCGAGGCCACCATGGGGGGCGTCACGGCGCTCAGCGCGGCGCTCCGTCGCGACGCTGCCGTGATGGAGGTCGCGCCGATCCTTGGCACCACCCTCCAGGGTGAGCACGGCGGCGTGGCACTCGCACTGGTGGCCTACGGCGTCGAGCCGGCCGCGCAGGGGATCTACACGCTCGAACGCGGCAACGACCTGACGCCGGGTGATCGCACCGGTGTATTGCTGGGCGAGCCGGCGCTGCTTCGCCTCGGGGCCGATGTCGGCGACACCATCGTACTGCGCGGACGACTCGATCCGCAGCTGGCCGATGCGTCGTCGGAAGTGGCCCTGGTGGTGCGCGGCATCGTGCGCTTCCTCTACGACGCACGCGACCAACCCTCCATTGCGACGCCGTTGGCCGTGGCGCAGCGACTGGCCGGGGCCGAGGCGACCGACCGGGCGTCGGTGTTGATGGTGCGCGTGACCGATGATGCGACCATGGGCGCCACCGCCGCCCGGCTCCGCGCTGCGCATCCGGAAGTGGCGGTCAACAGCATCGACGACCTCGTGGCCCAATTTCGGTTGCGACTCACCTATTTCCGGCAGCTGTCACTCATCCTCGGCAGCATCGCGCTCGTGGTCACGGTGCTCCTGGTCGGGACGCTGCTCGCGATCACCGTGAATGAGCGCAGCGGGGAGATCGCCACGTTGCGGGCCATCGGCGTGGCGCGCGAGCGCATCGTGTCGCAGGTGCTGGTGCAGGGGCTCCTGCTCACCGTCGCCGGTGGTGCGCTGGGCCTCCTGCTCGGCCTCGGCACTGCCCGCTGGCTCGATGCCATCCTCACC
>Ga0154020_10001407_pt1 | contig 29749 bp, 26 predicted proteins | sample Klosneuvirus_201_FD_109709 | JGI IMG/M metagenome (GOLD analysis project Ga0154020, IMG submission 109709) | Active sludge microbial communities from wastewater, Klosterneuburg, Austria - Klosneuvirus_20160825_MG | ecosystem: Engineered > WWTP > Aerobic digester > Activated sludge | place...
GCGTCCGCGGAGCGTGGGGTACCCAACGCTCCAGCTCTTTCTCAAGGCGGCCCAGATGTCGCAAAACGCCGAAAAAGAGATGTTGGATCCTCGCGCGCTCCACTTTCGGGAGTTCACGCGGCAGACCTTCAAGCAGCACATCCGCCCGTTCCCCATGCTCGATCCAGCGGACCAGCAGGCGCACGGCTGATGCCCACGCCGAGGAAGGAGGAGGCGATGGGAGCTTTGAAGGAACCACAGGACTTACAGACATGCGCGGCCCGGAGGGTGGCGTATCCGCAGAATTTGCCAAGGCCTAACACCCATCGGCCTCACCTTTCCCCAGAACGGGCTGGTTGACATCAGCCGGGCGCGTCGGTTGTGCTCTCAGGTTCAGAACTCACAAACTTTCGCTTATGAACTCGGACGCTGTCACCGCGCTTTTAGCCAAGAATCCGTCGCTCAAGACGGCCAAATCCAAACTGGAAGCGATGGAACCGGGCTCCTATGTCATCCATCGGAGCTGGGGTTTCGGTCAAATCCGCAGCTACGACGAGGGTACGCAGAAGCTGTTGATCGATTTTCCCTCGAAGAAGGCCCATCCGATGGATCCGGCGTTCTGCCTGACAACGATGGAGGTCCTCCCCGCGAAGCACTTGCTGGTGCGGAAAGAGACGGACAGTGCCAAGATCTCCTCCCTGATCGAGAACGACCCGGCACAACTGGTCGTGGAAGCCCTTCAGGCCTATCCGAATAACGCCACCACCGCGATCGATCTCGAAATCACGCTGGCTCAGGCAATCGGTGAAGAAAAGTTCAAGAAGTGGTGGTCCACCGCCAAGAAGGCCATTGCCAAGGACCCCCGCATCGCGGTCCCGGTAAAGAAGACGGAGTGCTATATCCTGCGCGAAATCCCGGTGTCAGCCGAGGATGAGATTCTCGAGAGCTTCAACGGCACGCGCTCCGCCCGGCGCCGCATCCTGCTGGCGGAACAACTGACCAACGCCGCCGAGAAAGGTGAAACCAAGACCGATTTGACGGCGATCCTCGCCGGGGTCACCGAGTCCGTAAAAGATTCCAACCAACTCGACGCCGCCGAACGTCTCCACGGAGCTGCGGTCCGCGACGACCTCGCCCGGCTCGCGAAGGTCGATCCGTCAGCGCTGGAGCCTTCACAGGCTTCCTTGATCGCCAATCCGCGCGACCTTCCTGCAATTGCCGAGAAGATCCCCGTGCAGTTCCAGGGGCGCTTCCTCGACTTGGTGCTTTCAACGCATCCCATCGAGGCCCGCGACATCGTCTTCAATCTGCTCAAGACGTCTCAGGGAAAGTTCACCACCGAGTGCATCAATTTCCTCGTCGAAAACGGCCATACGGACGAACTCGCCGCGGTGCTGAAGCGCTGGCAGACTGAGCAGAACCTTCGCGCCCCGGTCCTTCTTTGGATCGTAAAGAATCGTCACTCCAAGAAGTTCGCGAAGCTGTTGAACGATATGATCACGCCGCGGTTGTTGAACGCGATTTTCTTCGCGATCGACTACGAGGCGCTGCAATCCGCCTCCGCCCGCCGGATCCCGCTCGGTGACATTCTCAGCGAAGACACTGACCTTATTGGTGATTTGCTCTCGACTGCCGATCCGGAAACCGCCCGGGATCTGGCCAATACTTTGATGCTCAACCAAGGGTTCGAGGAGCTGACCAAGAAGTCGCTCCTCGCCCGTTTCATCAAGATTTTCCCCAGCATTCAGTCGCTCGTCGCAGCCGATGCGGACTCGAAGGAAGAACAACTCCTCGTTTCCCGCCGGAGCTACGAACGCAAGCGCGAGGAATACGAGACGATCGTCTCCCGCAAAATTCCGGAAAACTCCAAAGCCATCGCCACGGCCCGTGAGCACGGCGATCTGAAGGAGAACTCCGAGTACAAGATGGCGAAGCAGGACCAGCAGGTGCTGATGGCGCAGAAGAGTCTGCTCGAAAAGGATCTCGGGCGCGCCCGGATCACCGACTTCAAGGAAGCATCGATCGAACAGATCAGCGTCGGCAGCATCGCCGAAATCAAGAGCACGACCACCGGCAATGTTTCCCGATACACCCTCCTCGGGGCTTGGGACAGCGATCCCGAAAACCACGTGATCGCCTACAAGACTCCCCTCGGGCTGGCGCTGCTCTCCCGGAAGGTCGGGGATCAAGTAAAGGTGAAAATCGGCACGTCTGAAGACAGCTACGTCGTCACCGGCATCTCGCGGTACACCGATCAGGCTCAGGCGGCATCGAGCTGAGATTCCTCCGTTCCCGGGGTATCGCAGTTCGTGAGCCCCCCCCACCCCTTCCGGCGTGAGTCGACTTCATGCCGGGGACAGTTGACGAGCGCCTGAGCTGCAGCCATACCCGCTGACATGGACTCCAGCACCTCCCCCGTCAGCCCACCTCCTTCGTCCTCTTCGAACGATGTCAAGATGTGGGCGATGTTCTGTCACCTGTCCGCACTCGCCGGTTACCTGATTCCGTTTGGAAACATCATCGGTCCCTTGGTCATCTGGCAGATGAAGAAGAACGAATTCCCGATCGTGGACGATCAGGGCAAGGAAGCGCTTAACTTCCAAATCACCGTCGCGATCGCGGCGCTTGTCTGTTTCCTTCTGATGTTTGTCGTCGTGGGCTTTTTCCTGCTGATGGCAGTCGGTATCACCAATTTGGTCTTCATCATCATCGCCGGACTCCGCGCCAACCAAGGCGAAGCCTACCGGTACCCGTTCAGCCTTCGCCTGATCAAGTAAGGCGTTCGTGCGCCGCGTGAATGCCAGCTGGGATCTGCTCAAGCTTCTCGCCGATCCCACTCGTCTCCGGATCCTGGCTCTTCTCCTCCGTGAGGAGCTCTCGGTGGCTGAGCTGCAGGAGATCCTGGGCATGGCCCAATCCCGGATCTCCTCCCAACTGGCATTGCTGCGCCAAGCCGATCTCGTGTCCGATCGGCGGGACGGCAAAAAGGCCTTCTACTCCCTCCGCAGCGGACTGCCACAGGCACAGCTGACCCTCCTCCGGGCCGCGTGGGACGCGGTTTCACCGGAGCTGACCGGAGATCAAAGCAATCTCGAACGAATCCTCGCCAAACGCCGGGCCCATCAAGAGCAGTACTTCAACCTGATCGCGGGGAAGTTGGGAAGGCACTACTGTCCCGGTCGTTCCTGGCAAGCCATCGGACACCTGGCGCTCCGTCTCGCCCCTCCGATCGTCGTGGCTGACCTCGGCGCCGGCGAAGGACTGATTTCCCAATTACTGGCGCGCCGCGTCCGCCAGGTGTGGTGCATCGACAACTCGCCGCGCATGGTCGAAGTGGGCACCGAACTGGCGGAGAAGAACGACCTGAAAAACCTCACCTACAAGTTGGGCGACATCGAAAGTGTGCCTCTGCCGGATCGATCGGTCGACCTTGCCATCCTCAGCCAGGCGCTGCATCACGCGCATCATCCACAGACTGCGGTGCGCGAGGCCTTCCGTATTCTCCGCGAAGGCGGTCAGGTGGTGGTTCTTGACCTCAAAGAGCACGAATTTGAACGGGCACGGGAGCTCTATGCCGACGTTTGGCTGGGGTTCAAGGAGAGTGCGCTCCACGGTTTCCTCCGTCAGGCGGGCTTCGAGCAGGTGGAAGTCTCGATTGTCGCCACGGAACCCGAGGAACCTGGTTTCGAAACGGTTCTCGCCAGCGGGGTCAAACCGGGTGTCCCGACGGCGCTGCCCGCTTAATCGAGCTTAACCCTGGCTTTGTAGAAGGTATCGCAGAGCGCGAGGATCTCTTTTCCCCCGCTCAGGGTCAGGGCTTTGGCCGCCAAGGCGCGGGCATCGGGCATGGACATCGCCCGGATGGCAAACTTCACCGCCGGAAGAAGCGGTGGCGTCATGCTCAACTCGTCGATACCCAAACCGATCAACAGCGGGGCCAGTACCGGATCGCCCGCCATTTCACCGCAGACGCTGACCCGGATCTTCGCCGCATGCGCCTCCTGCACCACGTGATGCAACGTGCGAACGACCGCCGGGTGGGTCGGCTCGTAGAGATGGGCGATGCGGTCATTCACCCGGTCGATCGCGAGCAGGTACTGGATCAGATCGTTGGTTCCGATGCTGAAAAAGTCGTTCTTGGTCGCCAGCAAATCGGCGGTGTACGCGGCGCTGGGGATTTCAATCATCGAGCCCACCGGCAGATTCTCATTGAACGCCACCCCGGAAGCGCGCAACTCCGACCGGCACTCCTCCAGGATCGCATTGGCCCGGGCCAACTCCTCACAGCCACTGATCATTGGATACATCAATCGGACATTGCCGTGCACACTCGCCCGGAGAATGGCCCGCAGCTGGGATTTGAAGATCGGAAGATTTTCGAGACAGAAACGGATCGCCCTGAATCCGAGAAACGGATTGTCCTCCCTCGGAAAAAGCCCCGGATTGCCCGTGATCGGCTTGTCGCCCCCCAGATCCAGCGAACGAATCACCACCGGTGCCGGCGCCAGCTGCTCCGCGACCATCCGGTAGGCCGCGTACTGTTCCTCCTCCGTCGGAATCTGAGGGGAGTTCAGATAGAGAAACTCCGTCCGGAAAAGCCCCACGCCCGCGCCCAGATACTCCTTCACCAGTGAAACCTCATCCGCATTTTCAATGTTCGCCCGCAATATCACCTCCACTCCATCGAGGGTGACCGATGGTTGCCGGTTGGCATTGAAGAGCCTCTGCTCAACCGACTTTTTCTGGATCTGAATCTTACCGTAGCGGAAAAGCGTTTGCTCCGTGGGATTGATTACGACCAGCCCATCGTAGCCATCGACGAGGATCCAATCGCCGTTTCGGACCAGCGTCGTGAGATTACGCGAACCGACCACCGCCGGGACCTTCATCGAACGGGCCACAATGACCGCGTGACTGGTCCGGCTTCCCGTATCGGTGACGATCGCCAGCGCATGACTGCGATCAATGCTCGCTGCATCCGAGGGGGAGATATCGTTGGCGACGACGATCCGCTTCTCAACCAACCGGGAAAGATTTCCCGCCGCCAGCCCCAGGAGGTTTGCAAGCACTCGCTGGGCTACGTCCCGAATGTCTCCCGCGCGTTCCCGCAGGTACTCATCGTCAATCTCGGAAAACGCCTGCACGTAACGCTGCGAAACGGCGTTAAAACAACTTTCGATGTTCCGCCCGGTCACCTCAAAATCGCGAATCGTCTCCGCGATCAGCGCCTGATCCTCCAACACCAGAAGGTGCGCGTCGAAAATCCGGGCTTCGTCCGCTCCCAGGTTCTTCTCGACTTCATCCCGGATCTTTTGGATCTGCCCGCGGGTGACAAGCAGGGCTTGCTCGAAACGCGAGACCTCCTCAACGCGCTTGTCCGCATCCACGTGGTAGGAGGGCACCTCCACATCGCTTTGCAGGTAAAGGAAAACCTGCCCATACGCGATGCCCTGCGAGGCAGGAATGCCTTGCACGACGACTTCGGTTTTCGCGCGAGCGTTTTCGGACATGAAAAATAGAGGAGCCGGGAGGGGGTGACCCAGCAGCGTACGAGGTTAAGCGGCGGGCCCTGAACGCGGTCAACGCGGATTTCTCCAAAATTCGCTCAAACGATCCGACTCTCCGGCTCAGGGGGCGAGCGAGGTTTCTGCAAAGAACGTTTCCGGACCCCATGCGTCCATCACCACGTCCTTAACCGCCAGGCCCAAATTGGCCGGAGCGGATTCCGGAACGAAGGCAAAGCACGTGCTACCACTCCCGCTCATCCCAACGTTGAGGTCAAACATTTCCCGCAGTTGACTAACAAGAGCCGGGAGGGCGATGTATTTGTCGAACGAAACGGACTCCAAGGTGTTGAAGAGAAGTTTTTCCGCGGGTCGCTCGGACCGTTCGATCCATTCGGTGAGACGTTCCTCAGCCTCGGAAGGCGCCAGATATCCTCCCGGGGCCCGTGCCGCCAGACGCCGGAAGGCCCAGGGTGTCTCGATTCCAAACGCAGGTTTGAACAGCCAGACCCGGCGATTCCGCAGGCGCGCCACACCGACTTCGGGCAGCAACTCGATGCGTTCTCCACGCCCGCGCATGATCAGCGGCGCCGGGTGCAGGAAGAGCGGGCAGTCTGAGCCGAGGCGGGCCGCGAGATCTGCGAGCGAATCCAATCCCAAAGGTCGGCCGGCAAGGGTGTTCAGGGCCCTCAGGGTGGTGGTGGCGTTGCTACTGCCTCCTCCCAATCCAGCACCTTGGGGAATCCGCTTGATCAACCGGAATCGTGCGCCGCCCGGCCAGCCCGAGGCCTCACGGAAGGCGCGCGCCGCCCGCAACACCAGGTTGCGTTCATCGACGACCAGCGAGGCATCGTCACATTCAAGCGCAAACTCTCCGGAATCCGTGCTCTCCACCGTCAAGGTGTCCCCGAAGCCCACTTGGGACACCACCGAAACCAAGTCATGGAACCCGTCTGGGCGGCGACCCACGACCGCAAGGAAGAGGTTGATCTTGGCGGGTGAATTCAGGGTCAGGGCAGTCATTGCGGGTCGGCATCCCTACGTTGCGCCGAAGAACCGGCCAAACTGAAGCCGAAACCAAGCGCTTTCCCGGTTTGCTAAGCGCGCCCAGGCGACCCTTATTGCTTCCATTCCTGTCTCCATGGCATGCGATCTCATCCTCGTTCTCGACGAATCTTCCCCTCGCGTAGTTGAACCCCTGCTCCGGACCGTCAGCGGCGAGATCCGCTGGGTGAAGATCGGGCTGCAGATGTTCACCGCCTGCGGTCCAGACTGCGTCCGGGAAATCGCTGACCTGGGTTTCAAAGTCTTCCTCGACCTCAAACTCCACGATATTCCCAACACCGTCGCGCACGCCGTCGAATCAGCCGCCCGCCTGCCGATTCACCTCCTCACCTTGCACACGTGCGGCGGGGCCGAAATGATGCGGTGGGCTGTAAAAGCTCAGCAGGCGAATAAGCCGGATCTCCAGCTGCTCGGTGTGACCGTTCTGACGTCCATGAGTGGATCTGAACTCAACGCAGTCGGTGTACCCGGCACCGCTGAATCCCAAGTCGTGCGACTAGCGCGTCTGGCCATCGACTCCGGACTCGGCGGGATGGTGTGTTCGCCCCTCGAAATCGCCCCGCTTCGCCAAGTCCTGCCAGCCTCCACGCAGTTGGTGACCCCCGGCATTCGCCCGAGTGGCGCCAAGGCCGACGATCAAACCCGGGTTCTAACGCCCGCCGAAGCCGCCGCCGCCGGTGCCAATTACCTGGTGGTGGGACGCCCGATTTCCCAAGCGGCCGATCCGGTGGCCGCCACGCGCCGGATTCTCGCCGAAATTGCCTCTTTTCGCCCAAAACCATGAGCCGCAACGCCGCCATTCTCCTCGCCGCGGGCAGCGGCAAACGCATGCAGGGATTTGTCGACGACAAGGTCCTCGCCCCCATCGGCAACAAACCCGCCTTCGCCCACTGCGCCGGCGCCTTCCTCGAAAGCGGCATCGCCGACTTCTATGTCGTGGTCTACCGCGACGCCCCCCAATCCGTCCAGCTTTCGGCCTACGCACCCACGCCGGCCCTGTTCGTCCGCGGGGGACACGAGCGCCAGGATTCCGTGGCCCGCGCACTCGAGGCCCTGCCCGATGACATCGATTACGTTTTCATCCACGACTGCGCCCGACCGTTCGTCCGGCCGGAACAGCTCGTCGCGCTGCACAAGATCGTGCGGCGCGAGCAGGCGGTTGTGCTCGCCCACCGCGTCACCGATACGATCAAGGAGCACCGCAACTCCGGCCGCCTCCGCACCCTCGACCGCTCCAGGCTTTGGGCCATGGAAACCCCGCAGGTCTTCGCCCGCGATCTGATCGTCCGGGCCTACGCCCGCGTCGCGAAAAAAAAATTACATGTCACCGACGATGCCCAGGCCGTCGAGGGGCTGCACCACCCTGTCGCCCTGCTCGAGAACCCGCATCCGAACCCCAAGCTGACCACCCCCGGCGACCTCGACTGGTGCGAGCACCTTCTGCGAACCAGGATGGAAAAGTGATGAGCCGGCTCACTTCAGACCCAGCAAAACCTTGGACCACTCGATGAGGGTAGGCCACGGTTACGATATCCATCGGATCGTTCCGGGACGCCCCATGGTCCTCGGAGGAGTTCGTTTCGACACGGATTACGGACTGGACGGCCACAGCGACGCCGACTGCCTGACCCACGCGATCTGCGATGCGCTGCTCGGGGCGGCGGGGCTGCCCGATATCGGACACTTTTTCCCCAATACCGATCCAGCCTTCCGCTCGATCGACTCGCAGGTCCTGCTCCGCCGGGTGATCGGCGAACTTGCCGCACGCGGCTGGGTCCCGGTGAACATCGACGCAACCGTGATCGCCGAGAAGCCGAAAATTCTCCCGCAGCTTCCACGGATGAAAGCGGCCCTGGCTCTCTCGACCGGCCTCGATCAGGACGCGATCGGGATCAAGGCCACCACCAACGAGGGCGTGGATGAAATCGGGCAGGGGCTGGCGGTCGCCGCACATGCGGTGACGCTGCTGCGGCGGATCTGAGCCCAGCCCATGCACCGCCGGTCCCGCACGCTGCTGCTCGCCATCGCGGCCCTGCTCCTCACCGCCGCCGGGGGCTGCAATTTTCGGGAAACCAATGTCGAGCGAGGTCAGCGCGAGCAGGTTTTGCACCGGGGCATGGGCCAGGAGGTGGCGGATCTCGATCCGCACCTCGCCACTCAGACAAGCGATCACACGGTGCTCTCCGCTCTCTTCGAGGGATTGGTCGCTGAAGATCCCAAGGACCTCAGCCCGGTTCCCGGCGTCGCCGAGCGCTGGACCGTATCCGACGATCAACTCAGTTATACCTTCTTCCTGAGGACCAACGCGCGGTGGTCGAATGGCGAGCCGGTCACGGCGAAGGATTTCATCGATTCATGGCGCCGCGTCCTGACGCCCTCGCTCGGCGCCGACAACGCCAGCCTGATGTACGTCGTTCAGGGGGCCGAGGCGTTTCACAAGGGAAGGCTGCCTGCGTTCGCGAATGTGGGATTTTCCGCACCCGACGCCCATACCCTGCGGATCACCTTGGAGCATCCCGCTCCCTACTTCCTCTCGCTGCTGCAACATTGGGTCTGGTGGCCGGTGCACGTCACCAGCATCTCGAGGCATGGATCGACCGTGGAGCGCGGAAATCGTTGGGCTCGCCCGGGGACCCTCGTCGGCAACGGACCGTTCGTCCTCAAGGACTGGCTACCCGGACAGCGAATCATCGTGGAAAAGGCGCCGACCTACTGGGACGCGGAGACCGTGCGCCTGAACGCGATTCATTTCTATCCCATCGAGGAGCTTCACACCGAGGAGCGCGCCTTCCGGTCCGGGCAGCTGCACCTGACCGAGTCGCTGCCTGCATCCAAGATCGACACCTATCGATCCCTGTCGCCGACGGTCCTGAGAATCGACCCTTACCTCGGCACCTACTTTTACCGGATCAATGTCAACCGGCCTTTCCTCAATGTCGTCAAGGTTCGCCGGGCGCTTTCGATGGCTGTGGATCGGAGGGCCATCGTTGACCACATACTCCGCGGAGGACAGCGGGCGACCACCGCGTACACGCCTCACGGGACCGGAGGCTACACCCCTCCCCACGGGTACGGCACCGATCCGGTCGCGGCGCGGGCACTCCTTGCCGAAGCAGGTTACCCGGGTGGCGTGGGAGCACCCACCATCGACCTGCTGTTTCAGACTTCCGAGAATCACCGTGCGATCGCGGAAGCAATTCAGGAGATGTGGCGACGCGAGCTCGGCCTCTCCGTGCGACTGAGCAATATGGAGGGCAAGAGCGCCCTCGACGCCCGGCGCACGGGCGACTTCCAGATTCTGCGCTCAAGCTGGATCGGGGACTACGCGGATCCGATGTCGTTTCTCGCGGTCTGGCGCAGCGACAGCGGTAACAACTACACCGGCTGGTCGAGCGCCGCCTATGATCAACTGCTCTACCAAGCCACCCGCACGCCTGTTTCAACCGAACGTCTTGAAATTCTCCAGCGCGCCGAGGCTCTGATGCTCGCGGAGGCGCCGATCATTCCCATCTACGCCTACAATCACGTATTCCTGCTGCATCCGTCTGTCCGCGGCTGGCATTCCACCCTGCTCGATCACCATCCCTACAAACACGTCTGGCTGGAACCCCAGCCGTAAGTTGAAACCTGCGGATAACCTCATCCCTTTTCCCCAACTCCCTTCTCCCGTCCCGCCGCTGCGGCCAACCCGCAAACGTCTCAGAATCGCTCATGATGAATCGTCGCTCCGTTCTCCTCTGCCTTGCGGTCCTCTCCCTCGTGGGGTGCAAGAAATCCGTTCCGCAGTCCAGCGGGGCTCCCGGCGCGGCCAACCCCGGTAATCTCAAGATTCTCAATCTCGGGAACGGCGCCGAGCCCCAGGATCTCGATCCCCAGGTCGTGACGGGAGTTCCGGAGAACAAAATCATCAACGCCCTGTTCGAAGGCTTGGTCGCCTACGGTCCGAACGGTCAGGGGACCGTGCCCGCGGCCGCCGCGAGCTGGGTTATCTCACCGGATGGACTGACCTACACGTTCACCCTCCAGCCCAACGGCAAATGGTCGAACGGCGATCCCGTCACCGCCGATGATTTCGTCCGGTCGTACCAGAGAATCCTTACACCCAGTCTGATCGCGGAGTATGCCAATAAGCTCTACGCCGTGACCGGCGCCGAGGAGTTTCACCAGGGCAAACTGACCGACTTTAGCCAGACCGGTTTTAAAGCCATCGATGCACGAACCCTGCAGATCACCCTGAAGCGCCGGACCTCCTTCCTGATCGAGTCCCTAAAACACTACGCGTGGTTCCCGATCCACCCCAAATCCGTGGAAAAATTCGGCGGACTCGCTCGCAGAGGCACCGCTTGGACCCGGGTGGAGAACCTCGTCGGCAATGGTCCATTCACCCTCAAGGAATGGTCCATGCAACAACGCCTGGTGGTCGAGAAATCACCCACGTATTGGGACCGCGACATCGTCAAGGTCGACCGTCTCGTCTTTTTCCCGACTGAAAATATCGAGACCGAAGAGCGGATGTTCCGAACCGGCCAACTCCACAAAACGAATGAGCTGCCACTCGACAAAACCGACGTCTATCGCCGCGAGCAGCCGGAGAGTCTTCGAGTCGACCCCCTCCTCGGGATCTACTTTTTTCGTGTCAACGTCACCCGTCCCCCGCTCAACGACAAACGGGTGCGCCGGGCACTGGCGTTGGCGATGAACCGCGAACTGATCGTCGAAAAGGTCACCCGCCAGGACCAGCAACCGGCGTACAACGCGTGTCCCCCGATGGAGCTGTTCACCTCGCCTGTCCGCCTCCAAGGCGATCTGGCCGAAGCCAAGCGGCTTCTGGCGGAGGCGGGTTATCCCGACGGCAAGGGCCTGCGGCCGATCGAACTGCTCTACAATACGAGCCAAAACCACAAAAAGATCGCGGAAGCCCTGCAACAAATGTGGCGCGTCAACCTCGGCGTGCAGGTCAATTTGGTGAATCAGGAGTGGAAGGTCTACCTCGATTCGCAAGACACCCTCAACTACGATATGAGTCGCGCCGGCTGGATCGCGGACTACGTCGATCCCAACACGTTTTTCGATCTCTGGCGGACCGGCGACGGCAACAACGACACGGGTTTCTCCAGTCCCGACTACGATCGCATGCTGCAAGAGGCACTGAACTCCCCGAACGACGCGGATCGCATGGCCATCTATACAAAAATGGATGCGTTGCTGATGGATGAATTACCCTTTCTCCCGCTCTATTTTTACACCCGCGCCTTCGCCCTGAACCCGGCGGTCAACCTGCCGAAAAACCTGGTGGAGACGCCGAACTGGAAGTTCGTCCACTTCAAGGAGTGACCGGTCCGTCGCCTGCCGCCTTGCCATCCGGCGGAAACGGCTGAAGTCTCCGCCCGCATGCTTCGTTTTTTCGCGTCGCGCCTGCTGCAGTCGCTGCTCGCGCTTCTCATCATCATCACGGCCACGTTTTTCATGCTGCGCTTCGTGCCGGGCGGCCCGTTCACGGCGGAAAAGGCCGTCACCCCCGAGATCTTGCGCAACCTTGAAGCCCACTACGGCCTCGATCAGCCCCTTTGGAAGCAATACCTCGACTACCTTGGCAGCCTCGCCCGCGGAGACTTCGGGCCCTCGTTCAAGTACCCCAACCGGACGGTGAATGAGATTTTGGGCGACAAGCTTCCCGTATCGATCGAGCTGGGTTTTCTTTCCTTGTTGGTCGCGCTGTTGATGGGATTGCCCTTGGGGATCCTCGCTGCCGTCCGAAGGAATACATGGATCGACTACCTTTCGTCGTCCTTCGGCATGATGGGCATTTCCATTCCGACCTTCGTCGTCGGCCCCCTGCTGGTGCTCGCTTTCGCGATTCACGCCGGCTGGTTCAATGCGTCCGGTTGGTATTCGCCGATGGACCGCGTCCTTCCCTGTCTCGTTCTCGGCATCGCCTACGCCGCTCCGATCGCGCGGCTGACCCGCGGAGGCATGCTGGAGGTCCTGAACCAGGACTTTATCCGCACCGCGCGGGCCAAGGGCGCCACCGAACTGCGAGTGGTCTTCAAGCACTCGCTCCGCGGAGGACTTTTACCCGTCGTTTCGTTCCTCGGGCCCGCCATCGCTGGCATCCTCACCGGATCCTTCGTCATCGAGACCATTTTTCAGATCCCCGGGCTCGGCCGCGAGTTCGTCAACAGCGCCTTCAACCGCGACTACACCTTGGTGCTCGGCACCGTCATCCTCTACGCCGGATTGATCATGGGCCTCAACCTTGCCGCCGACCTGACACAGGCTTGGATGAATCCCAAGGTCCGTCTCGAGAGCTGAACCGCTCATTGGATCGCCCGCATGGCCACCCTCGACGCTCCTGCCACGTCTTCGCCTCCACCGCCCGCCGATCAAATCGAGCATGGCAGTTCGCTGTGGCATGATGCCTGGCTTCGCCTCCGCAAAAATCGCCTCGCGGTCTTTGGCGCCATCACCCTCGTGATCGTCGCTGTGGCCTGCTTCCTCGGCCCACTTTTCAGCCCCTTCGGTTACGAGGATCAGAACCTCGACCTCGGCGCGTCCAGCCCAAGTCTGCAGCACCCGCTCGGAACGGATACACTGGGGCGCGACCTGCTCGTGCGCCTGCTTTACGGCGGTCGGGTTTCCCTGGGAGTCGGCCTCGCAGCGACGTTCGTCGCGCTGACCATCGGCGTCGTCTATGGCGCGGTCGCAGGCTACTTCGGCAACAAGACCGACGCCGTCATGATGCGTATCGTCGACATCATGTACTCTCTGCCGTTCACCATCTTCGTCATCCTCTTGATGGTTTTCTTTGGGCGAAACATCATCCTTCTCTTCGTCGCGATCGGCGCCGTTGAATGGTTGACGATGGCCCGGATCGTCCGGGGGCAGGTCATGTCGGTGAAGCGCATGGAGTTCGTCGAGGCGGCCCGCGCCCTCGGCTACGGCAAGCGGCGCCTGATCTTTCGTCACATCCTGCCCAACGTCCTCGGCCCGATCATCGTTTACACGACCCTGACCATTCCCGGCGTCATGCTTCTCGAGGCATTCCTCAGCTTTCTCGGCCTCGGCGTGCAGCCGCCGATGAGTTCCTGGGGGGTGTTGATCAAGGACGGAGCCGAAAAGATGGAGGAGTTCCCCTGGCTGCTGGTGTTTCCCGGCACGGTTTTTTCGCTCACCCTCTTTTCACTCAATTTCCTCGGCGACGGGCTGCGCGACGCCCTCGATGTCCGCTCGAGCAAAGACTGAGCCGCCGGCCCCGCTCTGCCCATGAGATCGCTGCGCCGGCTCCAACCCTACTTTCGTTATCTTCGGCCGGTGCGGGCGCATCTGGCGGCCGCCATCCTCTTCGGACTCTTCTACGCCGCCGCCACCGGACTCGGTATCCCGGCGCTGACCAACTATGTTTTTCCGAGAATCTTCAACGAGGAGGGGCCGCGCATGGCCTGGGGCGAGGTCGCACTCGTCGCCGCGTATATCCCGTTCATCTTCCTCGTCCGCGCGATCGCGGGATACCTCAACGCCTACTTCATCCAGTTCTCCGGCACCCGCGTTCTCGAAAGTCTCCGCCTCGATTACTTCCGCAAACTTCAGGTGCTGCCGCTGTCATTCGTCCAGAGCCGGCAGACCGGTGACCTGATCTCGCGCGGGCTGGCGGACACGACCCAGCTCCAGTTCGTCCTGACCCAACTGGCCAACGACGGTATCAAACAACCTGGTACGCTGCTCTTTGCGATCGGTTTCCTCGTCCACAAATCCGTCCAGGCGGAGGGCGTCGCGCTCATGCTCGTCTGTCTGGCGATCGTGCCGATGGTGGTGTTTCCCATCCGCTACATCGGACGCAAGGTGGTGAAACGCGCGCAGCAGTTGCAGGGGCAATTGGGCGCCGTGACCTCGCTTTTTTCCGAAAATCTGTCCGCCGCCCGGGAGGTCCGGGCCTATGGCCTGGAGGATCGTGAGTCGAATCGCTTCGCGGAAATGACCCGCAGCCTCTTCACCTATCAGCTCAAGATCACAAAGTACGCCCAGGCCCTCAGCCCGGCGGTCGAGTTCATCGCGGCGATCGGCGTCGCCGCCACCCTGCTCTACGCCTACGACGCCGGAGTCTCCAAGGATGACTTCCTCGGGGTCGTTACGGCCCTTTTCCTCGCATACGAGCCGATCAAGAAAATTGGCGCACTGAACAATGAGCTGAACCGGGCCCACGCTTCTCTTGAGCGACTCGAGGTCGTGCTCAACGAACCCGTGTCGATCGCGGATCCGGCAAACCCGGCTGAAATCAGCCGGCTCCGCGGCACGGTCAGCTTCGAGCACGTGTCCTTCGCCTACGCGACCGACAATCCGGTGCTTCACGAAATCAACGTCGCCATTCCCGCCGGCACCGTTTGCGCCCTGGTTGGTCCGAGTGGCGCCGGCAAGAGCACGTTTGCCAACCTCGTGCCGCGCTTTTTCGAGGCCTCATTGGGGCGGGTCGCGATTGACGGCGTCGATGTTCGGGCGATGCGTTTGGCCGATCTGCGACGCAACATCGCCATCGTCTCCCAAGATCCGGTGCTCTTCAACGACAGCATCTACCAGAACCTTCTTCTCGGCCGGCCCAACGCCACCCACGACGAGGTGATCACAGCGGCGAAGAACGCGTTCGCGCACGACTTCATCTCGGCGGAAAAGGAGGGCTACGACGCCGTCGTCGGAGAGCGGGGAGTGCGGCTCTCCGGCGGCCAGAAGCAGCGGATCGCACTGGCCCGGGCCTTTCTTCGCGACGCTCCGATCCTGATCCTCGACGAGGCGACCAGCGCACTCGACAGCGAAAGCGAAGCGGCGATCCAGCAGGCGCTCCAAAAGCTCATGGTGGGCAAGACGGTCCTGATCATTGCTCATCGGTTTTCCACCATCCGGGATGCCTCACTGATCCTCGTTTTCGAGCAGGGTCGGATCGTCGCCAGCGGCACCCATGCCAACTTGCACGCGGCCAACCCGCTCTATCGTACGCTCTACGACCGCCAAAGTGGCGCCGCCTAACGACGGCACGCGCACGCCCCTCATCGCCTCCTGCCGCCTGTCCGTTTTTCCCCGGCACCGACTGCTACTATCGACCTCACCTCCACCCATGACTGCATCATTCCCCGGACTCGCCACCGCCTTTCTGTCGCTTCTGCTCTTCAGTTTCGCCTCCGCCCAGCCTGTCTCTCCCGCCAAAAAAGTCGTATTCACCTTTAAACCTCAGCTCTCCGAACGTGACCTCGCGGACATCAAGAAGGCTGCGCCCTCCCTGGAGCTCGTCTTCCCGGCGCGGGACAATCTTCTGAAGGAAGTTGCGGACGCCGATGCCATCATTGGGAACGTCAATCGCGAACAAATCCTCGCGGCCAAAAAGCTCAAGTGGGTGCAGGTGGGCTCCGCCGGGGTGGAGAATTACCTCGCGATTCCGGAGCTGCGCGATGGGCCCGTAACGCTCACCAACATGAAGATCGTGCAGGGAATTGAAATCGCCGACCACGCGTTCGCGTTGCTCCTCGGTCTCACCCGGAACATCGACGTCGCCGTCGCCAATCGCGCTTCCAAAACTTGGCCTACGCTCGCGAACTACGGTAGGCCGCTTGAGCTCAGCGGCAAAACCGCCGTGATCATTGGGGTGGGCGGTATTGGCACTCAGATCGCCATTCGCGCAAAGGCCTTTGGCATGACCGTGATCGGCGTCGACCCCAAGGACCTCCCTTACACGCCCTACCTCGATCGGACCGTCTGGCCCGATCGTCTTGATAGCGTCCTGCCCGAGGCCGACGTCGTCTTCATCGCCGCACCGCACACGTCAGCGACCCACCAGATGATCGGCACTGCCCAATTCGCCCGCATGAAGTGGGGCGCACTCTTCATCGCTGTATCGCGCGGCAAGATCTACGACAACCTCGCCCTCGTCGCCGCCCTTAGTTCGGGCCGCGTCGCCGGTGCGGGACTCGATGTCACCGATCCCGAGCCTCTGCCGGCGGAACATCCGCTTTGGACCACCGGTCGGGTCATCATCACGCCGCACATCGCCGGTCGCTCGGACGGCGAGGCGGCGCGTTATCACGAAGTCTACGTCGACAATCTGATCCGCTTCGGCAACGGCGAACCGCTGCGACACACGGTCGACAAGCAGGCGGGGTACTAGTCGGTCCAATCGACCACGTGTCCTCGCAAGAACGCCCACGCGTCCTCGTGATTCGCCGCCGTTACCTCGGCGATATCGTCCTGCTCGGAAGCGTCTTTCGAAATCTGCGGCTCCACTGGCCCGAAGCGCACCTGGCCGCGCTGGTGGAGGCTCCCTATTCTGGGATTTTGTCCATCAATCCGGACGTCAACCAGTCCCTGACCCTCCCCGAAGGCCCTTCCGCCTGGTTCGGCTTTCTCCGCCAACTCCGCCGGAGTCGATTCACCCACGTGCTCGACTTCGACAATACGGAACGGACCGCCCTGATCGCACGTGCGAGCGGCGCCGCGACCCGCGTGGCCTTCGATCGAGAGCTCATCACTTTCCGTCAGCGCTGGCTCTACACCCATGCCGCAAAAGTAACTAATGCCGACTACGATCGACAGCCCATCACCACGACCTACCACGCGCTCCTGATCGCCATCGGCGTGCCGATCGCGAGCCGGGAGATTCGGCTGGTCCCCCGCACCGAGGATCTTTCTGCAGCACGACGTCTGGTCGGCGGCCCCGGAAAAAAGGTCCTGATACATCCAGGGACCCGCAGCCCCTACCGTCGCTGGCCCGTCGAGCGATTCGCCGAGGTCTGCGATCGCATTCAAGACGACCTCGGAGCCCAGGTCTTTGTCATGGGTGGCCCCGGTGAGCTCGAGGTCGCCCGGGCAATCCGCGACCGTTGCCAAACCCACGTGGTTTTGCTCGACCAAAAGTTTTCCACCGAGCAGTTCGCCGCCCTGCTGGCTCAATTCGACCTCCTTCTCTGCCACGACAGCGGACCGATGCACATCGCCGCCGCTGTCGGGACCACAGTCGTCGCGCTTTACGGCTCGCAAAACGCCGTCATCTGGCGGCCCAACGGCAACAACCACGTCGTCCTGCAAACCTCCCTCCCCTGCCCGTGTCTGCCGGATTCCGAACGGCCAGGAGCCTGCATCCCCACCGACTCCTACAGGAGTTACTGCGTCCGTCGTCTCGATATCGCGACCGTCGTCGCCGCCATCGAAACCCGATTGATCTCAACGGAGAGTCGCCCCGCTGGTCCGCACAGCGACCCACCTCGCGAAGCCGGCTGAAGCGCCGCTCGAACCCACGGGGGTTCGAGAATCTCAAATTTCAAATTTGAGATTTGAGATGCGGGGCCCGGCCCCGCCCGCCCGACCCGGCGTCAGAGGCGGAAGGCGATGATCGTATTCGCCACGCCCACGATCTCGGCAAATCGGCGCTCTTTGATCGCCTCGAAAATCGCCTGGGTCACCCCCGAGGCGCGGCTGCCAAAGTCGTGAAACGCCATCACACCGCCCGGTTTGACAAACGGCGCCCACGCATCGATATCCGCGCGACAACCGTCATAGGAGTGGTCCCCATCGATGAAGATGAGATCGACCGTCCCGAGCAACGAGGCGAGTGACCGCGCCGCCGCGATCGAATCACTCACCACGGGTTCGGCCCGGGAGGAGAATCCCAGCGCGGCAAAGTTCGCCTTGAAGATGTCCAAGGTGCTGCTCGTCCCCAGCGCTCGAAAGTGCCGACGGTACCACGCGCTGTCCTCCCCGCAGGTCGAGAGTCCGGCAAAGTTGTCGACCGCCCGGATTCGGGCGGAGTCCCCCTTCAACCCCGCGGCGAGAAAACACGTCGACGCGCCCATCCATGAGCCGACCTCGACCACGCTGGCATCGGGCGGCAAATCGCTGGCCAACTGAAAGAGATAGCCCCGTTCAGGAAAGCTGCCCATGTCGTCGACTTTGAAGTGCCGCGCCACCCGTCGAAATTCGTCCCAGTTCAGATCCGGTCGACGCTTGCGAGCGCCCCGGAGGAAGCGTCCGCATTTCTGGGCGAAACGCAGGTCGCGAACCAAGGGCCACGATTTGAACGACATGGTGAAACTTCACGGTACCCACGACAGCGCGGGAAGCTTTTTTTCCCACGAAAGTGCCTGTCAGCGCCCGCGCTTGCACCCATGTTCCGGAGCGGGCAAACCCACAGACTCTCGTATGGCCGCCGCCGTCCCCCGCATCACCGTCGCGATTCCGACCTACAACCGGGCCGGATTTCTTCGCCAAACCCTCGAGGGACTGATGGAGCAGCGCAATGTGTCCGGAGGATTTGAAGTCCTGGTGATTGATAACAACTCGAAGGACGATACGGCAGCGGTCGTCTCTGAGTTCGCCAATCGGTCACCGGCACCCCGTTACGTCATCGAAACTCATCAGGGCCTGGACCATGCCCGCAATCGCGCCATCGCCGAGGCCCGGGGAGAAATCCTCGTCCTGGGAGACGACGACATTCTCATGAAGCCGGAGTGGCTCGCCGCGCTGACCGCACCCTTGGTCGGCCCTTCTGCCTCCCGCATTGGAGCGGTGGGCGGTGAGGTCGTGCCGGTTTTCCCCGACGGCCTGCCTCCGTGGGTGGCCGAATGGCACGCGCCTCTGGCGTTTCGTGCCGATGCCGGCCCGCTCAATCCCGCGCAGTCTCCGATGGGCGCCAATCTTGCGTTCCCCATGCACGTCTTCGCCAAGCATGGTCTCTTCAGCACGGCACTCGATCGCAAGGGATCCGCCCTCTTTTCCGGAGGGGAAACGGAAATGCTGCGGCGCCTGCGTGCAGCCGGTTGGGAAATCTGGTTCGCGCCCGAAGCCAGGGTTTTGCACCAGATGCCCCAGAACCGAACGACCTTTCGCTACGCCGCGCGCCACGCGTTCGATTCCGCACGCTCCCGAGTGGTCGATCGCGGCGGCAGCTCAGTGGCCTATCTTTGTTCCCGTTTCCTGGCGAATGTGCTCAAGGTGATCGCCTTTGCAGTGCTCGCGTTGCTCAGCCTCCTCGTCCTGCGCACCGGTTCAGCGAAGCAAGCGCTCGTCAGAGCCTGGCGCAGTTGCGGCTATCTGTACCAGATTCCGCGCACCGCGGTGGGCAAACTCTGAGCTCAGCCGGCTTGCACCCACGACCTGCGTAGCCCTCCATCGCCCTGAACGCCGCGCTTCCACCCGGCGTACAAGTTTCCTCCCACCCTTGGCCCATCCTCTCGCCCTTTCTGTTGTGATCATCGCCCGCAATGAGGCGCGGACCTTGCCGCGCTGCCTTGCCAGCGTACACGGCTGGGTCAGGGAGATTATCGTCGGACTTAACGATACGACCGACGAAAGCGCCGAAATCGCCGCCCGGTACGGGGCGGTCGTGCACACGCTTCCGTGGAAAGGGTTTCGGGACACGAAAAACGCGGCCCTCGACCTCGCATCGCACCCATGGGCGCTTTGCCTCGATGCCGACGAAGAGGTCTCCGCGGCCCTCCGGCAGGATATCGAAGCGTTTTTTGCCAGTGGCGCCAATCAGCGCCACGCGGGAGCCCGTTTTCCCCGAAAGGTCTGGTTTATCGACCGTTGGATCACCCATGGGGACTGGTACCCCGATCTTTCCCTGCGTCTGGTGGACCGATCCAAGGGGAGGTGGGGCGGTGATGCCTATGTTCATGAGAAGATGGAGTGCTCCGGTCCGATCGCCCGCCTCTCTGGCGACCTCCACCACTTCTCGTTTCCCACCCTCGCAAGCCATGTCGCGAAGATCAACCCCTTCGCCGAACTCTTTGTTTTGCAACAACAAGCACGCGGCCGAAGGTTCTACGTCAGTGGCACCATCTTCCGCTCGCTCTGGAGATTTTTCCGGGGCTACATCCTTAAAGCCGGCTTTCTCGACGGTTACCCGGGACTCTACATTGCGGGAGCCAACGCATTCGGTGTCTTCGTGCGCTACAGCCGCCTCTACGAAGCAGAGCGCCGCCAGGAGCCTCCGTCGCCTCTCACCCCGCCTCGCTAATTTCTCCGTCGCAGTCGTCCCACTCCTCCGCATTCACTTCTCGACCTTCACCCATCCGACTTCGGAGGTACCCTTCGCCGCGTTCGCTCGCCATGCCTGACCAGGAGATACCGAAGTTCAGCAAGCTCGCCGAAGAGCTCATCGGCTCACTTCGACGCATCCCGTCGGAGGACCCGAAGTCGATGAGGCGTCGACCCACGCAGACGTTGTCCGAGTTGGTGAGCGAACTTGTCGTAAAGCATTCGATTGGGATCGAATCACCTGAGCAAACCATCCGCGACCACTGGCCGGAAATCGTGGGCCATGCCAACGCCGCCTACTCCCATGCCGCCCAAATCGACCCCCGGGGTCGATTGACGGTGCTCGCCGGACATGCGGTCGTTCGCAACGAACTCTTTCTCCATCGATCTAGAATTATTGAACGCGTGCAAAAGTTGCCTGGATGCAAAGGCGTCAAGGAGTTGTTCCTCCGGTCCGGCTGATCGTAAAATTACGCTTGCGCATCCCCCGTTGCCTTGGGATTCTGTCGGCTTGCGTTAGTGGATGCTCGTGAGGTTACGAGCGCCCACCATGCCTGGTCTCGCATTCCGCGGGATTGGAACGGTGTCGCCGGCTAAAGCTGCGGTTCTCCCCGCAGTGGTAGCGGGTGGCACGGGGGCTGCAGCCAGCTACTCCCCTTCAGGCGTGCAACTCCGTCCAACAACCATGTCAACCGTCGTTCAAAAACCCGAAATCATCGCCCAGTACAAGACTCACGATAAGGACACCGGCTCGTCCGAAGTTCAGATCGCGTTGCTCACCGCCCGGATCAATCACTTGACCGAGCATCTGCGTGCTCACCGCAAAGACTTCCATAGCCGTCGTGGCCTGCTGCAGATGGCCAGCCGCCGTCGCAAGCTTCTCGACTACTTGAAGAGGCACGACCTCCCCAAGTACACCGAGATCTTGCAGAAGTTGAACCTCCGCAAGTAACTCACTCTCAGCACACGGGCGACCCGATCCGCGGGTCGCCCGTTGTCTTTCCAGACACTCGCTCGACGACCGGGACATTTCCGTTTGGCGTCACCCCGGCGGCATCAGCCGCTCCTCCCGTGACGCCAAACGGAAATCTCTCGTGTCAGTCACGGGGATGCGAGGCGTGTTACCGCCCAGTTAGCGATCGCTCCATCAGCGGTCTCCCCGGGGTCCACGGTCCCAGACCGTCGGCGCCCCTTATCCCGCAGGCGTCTTGCCTGCGCCCCCAGGCATGCCGAACGGTCGCCCGGGATGTGTTCGAAATCCGTTATCCGTTTGTTCAGTTACAGTTAAGCTATGAATCAGAAATACAACGTCGTGGTCCCGGAACTCGGGATCACCTTCTCCACCGGCTCAATCGCCCAACTCGCCAATGGCGCCGTGAATGTCAGCGTCGGCGAAACCAATGTCTTCGTCACCGCTTGCGTCGCCCAGACGATGCGTCCCGGCCAAGACTTCTTCCCTCTGACCGTCGACTACCGCGAAAAGTATGCCGCGGCTGGTCGCTTCCCCGGCGGCTACTTCAAGCGCGAAGGCCGTCCGTCCGAGAAGGAGATCCTTACCTCGCGTCTCTGCGACCGGCCTTGCCGCCCGCTTTTTCCCGAAGGCTTCCTCAATGAGGTGCAAATCATCGGCCAGCTGATGTCCGCCGATCAGCTCAACGAAGCCGACATCCCGATGGTCAACGGCGCCTCCGCCGCCCTCGCCATTTCTGACATTCCATGGAGCGGTCCGATTGCCGCCGTCCGCGTCGCCCAAATCGACGGTCAGTTCGTGGCCAATCCCACGATCGAGCAGATGTTCGCCAGCACCCTCGACCTCATTTATGTGGGTAACGAGAAGGACATGCTGATGATCGAGGGCTCGGCCGACCAGATCTCCGAAGACCGCTTCATTGAGGCGCTCGAGTTCGGTCACCAGTCCATCCAGCCCATCATCCGGGCGATCAAGGAACTCGTCGCTCTCTGCGGCAAACCCAAGGCCACGTTCGCGCTCGTCGGCGCAACCGCCGAGGCCCGCGCCATCATCGAGCGTGTGGTTCCCGCAGACCGCGTGGCCACCGCCATCTTCGGCAAGGAAAAGGCCGCCCGCAGCGCTGCCGTCAAGGTCCTGAAGGAAGAGGCCAAGGCCGCCCTCATCGCCGAATTGGGCGAAGGCAAATTCACCGACGTCGATCTCAGCGTCGTTTTCGAAGATCTTCAATACAAGGCCTACCGCAAAACCGTGCTTGAACGCGGTGTCCGTGCGGATGGGCGCGACGCCAAACAGATCCGCCCGCTGTCCTCCCAAGTGGGTGTGCTGCCACGGGTTCACGGTTCGGCTATGTTCCAGCGCGGCGACACCCAAAACATCGCAATCACCACGCTGGGCCCCACCAAGGAAGCCCAGGACATGGATGGTCTCACGGGAGGAGCGACCTCAAAGTCCTTCATCCTTCACTACAATTTCCCTCCGTTCTCGGTCGGCGAAACCGGTCGCTTCACCGGCCCGGGTCGCCGCGAAATCGGCCACGGTGCATTGGCGGAACGTTCCCTCGTGCCCGTCCTTCCCCCAGAGGACGTCTTCCCCTACTCCATTCGTGTGGTCTCCGAAATCATGGCGTCGAACGGTTCGACGTCGATGGCCTCGGTCTGCGGTGGCTGTCTCGCACTGATGGACGCCGGCGTGCCGATCATCGCCCCGGTTGCGGGTATCTCCTGCGGCCTCATGACCGAGATCGCCGCGGACGGTTCGATCACCAAGTGGACTACGATCACCGACATTCTCGGTGAGGAAGACCACTTCGGTGACATGGACTTCAAGCTCGCGGGCACGACCAAAGGGATCACCGGCTTCCAGCTCGACCTGAAGATCAACGGCCTGCCGTTTGAAATCGCCAAAGTGGCTATCTTCCAGGCCCGCGACGCGCGCATCGAGATCCTCAAGTCGATGCTCATCGCCCTCGGCGCTCCCCGCAAGGATCTGTCCAAGTACGCCCCTCGGATCCAGACGATCCAGATCGATCCCGAGAAGATCGGCCTGCTCATCGGACCCGGTGGCAAGACGATCCGCCGCATCGTCGAGACGACGGGTGCGATGATCGACATTGCCGAAGACGATTCGGGCAAGGTCTTCATCTACTCGAACAACGCCGACGCGATGAATCGTGCGATCCAGGAAATCGACTCGCTTTGCGGCGGCGGTTCCCAGATCGAAAACGGAAAGATCTACCAGGGCCGCGTCACCGGCATCAAGGAGTTCGGTTGCTTCGTTGAGTGCATGCCGGGCAAGGAAGGTCTGTGCCATATCAGCGAGCTCGCTGACATGCGCGTCCGCCGGACCGAGGACGTCGTCAAGATGGGTGAAACCATCTGGGTCAAATGCGTCGGCATCGACGAAAAGACCGGCAAGGTCCGTCTCTCCCGCAAGGCCGCCATGAAGGAGCGCGAGCAGCAGGCTCAAGCGCAATCCCAAGCCCAGGCGCCGGCGGCGGCCCCCGTGGCCCCGGTTGACGCCCCTGCCGCTCAGTAAGCAGATAGGATCGCTCCAGCCTTTCATAGCCGGGACGCCATCAGGCATCCCGGCTTTTTTGCGCTCGATTCACCCACTTCAACGTTCTCAGCCCTCTCTTACCACCCATCGAACTGGCGGATTCCGCCTGATTTGCCCGAGCGCGATCCCATCCGATGCCGATCGATCCGGTGTCGCCTCGGCGGGAATCACCCCCACGATCTTGAGAAACCATGAAGCTCCTCTTAACGAACGACGACGGGATCGACTCCGTTTTTCTCCACGAACTTGCGCGTGCCCTGCTGGCTGAAGGCCACGTGCTTTTCGTCGTCGCACCCAAGTCCGAGCAAAGCTGGATCGGCTGCGCGAAGTCACGGCACCGTTCCGTCCGTTCAAGCCCGGTCGAAATCGGCTTGGGCTGTCCAACGTGGACGGTCGATGGGACCCCGAGCGATTGCGTCAACATCGGCTTGGCCCATCTCCTTCCGAGGAACCATGGAATCGAGGCGGTGGTTTCCGGGATCAATGTCGGCCGCAATGCGTCGCTCGGTTTCATTCTTGCGAGCGGGACGATCGGCGGCGCCTGGGAAGGAGCCGTCCACGGATTGCCGGGAATCGCTTTTTCCCACGATCTCTCCGCCGAAGCCTTCACCCGCTTGAAGGAAGCGGACGGGCAGCCGGACCCGGCCCTTTCCATCTCCTTGCGCCACGCCGCCACCCGGGCCGCTCGTTTGGTTCCATCCTTGGTCCAGGAAATACCCAGCCGCGGCTTCGTCGTCCAGAATGTGAATTTCCCTTTTCCCTGTACCCTGGAAGCGGTGGTCGTCAGGACCGTGCCGGCTCATGTGATTATTCCCGGGCTGTTCAGTCCTGCTGCCGATGATGGAACCCACCGGTTCGTCTTCCATATGGGTGAGGATCGTTCCCCCGCTTCGCCATTGACGGATCGTGCGGCCCTCGACGCAGGCCAGATCAGCCATACCGTGCTCGACTACCGGGTGCTAGGACTCCCCTACACAACTCCAGCGTCCTAGGACCGGGTGACAAACCCTTGGCAAGATCTCGGCGCCGTCAATAATCACGACCCTCTCCTGGAATTCAGATGATCACCCACCTTGTCGCTTTCGCAGCCGGCGGTCTTGCCGTCTTCCTCTGGATGTCGAGCCGCTCCTCAAACACGCCCGCCGCCCCGACATCGCCGGCGGTGGACGCTCTGGGCTCTCGGCCCCCGACCTCGGACGACGACCTCGAGGCACGGATCATCGAGTACCTCTCGTCGAACGTGGTGTATCACATCAACGATCTCTGTCAGTCGCTTGAGCACCCCAAGGGAGCCCGGTATGTTCGCGCACACTTTCACAAGTTGATGGAAGAGGGAAAGATTCGATACAAGGATATGGTCTACACGATCTGAAGCCCGCGCGCAGATCGTGTCCCTGCCCAGCCTCCACCCGAAATGATTGAAGTCGAACACCTCACCCGCGTTTTCCGCACCTATAAGAAACAGCCCGGATTTTGGGGGGGAGTAAAGGGACTGGTTCGAAGGGAGTTTGTTGATACGGCGGCGGCGAACGACATCAGTTTCTCAATCCCCGAAGGGGGCTTTGTGGGCTTTCTCGGTCCCAACGGCGCGGGCAAAACGACCACGCTGAAGATGCTCTCGGGGCTGATCTATCCGACCAGTGGATCGGCCCGGGTGGCCGGCTTCGATCCCACGCGTCGGGAGAACGCCTACCGACGGATCTTCGCGCTCGTGCTCGGGCAGAAAAATCAACTGTGGTGGGACCTGCCGGCAATCGAATCGTTTCAGCTGCTTCGACACATTTATGGCCTCTCAGCTGCCCACTATCGCGAGACCTTGGACGAGCTGGTCACCCTTCTCGGCGTCACCGAAAAACTCAATGTGATGGTGCGGGAGCTCTCACTGGGAGAGCGCATGAAAATGGAGTTGATCGCGGCCCTGCTCCATCGGCCGCGGGTGTTGTTCCTCGATGAACCTACCATCGGACTCGATGTCATCTCACAGAAGGCGGTGCGTTCGTTTCTCCGGGACTACAATCGCAAACACCGAGTTACGATCCTGCTGACCAGCCACTACATGGCGGATATCAAGGAGCTCTGCGACCGGGTGATCGTGATTCATAAAGGTCGCAAAATCTACGATGGAGCGCTCGATCGGCTGGACCGCAGCTCCGGGAGCCGGAAGAAAATCATTCGGTTTATCCCACAGGATCTCACGGCCTTTCCGGATACCTGGCAATCGACCTTTGGAGAAACCAAGCACGACGCGCAGGATGGCCGCTTTACCGTGCGCGTGCCCGGAGAAAACGTCGTCGCGGTCTCTCAGGAAATCCTTACGGCCGGCTTGGTGGCCGACATCACGATCGAGGATGTACCTCTGGAGGACGTGATTGCAGAGCTCTTTGCCACCCAGACCTGAAGTTCGGGCCATCCCCTGAGTTTTCTAGAGCTCAGGCCACTCTGGCGACGTGCCGGTCAATTCCCGCACCAACCACCGCGCCGTGGTCACGCTCTGCCGGGCCACCGCCAGCAAGGCGGCCGGTTCAAGCGGAGCATTCAGGGTGATGGCGCTCAACTCCTGCGGTGGCAGCACCTGTTCCGCCCGGCGCGCATCAAAGCAGAGACGTTCCCCACGACGCGCCCGCCATTCGTTGAGCAGACGGAAGTTCACCTCCGCAGGGGTGCGATGCAGCCACCGTTGCGCTGCGACGAGCTCCCCTTGAGCCACCTTCCGGGTAATCCAGAATGCATCGACGTAAACAGTTTCAGCCAACGATTTTACCTCCGCATCATCGAGGCGCGGATCCGGAACCTCATCCACCACCGTCCGATAGAAACGCGTCCAACCAGCCCCGCCGCGGAGCACCTCATGACCCGGACGCAGGATCACCGTCATGTGCGCAAGCGCCGCCGCGAGTGAACGAGAGCGGCGGTGAAGTCCTAAAGCCACCGCAGTTCGCGCCAGTCGAAGCCGCGAATAAGGAATGATCACCAGATCGATTTCCCCGGTGTCGAACAAACCGGTCGCCTTCCGGACGCCCCCGGTGGCCGCACGAACGGCGTAGGCGTGCAAACGGTGACCCTTGAGCTGGCGGGTCCAACCCCGTTCCGCGAGGAGTTCGGGGCGCGTGGTCACCACCTGGAGATCTACGTCGGAGGACGCCGTGGCCGCGCCTCGCGCAAGTGCCCCGAAAAGCGTCACGACCCGCACACCGGGCTCCTGATCAGCCCACTGGAGGAACGAGGCGAGAAGCGGAGGTCCTACCATTTCCTCAAGGAAATCAGGATTTCAGTCCCTTCCATTCCCGGACCCGCATGGATTGAACCGCTGTGTAAACGGATGACCTCCTTCGCAATAAAAACACCCATGCGCCCTTGGTTGGGCACGCTGTCGGGCGTTGCCTCCGGTAAAATTCCCTCGAGCTCAAGGGTCTTACCCTTGATCGAAACCAAGGCGGTGAGTTTGTCCTCTGCGCCAGTAGCCCGCAGTTGGATCGCGAGCTCTCGAGTTCCCAATTCGCCACGATTGGCGGTCACCGTGCGCAGAATCGACTCCAGGGCGAACTCGATCAAACGGGGGGCGACGGCCAGGACGACCGGATCCGGACCGACCTCGGCGTGCACGGAGCAGCGCGCGCCGATCTCCTGAATGGTTGCGCGAAGGTCAACCGATTCGACGTGAGCTTCGACCAAACCGGCCATGTGATTGAGCTCGCGGTTCAACGTCTCCAAACGAGTGACGTCGATCTTGACCGCCTCGCGCAATGCAGCCGGTACCGAATCGCCGGCGTGACGCAGAGCCGTCAACGAGACGAGCGAATTGCCAATCTCGTGATTGAGCGTGAGCGCCAGTTCCCGCAGGAGATCGAGCCGCTCAACCCGGGAGCGCTGGGCACGATCAAAGAGTTCTCCGCTGGCCTCTTCCCAGAAAGCCCAGGTTCCGTTGTTCTCTGACATGTACCCGGCACTCGCACGGAAAGGCTGGTCTGCACTGGGTGAAATGCGACGACTGTCGCGCACGCGTCGTACGCGACCAATCAAGGCGCGCACCGCCAGCGGGACTGACCGCGGCGGGTCCTCGTCCGCGGACAGAATCAAAGACTGGGGAAGATACTTTTCCGCCAAATGAGCGCGCTCATGGTACATCGCGAGACGCCCCAATTGGGTACTCCCCGCAAGGAACTGCCGGAGAAGACGGGCAACAAAGACGGCTCGAGATTTGTCGCCTTCGTCGTACGACTGCCCGTCGTCCCGGACACCGCAAGCAATCAAACCCAACAGATGTCCATTCTCATGAAGGGGAACCAGTAAGCGGGCACCCCACAAAGCCAGCCGATTCCGCACGGACAACTCGGCTACGGGATCAGGTGGACCCGGCCACTCCACGCCATCGAGGACCAGCGGATGTGCCGCCAGATAACCAACGATGGGTTCGTCAAGGGGGAGAAAAGACGCGCCCCGATCAGCCCGGAAACCGCTCTCTTCACGCAGAAAAAACACGGTGTGGGAAGCCCGCAAGAGATACCGCGAGGCTCGGCGAAACTCGCCGAGCAACCGTTCTCGTGATGCCAAGTTCTCCACTGCACCTTCGAGAAAGTCCCAAATTTCGGGAGTATCTGCCCATGAGTGACTTTTGATGGCCGGGGGAATCGCGCGAAGCCCCTCGGAACGCCGCATTTTTTCCATCAGCAAATCGAGGGCGGCGTTCCTTTCGGCAAGTTCCTCAATCAGAGGCACGATCTCCCGCAGCCGGGTTCGGCTTTGCTCGTAGGTAAAACGCTGACGGGCGCGACCGCTTTGATGCAACTCCTCGTAGGCGGTGGTATGCGGTTCACCGACGACGATCGTCGGACACTTCTCGAGACCCACGGGTACACGGTCACAAACGATCGCATCGAGGATTACCACCACGGGCAAGCCGGGGGGGAGTCGATGGGACAACGCCGAGTCCGAGAGTGAGAGAACCGGGCGGCCGGGGGGCAGCTGGCTCGCCCACGCGGACTGAAGCGAAGGATCTTCAGTTGCTAGGAGGAACGTGGCGGGCATGGAAACACGACGCGAAACGTCGCACCCTGACCAGGGGCAAAGGGATCCACGCTGATCGAGGCGCCCAAGCTTGAAAGAATCTCGCTACAAATTGCGAGACCGAGTCCAAATCCAGAGGATTTTGTGGTCTGGAAAGCCTCGAATAAACGCGAACGAATTTCAGGAGCGATCCCTGGACCGTTATCTGAAACCACCAACTCGACCGTGTCCCCTCGATTCTTGGTGACGAGACGGACAAGTCGTTGACGTTCTTGAGACTCTTGAGCCTGAATCGCGTTGAAGCAGAGGTTGAGGATGACCTGTTTGGTCGCGTTGGCATCGGTCAGCACAATATCCGGAGTTGCGGAAAGATCGGTGATGATCTCGGTCCGCTTGTCCTCGGCTTTACTGATAACCAATTCGAGTGAACTCTTGATGACCTCGTGAAGCGAGATCGGCTCGGGTTCGTACCGGCGGGGCGAAGCGAGATCGAGCAGCTGTTCGGTGAGACGTTCGATGCGAGCCACTTCGCTCCCAATCAGCCGCGAAAAACGAACGCGAAACGATTCATCCATATAATGAATCGGAAACAGTTGGACGAACGTCTTGATACTCACCAACGGATTTCGAATCTCGTGAGCAACGCTGGCGCCGAGAA
>Ga0154020_10001408_pt1 | contig 29741 bp, 33 predicted proteins | sample Klosneuvirus_201_FD_109709 | JGI IMG/M metagenome (GOLD analysis project Ga0154020, IMG submission 109709) | Active sludge microbial communities from wastewater, Klosterneuburg, Austria - Klosneuvirus_20160825_MG | ecosystem: Engineered > WWTP > Aerobic digester > Activated sludge | place...
AGTAGTTATCATAAATTTGAAAAGTTTAAAGGTTGGTTTTATTGGATTGCAAAAGGAATAAACTCAGTTTTAGGATTATTTGATAAAATGCAAACTTGGTTTGAGGATCGTTATGTTAAAGTATTAGAGTTTACTTTAAAGCATCCCAAAACCATTCTCTTTGGAGCCTTGGGAGTATTTATTGGTTCGCTCATGGTGACAAAGTTTATTCCAAAAACATTTTTATCGCCCCAAGATAATGGTGAGTTTTATATTTCTTTAGAACAAACCCCAGATACAAGCCTAGATAAAATGGATCGCTTGGTAAAAGAAGTCGATCAATTGATACGTACTCAGCCTGAAGTTAAACAAACTTTAGTTACTGTTGGTACAGCCAGTGGTGAGGCCAATAAAGCTTCTATTTTTGTTGAGATGGTTCCTTCTAAAACACGTAAAATTAACACGAGTGATTTCAAAGTGGTCATGCGTGAAAAATTAAAGCCTTTTACCTCATTAAATCCGCTGATTAAAGATAAAGACAAAGTGGGATCAGGAGGAAGACCTTTTTCACTCAATATTTCAGGTACAAATCAAGAGCTATTAGAAAAAGAAGCTCAATTTGTTCTAGATAAACTAAAAAATCATCCGGCCCTTGTGGATGTGGATACAAGTTTTCGTTTAGGAAAGCCAGAAGTGCAAATTGAAATTGATCCCAAAAAGGCTGCTGAATTGGGAGTTTTAAATGCACAAGTGGGCAATGAATTAAGAGCCCTTGTAGAAGGTGTTACGCCTGCTGTCTTTCGTACTACGGGTAGGGAGTATGATGTCCGAGTGCGTTTAAAAGAAGAGCAACGGGATATCAAAAAATTTATTAATATTATTCGTGTTCCCGGAATGAAAGGTGGAATGCCGTATTTAAAATTTTTTGGAAAAGTAAAAGACGCTCAAGGGCCCACAAGCATCAATCGGCAGGATCGTATTCGATACATTCAAATCAGTGCAGACATAAAACCTAAAGGTCCAGGTATGGGGGCTGCGATTACTGACGTGAAAAAACTGTTAGACAAGGAACATGTTTTACCAGAAGGAATGACTTATAAATTCGTAGGACAAGCAGAAAGTTTTCAAGAATTGATTGTTAGCATAGTGGCAGCATTGGGATTTGGAATTCTTTTTATTTACATGGTTTTGGCTTCTCTCTATGAATCATTTATGACTCCTTTGACTATTATGCTCGTGCTGCCACTGGCTGCTTGCGGAGCGTTTTATGCTATGCTGATTACACAAAGCTCGTTGGATCTTTATTCTATGATTGGTTGTATCATGTTGCTTGGAATTGCCACCAAGAACTCCATAATTCTTGTGGATTATATTAATCAATCCATGCAGGGAGGAATGTCCATACATGATTCTATCTTGAAAGCCGGAAAAAATAGATTACGTCCTATTTTAATGACGAGTTTCGCATTGATTGCAGGGATGCTTCCTGTAGCAATTGGTCTCAATGAAGCGTCAAAGCAAAGAACAAGTATGGGGGTCGCACTCATTGGAGGATTGGTGAGTTCTACGCTGTTAACCTTAGTGGTGGTTCCAGCAGCTTATGGATATATTGAAAGGCTTAGGACTTATTTGATTAAAAAATTCAGTCGATTTTTAGCCTAATTTTTCTACTTTACAAATTTATTTTTAATTTAAGGTGTTTCAATGAGTTTATTAATTGTACTTACGTATCAATATGTTTAAAAGCCTCTTTTTGAAAAATATAAGTTAGTTTAACCTAATTTTCGTAGGATGAGAAAATTCACGTACAACAATTATTCCAACATTGTATCAATTTCTTTAAGATCGTTTTCTGAGAGATTTCCTACGGCTTGTTTTAAAGTCACTTTATTTACAATAAAATTTATTTTTTCTATAATCAGACTTGTTTTATATTGATTTAAATTTGCCACAGCTGTTAACACATCAATTAGTGTTGTACCATTAAATTTATATTTTTCTTGTGCACCATCTAAAGCGGTCTGACCATCTCTTACTGAATTTTTAAGTTGGGCGATTTTATTATATCCTGCAACCACATTACTAAAAGAACTAATGGCTGTTAAACCAGCATTTTGTTTAACGAGAGTGGCATCAAATTCAATTTTTTCTCTGGTACTATTGAGTTCGCGTACTTTTCTTTGAGTATAGAATCCGTCAAAAAGTAATGCGGATATGTTAAAAGTGACAGAACAACCACTATTTGATAAATCAGAAGGACCAAAAGGGGCTGAGGAAGAAGTGCTTTGTGTGCTGCATCCGGCATTGAGATCAACTGTTGGCATATAAAGTGCTTTTGATGATTTTTCTATATCAAAAACTGAGAGTTTGATTAATCCTTCATTGTACTGAACAGCTAAATTATTTGTCTCTGATTCTTGTCTCCATACTTCTACATCTAGAGGAACTGGAAGCGTAAATTGAACTTTAGATTTCATATTTTTTAGTTTTGAGCCATCAAGGTTCCAGAACTGACTAAAGGCTGCTTTTGCGATTGCCAAATTGGCTTCAAATGTAAATTTTTCACTAGTTGCAGTGCTCACTCTCGCGCGAGCTTTAGCTACATCATCTTTGGTGGCAAGACCAACTTTTTCTTGTTCGAGAAGAAAATTTAAAATTCTTTGAGCAGCATTAATTTCATCAATTTTAAACTTAATTGATTCTCTATTTTTTAATACTTCTAAATAAGAAACAACAGTTCTTCTTATAAAAGTTTGAAGATCCGCTGCAAATTGAAGCTTTTGTAATTCGATTGCATACTCTGATTTTCGAGCTTGAATAATTTCAGGTAAATGGAAAATAGGCTGATTTATAGTAAAGCCCCCAGCCGTGGTAAAGCCATCTGTATTACTACCTTTAGGGGTTGCGCTAGACTCCATTCTCTGGTTGCCGTATCCCAAAGAAGCTGTGAGCCTGACCTTGGGGCCCCAAGCAAGAGATTTATCCGCCAGAAAATGAAGTTCAGATATTTCAATGGTCTTTCTAGAGGATTTTAATTGCATATCTCTATTAAGCGCCAACATATAGATATCAGTGACACTCAGTTTTGCTTTAGATGTAAGATCTGGGAGGTTCATTTCGCTTGGACTTGCATTGCTGTTGTGATTAGGAAGCGTCATATTGGATGATGTAGTGAGAGTCATTTCGCTAGGAAGAAGTGATTGAGTCTTATCAGTTTCAGTTGATTTCATTAATTCTTCATCTGATTCTGAAATATGAAGATTTAATTCACGAAAGGGAGTTGATTTTTTTGTTGCACTTTGTTGGGGTTTTTTTCCGGGAGTGGGATTCCTGGACGCCGTCTGGCCATAGGCTAAATTTATGCTTATACTAGCAATTATGAGTAGTAGCGTTTTTTGGGAATTTAATAATAGGCTCATCTTAGGCTCCTCAATCATTATCTCTATTTGCAGGCAAGAACAGGTGACAGAAAAATAGTACATTAGAGTGAAAGAACATAGTTTTTATTTGGTAAATAATCAATATGTTAAAATTACAAAATTGAGCAATAAATTGTTTATATTTACCAATATTCAATTTTATTATGTTTATTATGAAAATACTGACTAATGAGACTAATGAGAAATATTTTCATAATTCGAAGTGATTTTTAAATCACCTTCAACTTATTGAAAAAATACTGAGCTATAGAAAGATATTTCAAACCTGGCTAGATATTTCAATTTTTACTATGAGCTTTTGTCGCAAAAAGTGAAAATTGTAATGGAGGAAGCGAGATATTCAAAAAAGAATATTTGAAATAGATTCATAAATATATTTTGCAAAGTTATTTTATATCAGTTTTTATTAGTGCATCCAATTGATATCTAATTTGTTTTGCTCGTTGAGCGAGAGATCAGAACGACCCATTTCTTTTGGCGGAGTATTACTTTTGTTGGCTTTGAGTTGAACTGATTTGAACTGCCATGACTTCGGCCATTGTTCTTCCATATTTACAAAATGGAGTGAATAACTCCCATCTTCTGAGACGCGCATCCCATCGCTTGGAGGTTCCTTTGTGATCTTTTGAGGTACAATTAGAATAGCTTTAAGGTGAAGAAGATCATTAGTGTCAATAGTACAAGGAGTTTTAATAATCATCGTTGGAGTTGAAGAATTTGATTTTTGCTCTATTGATGAAGTGATTGCTTCATATGTTAATATGACTTCGTCATAGAGTTGGCATGCAAAGACAGAAGTTTTCTTATTTGCTGGTGACATACTAAAATGCCCAAGTATAATTTCAATGGGGCCAGCTGTACCCTTGGGAGGATCGTTTAGCTTCGCATCTGTTAATAGCCTGAGTGGTGAGGTTGAAAGTAAAAGTGTTGATTTCGGTTTTTCTAATTTATCTGCATTGGCAATTTCACGATTTGAAACATTAATCAGTTCTTGTATATTTACAAAAGTCTCACCACTAAATGAGTGAAGACTGACTTGGAAGGCATATAAATAGCCAACTAAGATCAAGAAAAATCCTAAAATTTGTTTGACTCGCTCAATCATGACTTAATGCTAACAGTTTATTTTTTACTTGCAATAGGGAGTAAATAGTTACTATTTATTCAGGTCTATGGACTGGTTGTTTTATTTTAGTTATAGTCGAAGTTAACTTATTTTAACTTGGTATAATAAATTTTATCTAATCTGGAGTAACTAGCCGTCTCCTTGAACATCTAATGCAAAATAGAGATAATGCAAAGTGAGGCTCCGCTTAGCCTCAAACAAACGGTGCTCGTCATCGACTCTGCTCCGACTTATTTATCGCAGTTTCTGTTTGTATTAGAAATTCATTGGGGCCGTCCACTTATTCTAAAACTAGATAAACTAATTTAAGCAATTATAGAATTGCAAATCCTGGCCTTCAGTCGCTGGAAAATTGCAATGAATGAATAGAATGAAAAATAATAAATTGACTTTAAGACGTTTAATCCAAGTACTTTTCGATAGATACTCCATCGATCGAGAGCGGCGAGTTTTTTGTTACTAGAGCGTGAACTGGGTACAATTCGGTAAAATGCTAAAACGTCATTGAGTCCATAAGCACAAGGAATATGTTTTAATAATTCAAGCCATAGTAAAAAATCTTCGTGAGGCAAATGGGGTTTAAAAGAAAATTGTTTCAGCAATGATGAGCGTACCATGACTGTTAAACAACCAATGGCATTGGTTTTAAGTAGATCAGTATATGTAATTTGATCTGGGACATGACGAAGTAAAGGTAATTGTTGTCCACTTTTGTTTATTTGTTGGTAAGCATGAAATGAAAAATCAATAGATTTTGAAGTCATAAATAAAATTTGCTTTTCAAGCTTTTGCGGGAACCATAAATCATCGGCATCTAAAAAAGCAATAAAATCACCTTTGGCTTTTTGGATGCCATAGTTTCGATTATTCGCAACTCCAAGGTTAGCAATAGATTCTAAGATAAGGATTCGAGAATCTTTCGAAGACCACTCTTTTGCCAAACTGAGACTTTGATCGGTGGACTTTGCATCGATTACTATTAAAAGCTCCCAATGGGGATAAGTTTGGGACAGTACAGAAGATATAGTTTCTCCTAAGTAGAGTTCAGCATTATAAACTGGGCAAATAATAGAAACCTGGAGGTGAGGTGAGGTGTTTGTCATGCTTGTCACTTGTCTCTTCTTGAGAGGAGTTAAGGATCAGTTAAACAATCGTTTAAACATGTTCTTATTATTAAACTCAATATTTAATAATGAAGATTTTGTTTATTGATGAGTGCTTAATGAAGTTTAGCAATAAAGTCCTTCATTCTATTTAAGGCTTCAAGCATTCTTTCTGTTTCAATGGCAAAACTGATTCTAAGAAAACCTTCAAAACCAAACTCAATGCCCGGGACCGCCGCTACATAATACTTTTCAAGTAAAATTGAAGCAAAATCACGAGAACTTGAAATGGTTTGAGTGTCGTATTTTTTTCCAAGAGTTTGAGATATATCAATCCAAACATAAAAGGCACCATCAGGTCTTGCCGCTTTGATTAAGGGAATGCTATTGATCACCTTCAAGCTGGCATCTAATCGATCTTTGAGTAGAAGATTAGCCTTTACAATATCTTGATCACATTTTTTAATAGCAACAAGGGCGGCCTTCTGTGAAATACTGCTCGCTGAAGAAGTGGCTTGAGATTGGTAATCGGCAATGGCTTTAATCAATGGAGTTGGGCCAAGGGCCCAACCAATTCGCCATCCAGTCATGGCATAGGATTTAGAAACCCCATTGACAATCAAAGTTCGATCTTTAAGTTCTGGAGTGCCTTCTAAGATATGCGGTGCAACGGAGCACGCTCCAAACATGAGATGATTGTAAATGTCGTCAGTCACGACAACAATACGCGGATGTTTTTTGATAACTTCACCTAATGCTTTGAGTTCCTCTTTACTATAAGCAATGCCTGTTGGATTATTGGGTGAAGCAAACACAAAAACTTTAGTCTTAGGGGTAATGGCTTTTTCTAAAAGCTGTGGAGTGATTTTGAAGTTGGTAGTTGTGCCACACTCAACAATCACACTTTTTCCTTGAGCGAGCTCTACCATCACCGGATAACTCACCCAATAAGGTGCCGGGATAATCACTTCATCGCCCTCATCACAAAGCATTTGAAAGGCCGCAAATAAAATAAATTTAGCTCCAGTGCCAACAGTGACTTGTACCGCAGTGTATTCAAAACCGTGGTCCTTTTTAATTTGTTCACAAATAGCTTCGCGAAGTTCAGGAATTCCATTAGCAGGAGTGTATTTGGAGTAGCCTTCCTTAATAGCCATAATTCCAGCTTGTGCGGCGGCTTCAAAGGTTGGCCAGTCGGGTTCACCAACAGATAACGATATAACATCGTTTCCTTTGGCTGCAATTTCTTTAGCTTTGGCTACCAATTGAAGAGTGGGAGATGGTTTCATGGTTTGTGCTCTTTGAGATAACATGGGCAAACTCCTATAAATAAGTGTGCTAAACTTCTGATTTTAACTTTTCCAAAAGGACAGATTGAACATTTTTGGGAATAAGTCCATCGAGATTGCCACCATAGCGGGCGATTTCTTTGGTGGCACGGCTAGAGATATAGTAGCAGTCTGGACTGGCAAAAAAAAGTGCTGTTTCAATTTCAGGAAAAAGTTTTTTATTCATACTAGCCATTGCCATCTCGTATTCAAAATCGACCACAGCCCGCAGACCTCGAACAATTACTTTTGCGTTAATTTTTTTTAAATAATCCACGGTTAAGCCTTGATGAATATCGACGCGAACATTTTTTAAGCCATGAAGATTGGATAATAAAAAAGTTTTTCTTTCATCAGCTGTAAATAAATAATTTTTATGGGGCGAGTAGGAAACTAAGACGACCACTTCATCATAAAGAGGACTCAATCGTTTAATGATATCGATATGTCCAAGTGTAATAGGGTCAAAACTTCCTGGATAAACTGCTGTTTTCATACTCTTGTAGTCTCATTGTAGAGTGGTACGGTGTCAAGTGTTGTTGGAGATGACTTTATAAGCCATTGCAAAACGATCAATCGATTTCTTCGAACAATAAAACTATTGTTTAATTCATTAATTTCTTACTGAAAACTAATTTTACTCATTATTCAGAGCTAATAAGGAGTAAAACTGCTATGATTACAGTCGAAAACCAGAATGATAAACTGTTTTCGCTATCTCCAATAATACGCTATAAAAGACTGACTAAAAATTGGAATAAGGAATGGTCTTGGTGTCTGGTCAGTTCCAATGAATATCTAATACAAAAATAGAGACTCTGCTAAGTCTCAGACAAGTAGTGCTCGCCTTGGGCTCCGCTCCGAACTCGTTTATCGAAGTCTCTATTTGCATTAGATATTCATAGGAGCTAGCCAGTAACTATTTAATTAATTTAATTAACAGTCATCAGAACTTTACAAAATAAAATTCTGCCAAAATAAATCTGGTATATGAAAGAAAAAGTTTGCTCAATAGGTATTAGGACTTACACCAATCTTATAGTTAAGATTGAAAATCCTAGTTTTGCATCGGGTCAGAGTTAGTTTTATTGACATGATTTTCTGAATAGATGATTCTGCCTAACCATTAAGCCAAAAAAAGAAGGAGCTTATTATGATAAAAAATCAGAACTATCTTATGAAAATGGGTCTTTTAATTTTATGTTTGTTATCATCAACGACATTCGCAAATCAGGTTGAATTGAAAGCTCGGACGGTGATGTTGAAAAAAATAAAGATTTCTCAAGGAGCCGTACTCTTGTCATCTGAATCTGATGATGGTCAAACCATTGCTGATTTTGAATCAGCACAAAAAGCCTGCAAAGATTTTGTCGGAGGAGAATTACCAGACGCACCTGCTTTAAAAGAAATTATTAAAGAGTTGAGCACACGTTTACAACCCGATTATTATTGGTCAACAACGATTGGTACAGAATGTGCTGCGAAAGAATGTCGAATTCAGATTGAATCTCCAACTCTAGTTGAACGTAATGAAAATGTCTTAAATGCAACGGGTGCGGCTATTTGTATTACAGAGCAAGAAGAAAATCCAAAGCAGTAGTGCAGCGATAGTGACCAATTAGTGATCGGGTTGCAGTTTTGTTTTATGTCAGCAAGCAAGGTTTTTTGAAATTAGAGCAGTATGATTTTTTAAGTTTAATGGGATAAATTATTTTCATTATTTTTGTCTGAAAAAACTTAAGACTTTATCACCAAAATGCCTCTGATCAATGCAACACAAAGAATTATAACTTTGTTCAAGTTTTTCTTTTTTAGCAGACTCTATGGCAATAATTGTGTTTTCATGAAAAAGAAAACTTTGGCTGAGTTTAAGCATAACCTCATCGGCCATCTGCTTAGTAAAAGGCGGGTCGATGAGTATAATATCAAATTTTTTTGAGTGAGGAGTTTTTAAAAACTCTATAACATCTTTATTAATGATAAAATACAGTTCAGTTAGTTTAAGTTTTTCAATATTTTTTCGAATTAATTCTAAACTTTTTGGATGATTTTCAACAAAAGTTGTTTCTTTAGCCTCTCTAGACAATGCTTCGATGCCCAAATTACCCGTTCCCGAAAAAAGATCCAAAACTATCGCCTCAGGTATATCACCTTGAATAATATTAAATAAAGTTTCTTTAACTCGGTCTGTGGTTGGCCTGATATGCTCCGCTGTGAATGAAATTAGCTGATGGCCTTTGTATTTTCCTGAAATAATTCTCATTTTATAAGTTCACAATATTTGTTTGATTGCGGTTTCAAATTGGTTGATGAATTTTTCATGTTCTTTGCTTAGTGAAATAAAATGCATTTCGATAATATATTCTTTGAGAGTAGCTTTGGAGTCTTTAAAGCGATCCATCGTCTTAATAATTTTAATATTTTCAATAATGGTTTTATTATGAAGGGGAAGAGTAAATTCAACCTTGTATTGGTTTCCAATATTAAAAAAGGTACTTTGAATTTCCATTTGAAATCCCAATTTTGTAATTCTTAAAATTTGTCCAAAAAGTGGCGGAGCGGCCTCTGAAATCCAAATTTTAATTGGAATTGGATAGGCCTTCACTTTTGTGACATTCGTATTTTCTTTAAGTCGTTTTCCCATAATATACCTGATAATTTATATTTATTTATTTTCACTTATTTTCTACTGGAAGCCAAATCCAAAATTTAGACCCACCATCATCTAGTGGTTCATACCCCACTAAGCCCTTATGGTTTTCAATAATTTGTTTAACTATATTTAAGCCTAGTCCTGTTCCATCTGGGCCTTTACTCGATACAAGAGGTTGAAAAAGTTTAGACCTTAACTCCATAGGCACACCAGTGCCATTATCTAACACAGCTATCTGAACACCGGCAATGTCTTTTAGAGTTAATGGCTTCGAAGAAATTTCGATAATTCCAGATGTTTCCATAGATTGATGGGCGTTTCTGAGTAAATTATAGATCACTTGCTGTAATAGTGAGAGCGAAACATAAACTAAATGTCTTTTTTTAGATAAATTTAAATGAAAGCGATGACCATGTATTAACGACTTGATTAACGGTATCGTCATTTCGATGATGGCCTCTGCTTCAATTTTAATTTTTTCGATTTTACCTTCAGAGAAGTGTGTAAAATCTGATATAATTTTTAAAGATCTTTGACTGGCTTTTTTAATGTCATTGAGATCATTTTGAGTCTGAATAGTAAGACCATTGAGACTTAGTGCTTTATCAGCTGAGTGACTAATGATATTGAGGGGGCCATTCAAAGCTGTGGTTAAGTTTTCTGCAAGCTTTCCAATTGCAACCATTTTTTCAGATTGTAGCAGTCGACTATAGAGAGTTCTCTCAAAAGTAATATCAATAAAGTGTACAATATTAGCTTTAGGTAAGCGACTCATATTCTCATAGATTGGAAAGACCTGGTAATAATAAGTTTTATTTTTTAAATGAATTTCAGCTGAATAGGATGTGTTGTTGTTCTTAGGTAAATTGTCCCAAAGGAAATCCATTCCTAAGGTTGAGTGAGGATTAGGATGTGTGTTTGTTGAGGAACTAAATTCATTTTCAGAGTTAGGTTCATTAGAATAATTTGAATTTTTGTCTGTACTTGAAATTAATTGAGTTCCTATCTCTTTTTCAGATAATATCAGAAATCTTTGATTAGCTCGAATGAAAGTTCTCTTCTCTGTTATTATTGCAAGTGGATCGTTTAAATCATCAAATGTTGAAGTCCATAAATTTGTACTTGTTTTGATCTCTTCTTGAAGAAGATATTTTTCTAAAGTTAATTTTATAAATGAAAGACGTTCTTGCAGAAGTCCTTCAAAATCAGCATTTGGAGTCCATTGATCAATGCCCTCAATGATTAATAAAAATGGCTTAGTTGCCTCGTCTTCAATTAAAGTATATGAATATAAATTTTTTAAAGGTTTTTTATAGAGAAAACTGATTGATTCAATTTCGCGAGGAGTAAGAGGTGCCAGTCCCATATTCGATGCAGATTGAAAGAAGGACTTCAAAAAATCTCTCTGGTTAGGTGTTTGAACTGAGATTAATTCAAAATGAAATTTTCCACCTCGATATAAAATTTGTTGAAAAGTGTGTTTTTTATGTTCTATAAGAAATGAAATTTCTTTAATTCCTTTAATAGATCGAAGGTCAGACCAAAGATGATTCACAACTTCTTCAATATCACGACTCATCGATAAAGATCTTGCTAAATGTATAAGTGATTGGAATTTTCGACGTCGTTCTTCTTCTTTTTGTGAGAAATGACTAAGTTCGATGAGCTGATCGTTATTTATTTTTTTTAAAACTTCTAAAGAATTTCTCATTGCCGGCAGTGTGCCATAGAAATTTATTTTTTTTTCATTTCTATAACCATTGGAGCGATCTCCGTCTATTGGAAGTAAAATGATTTTAGAATAGAGATTTTCAAAATCTTTCATGGTTTGAAGTTTTAAAATAAAGTAATAACGATGGAGAGGTCGGATACCAAAACGAAGAGAATCCCAAAGATCGACTTCTTGGCATAAATAAATTTGGATAGCATTTGGAAAACGATAACTATAATGTGAAAGTGAATCAAAATCTTCGCTGACGATGATGTCAGGCGCTTGAGTATTTTCTAATTTTTGATCCATTATAAAGGAATTGGACCTTAAGAAGGTTGGAGTTTGTAAGTATTGCCTAATTTGACTAGAAAGTGGTGTAAAAGCGCCAACCCAAACTATCTTTTTCATGATTACATTTCGGAAAGTACTTCGAACCAGGTTTGTAATGAATCTCCCAGGTCATACTCTATAATGTCAGCCATAATTGTAGTATTTTTATTATTGAAGTTATCAAGTAACTCATTAAACGCTTTCCATAACTTTAGTTCTGATGTTATCCATCGAGAAGGAAGCGTAATAGAACGATGCTGGCAAAGCGAATTAATAGAGTTTAGGCTATTTACGAGTAGATGACAATGATCAATAAATTTTGAAAGTTCTACAGCACTTTGATCAATCGATTTAAAGCGCAAGCTTTGAGCCAATTTATCCGAAGAATCAATTAAATTTGGAAGATGTTTTGTCCAATATTTTAGGACATCATCAAAAAGATGTAGGGGATTTTCTGTATCAACAGCAAGAGTTTTGATTTCTGAAATGGGAGTATCTTTGAGGCGACTTTCGTCATCTTCTGAAAGATTAAGATCATTAAGATGAATACGGCAAATGACTTCACCTTTTTTCTGAAACTCTTCCTCGTAGTGATTAATAATATATTTCAGATCTGAATCTGGACCAAAAACTTGTAATAGCTCATGTTGATTAAGGCTGAGATGACTCATGATTACCCTCCTCCATGGGTTTGGTTTCAGTCGATAACCAGAATTGAAGAATAGTGTCAAAATCGGTATGGACTTTTTCAGTTGCCTCAAGTATTTCGATTGGAGTTCCTGGGCCAATCAGTGCTTTTTGTGTTTGGTACCAACGAATCAGAGAGCATAACTCTGGCACAAGGGCACTAACACTATTAATTACTTCTTCACAGCGTTCAATAATGCCTGAGACTGTTTTAACATTTCTGGTTTTTTTAATTGTACTCAACTGATCTAAAATAACTCTATTGACGTTTAAAAGATTATGCAGTCCTTGCCTTTTAGTATTGTTGTCTATATTAGGCCAAGTCTCATTCATATAGAGTGCTTTGAGTAAACTCCAATTCCAATCTTGATTTCGAGTATTAGGGGGGGCTTGATAACTGGGTGAGCCTTCGATTGCAAGAATGCTCTCAGACGAGGGAGTGAGATTTTTGATCATACTCAAAGCTTCATTTGCCACTTTTTCTGAAGGTAGGTCTACTTCCGTTTCAGAATATAAGACTCGACTCCCCTTAGATCTAGGCCCGGTTTCCCAAAAGTTTACTGTTGAAAAGCTGATATTTAGGGCCGGTGTACCAACAAGACTAGCAATATGAAGTGGTGCAGAATCACATCCTATATATAAAATAGATTTTGCAATAAGAGGGAAGAGATCAATGAAATTGAGTTTTCCAGTGAAATCTAAAACTTGTGTGTCCTCAAATCCTAGTGAAATAAAGCTTGCGTCTTTGGCCTCATCTTCATTTCCTATAAGAATTATGGGAAGAGTTGATAGTTTTTGAAAATGAGTTATAAAGGTTCTCCATTTAAAGGGAGAGAATTTTTTATCATCTCGACTCGCACCAACATGAACAACAATATAGTTTTCAAGTGTGATGGGTGAAGGGGTATTAACGGTGGTCTTCCAATCGTTTGGGTCTGGTTGAAGCTCTGCCATCATTGTAAATAAATCGGCAAGGTGAATACGATTATCACGATCAATTCCAACTTGAGCATAAAAATAGATACTTACATCATCTTTAATGGATAAATATCCATCGTTTGTTCGAGTATATCCAGTTATTTTTGTTTGAGCGGATTGAATCTCATAGGCTAGATAACTTGTTGCTGGAGATAAAGTGGAATTAATAATCCAGTCATATTGAGTAGACTTAAGTTCATCTATAATTTGGCTAATGGAATTCAAACTTTTATCAAGATTCAATGGTTCTTTTAATAATGGTTCAAAGATATTTTCGACTGGAAAATCAATGACTCGATTTAATTCTGTGAGACCTTGAGTGGCAACTTTAAACTTAGGTCGAACAAGCATGTCAATTTTAGCGTCTGGATATTGCCTTTTAAGTGCTCTGACTTGAGGCCAAGTTAGCAGGATATCACCAAGACGAGCGAGTTGAACAATGAGTATATTCATTCATTCCTCCAATTAGTATTATAGTCATTGGGCGGGCGCGGCTAACAACTGGGAAGCGAAAAACAGTACAGAACTAAACCTAGGCCTCGTCTAGTCGGTAAATTATTTTAAGAGAATACTATTGAGTTTTAATCATATCACTAATGAATTCAAAAAAGTGTCCGAAAAGAATAGGTAGTTAATGGACGGAAGGAAAATTGGATGTCTGCAAACAATTTTAATCCTAAATCAAAATGCATACTGATTCTAGAAGATGATGAACTCAGTGGTCGTCTCTTGCAGGCGATTTTGGTAAAAGAAGGATTTAAAGTTTTACTTTGTAACCAAGGCAGCGATGCCCTCGAATATCTTCGTAATGATGAAATAGAAGTGAATTTAATAATAACTGATATCATAATGCCAGTTATGGGTGGTTTTGATTTTCTAGATAATCTCAAGAATGAAAGTAAATCAAAACCATTTATGGTTATAACGAGTTTAAAAGATAAATCAACAATGGATAAAGCCACAGAGAGGGGTGCAGTTGATTATATTTTAAAACCCTTTAAAACTTCAGATGTACTTATGAGATTAAGAAAATTTTTTGATAAAAATGAAATCATGTCCGCTTAGTTTTATTGAGATTTTTGTAAGCGTCGATTAATATTCATAATTTTTTTAGTTTGTTTTTTTTGAAAGTCGATATTTTTCTTGAGCAATTGAGCATCATTAAGTGAAAGAATTCTCGCGGCTAGTAAGCCAGCATTTCTACTATTATCAATCGCTACCGTGGCAACGGGAACACCTTTAGGCATTTGAACAATAGAAAGCAAGGCATCAAGTCCTTTCAATGAGCCCACTTGTACTGGAACCCCAATCACTGGAAGTGGAGTTAGTGAAGCTACCATTCCAGGTAGATGCGCAGCACCTCCAGCACCAGCAATTATAATTTTATAACCTTTTTTGTGCGCACTTTTAGCAAATTGAAACATCCATTCAGGAGTTCGATGGGCCGATACAATTAAAATATCATAGGCAATTTTAAATTCTTTCAGCACATCCGCTGCGCCATTCATAATAGGGAGATCGCTATCGCTACCCATTATAATGGCGACGAGAGATTTTTTCATAACGAAACCTTTCTGCGCGCGAGCAGGGATTTTTTAAGAGCATTCTGAGGTTTTGAATCTAAAGTATTAATGTGTCCCATCTTGCGGTCTTTACGATTTTCTATTTTACCATACCAATGGAGATGACTATTTTGATTTTTGTTGAACCAGTCTGCATTCCAATATGGTCCTGTTGAAGTTAGTCCGAGAAGATTAGTCATTGCAAAAGGACTTAGTAATTTGGGTTTGGGAAGCTTGAAGCCTGCAACAGCCATGACATGGGCTTGAAATTGTGAAAGAGTTAGAGCATCAAGGCTATAATGGCCACTATTGTGAACACGAGGTGCGATTTCGTTTACTAAAAGCTCTTTTCCTGTATCGAAAAGCTCAAAGGCAATCACACCAATGTAATCTATTTTTTTTAAAAAAAGTTTGAGCTTATTTCTAAGTTGAGTTTCTTTTTTATGCTTTACAGGTCCAATGACCCAATCACAACGTGCATGAGTTTGCTTGGATTCAACTAAGGGAAAATCTATTACTTGTCCCTGCTGATCTCGTGCTAAAATAAGTGCTAATTCGCGTTTAAAATGAATTTTTGATTCAGCAATAAATCCATAGGGACTTTTAGCTTGAATTTCATCCCAGACCGACTTGTCTGAAGACGCTTGAATGAAAAAAGTTCCATAGCCATCATACCCAAATCGTCTTTGTTTCATAACAATTTGGGAGGAAAGATTTTTTATTTTTTGAAAATCAGCCCAAGTATTGATTTCTAAGTAGGGAGCTGTAGGTATTTTATACTTAAATAAAATTTGTTTTTGAGTGAGACGATCTTGAAGTTGACCCATGAGTGACGGAGATGGATAAATCCTGACATTTAACTCTTTGCTTAGCGTGTCTAAGAGTTTGGCATCGAGGAATTCACTTTCAAATGTAACAACATCACAATTTTTAAGAAAATTTTTGAGAGAATTATGATCATTGACATCACCGAGAAAGAGATACGGACTCACTTGAGTGGCCGGTTCTGTTTGATTTTTTGCAAATATATAAGGCAATATACCAAGGGGATATGAAGCAAGAGCCAACATTCGTGCTAATTGTCCACCACCTAAAATTCCAAGTTTAAAGCCAGGAGGATGATTCAAAATTAGTCCTTTCACGGAATGAATCAATAATGGGCAGAACCCTATGATAAAATATTCACTTTACTGCCGGAAGGATAATACAATAGCTTTAATTGGGGCAACAATAAAAAATGAATCTGTTAAAATTGATAAAATCAAGGCTCTGAAGGCCGGACATTTAGTATAGATATTAGGCTTGATTTCGTTTTTTATGATTTGATTATGACTCAAGGATTTTATAACTAAATATGTAATAATATCACTTTGGCTATGTGGAGTTTAAAGTTTTGACCTGAATTGAATGGCTGTTAAAGGAGCAAAATAAATGAAAACGGTATTAATTTATACAGCTCAAGACATATTAATCCGTCAAGCGATTCACAACCGACTGGAAGAAAATGGAATTAAAGTCTTTGGCGCCGATTCTTCTATAAATGTTGTTTACCCAAATACGCCCAATTTATATTTGGCCGGAGCTTCCGCAATCTTTGAAGGATATCGAATTTTAGTATACGAAGAAGAAGAGCTTAAAGCTAAAAAATTGATTGAAGAGTTAGAGGCTGAGTTCCAAGAATTTCAAAATGAACATCTTAAACAAAATGAGAAAGATGGAGTGAGTATTAACTCTCAAAAAAAAGATGATTATTTTCGAAGATTTCAACTCTTTTCTTTTATCAGTTTAATGATTCCGGTCTTGCCGATACCCATGGCACTTTTTTATTTATACAAATTAATCCAATCTAAACAACCGATCATCTTGTGGAAAGTATTCTTATTATTAATGATCTTATCTATTTCATTAGGATTAGGATTATTTGTACTAAAAGATTATTTAAATTATGGGTTCATCTTCAGATCGAGCTGATACATAAGCTCTAATTCTTCTTCTTTCTCCAATTGGTAATGGAAGAAATTGAATTCCAAAAATTAATTTTCCTGAAGATTCCTTGGCTCTGTTTTTTCTGGAGTTCTTGAGTTCACCTCTGACTGAAATCATGGTGTCACCAGGTATTTTAAAAGTAACGACAAGCTGGGAATTGATTAAAATAGTTAAGTCATAAACAAAGGATAAACCACCTTCACCTAGTGACGTGCATTGTGTTAAAAAATATTGGCCATTAACAAATACACCAACATAACCAAAATAAACTCTTCTTGGATACTTACGTTTAAATTGATCTGTTGGCAATATTGAACTCATGATCAAATATCGGAAGAGACTCTATTTTTCTTGAGAGCTAAACTTAAGATTAAAATGACCTTTTCAAACTTTAGGCAAGTAACACAAGTGCATCCAGGGTTACTTGCCATCGGTTTAATACATCGAATACTTAATTAATGGAGTCTTAACACTCTTTTTTCTGACTGAAACTCCATCATATTTTTGAGTAGAGTTTGTTCCTTTGGGGTGGTTGATTCAAGATTTTTACCTGATAATAAAATCTTAACTTCATCATTAGGTACTGGGTCTGGGTTAATGTATCGAGAAAGGTCAAAGAATAGTCCGAGGCCATTTTGAGCCTCTTCTTTGCTGGTAAAAAATCCATAGACTCCTCCAACATTTTGATACTCAAAGGGTAAAAATAGATCCATTTTTCCCAGTTTTTTTCCTATAAATTGAAATTCTTTAATGGTTAATGCTAACCCGAGCACGAGTTCTTTTGCCTCTGAGTTCGCACTAATATAGACACGACCTGTTTGTTTTCCTACAGGGACACAGTAAACTTTTTTAGAATTATCAACAAGTGGAATAGGGGAGCCATTGGGAAGGAGGGTAGGAGTCCCTAGGCACTGGGGAAGTTCATCAAGTCTAGAAAGATTGGTCGTAAATCCAATCACAGACTTGGGATCACTTCCACCTGTATTGCTGAGTTGAATTTCAATCAACACCTTTTCATGTTTTTTATCATAAACAGGAAGTGTCAGTGTTGGAAGTGGAGATTTGCCAGTATTAAGTGTGGTACTGATTCCGGCCCATTCGTCACCTTCTTTTTCTTGTAAGAGGACATTCACTCCTGAAACCAGGGATCCTTTTTTTCCACAAGCAGACAAAAGACTTAAGGTCAGTATTAGAAAACTCAATAATTGAATTTTCTTCAGTATGGTTGAGTCTGTTTTGTTAATTCCTATCGACATAAAAACTCCTTTTTTATTGGCTATCGCCAGTAGTTGGATTAATGGGAGCTTCCCATTAATCGTTATTTTACAAGGCTGGAGCGTTTACGTACTGTTGAAATGCGCTTGCATGTTGGTTAATATGATCTATTAAGTAAATAAAATCAAATGAGTCTATCCAGTCGAATTTGTTTAGATATTAAATACTGTCCTGTCATGATACAACATAACTATTGGAATTATCTTGTATTCAGATACTGCTGACAAAATTTCAAAATTATGATGGTTGAATTAATTCACACTAAATCTAAATTTAGGGTTAAAAAGTTGTACGAAAAGTGTCGCCATCAATGGATCTACCGTTCAAGGCTGTTCACTTTCGTTCTATGCCTTTCACTGTCGTTCAATTTGCCTGGTCCATTTTTTTAATAATTGATTTTGTATATAATCAAAACTTGCAGTGAGCGCCCAACCTAAAAAGCAACTAGCAAAAACGGCAGCAAAAACAAGGTCAGTTCTTTGCTGTGTTCGAGCTGAATCAATCAAGCTTCCGAGCCCACCGCCAGCAATAAACTCACCCACTAATGCCCCAACAATTGACAGACCCAGAGAAATACGCAGTCCATTTAAAATCCACGGAATGGCAAAAGGAAGTTTAAGTTTGCAGTAAGTTTCAAATGAATTAGCGCGATACAGTTGAAATAATTCTAGTGCGGATTTGGGAGTCGATTCGAGCCCTTTGAGTGAGGATGCGAGAATTGGGAAAAAACTGACAATACAAGAGGACGCTATGACTGTGGGAGCGCCAAAGCCAAACCATATTACAAGCATTGGAGCGATCGCTATAATTGGAACTGTTTGAAAAAATAAGGCAACAGGGAGGATGCCAGCTCTGAGCCACCTTGATAAAGATATAATCAAGGCCAGTAATACACCTCCAATGGTACTTAAACTAAGTCCTACTAGGGCATGCGTGGAGGTTTCACTGAGAGCAGCGAGTAAGTCTGCCCTTGAAATCCATAAAGTGATAAAGGTCAAACTTGGTAATGGAAATAAATACTCAGGTATTGTGAATAATCGCAGAGTCATTTCAACCGCTGCAATGAGCAAGAGGGTCATGATTAAGGTATGACGATTCATGATTGAGCACCGCTAACAATATCAGCGTGGACTTGTTTACGAAGATCCGTGAGGGCCTCAAAATAGTCTTGAGAAGTCCGAGTTGAGGATGTTCTATCTATGGGAAGATTGATATTACAATCGTTAACTATTGAGGCAGGTCTGCCATTTAAAAAAATAATTCGATTCGATAGGAAAAGGGCTTCTTGAATAGAATGTGTGACAAAAACAATAGTTGTTTGTTGCGTTTTCCATATTTCTCTTAGCTGCTCTTGTAGTGTTTCTCTGGTCGGTTCATCGAGAGCGGCAAAAGGTTCATCCATAAAGAGAAGACGAGGTTTGTTGATAAAGGCACGGGCAAGAGACGTACGCATTTTCATGCCACCAGAGAGTTCATGGGGATAAAGATGAGAAGATGAATCAAGTTGAACCAATTTTAAAACCTCTTGAGCTAAGGTCACCCATACAGATGGGTCTTGTTGATTGGATTTAAACTCAAGGGGCAGATGTGTATTTTCTAAAACAGTTCTCCAATTTAAAAGATTAGGGTCTTGAAAAACAAAGGATCGAGAAATATTGGAATCTTGTATTTGTTCACCTGATGACCAATCATCTAGGCCTGCGAGTAATTTAAGGAGCGTTGATTTGCCTGAGCCTGAAGGCCCCAAGATTGAAACAAATTCTCCTTCTTTGAGTTCGAGTTGAATTTTATTAAGAATTTCTACATTAGAAAATGTTTTGCTTCCATTTTTGACTGAGAAGATAAGTTTAGCATTGGAGTTTGACATATAGGCTTAACGCTAATTTTTAATATTAGTTTTGGCAATAAACCTCTCTCATAACTAGTTGCGGCTTAATCCAATAAAAATAAAAACTCTCGAAAACATAAGGCATCAGAATTTCTAACTTCTGTTTTGTATTTGAGAAATCGGCGGGCATAAAGGCAAAAATATCGTTTTGAAAGTTTTTCAAGAAATTCTGTCCTGCCGCTCAAGTAAAATTTATAAGTGGATAGGTGACCGCATTTTATATTTTCAATATTGATAATATTTTGTGATTATCATGACAGTCGTTATTAATTTTTTAAAGTTTAATTGATATCTACAGCAAGACTTTTGTCTAAGTCTATTATTCTAGTTTCAAGTTATTTATAAATTAAAATAAATCTTATTTAGATTTAACGAGAATAATGGCGACATTAAATTGGACAAGTCTGTCAGAACGAATATAGAATGGTTTATATCTTCAATCAAGTGAGGTGATATGCAGAAGCCAACGGAATTCGAAAAAGGTCAGTACATACTTCGTGAATTTGAAGTGGCAGATTGTGCCTATGTTATTTTACAAGGAGAGGTTGGTATTTTTAAGCGAGGTACTTCAGATGAGATTATTCCATTGGGAATTATTAAAACGGGTGAGTATTTGGGTGAACTTGGAGTCGTATCGGGCAAAGTGAGATCAGCAGAAGCCATTGCATTAACACCAGTCACTGTCGTTAAAATTACACGAGAAATTCTAGAAACTGAGTTAAGTAAAGCACCGGCTTGGGTTTCAGCACTGCTTATAGGGATGGCTGAGCGTTTAGCAAAAGCCGATGATTTGATCAGAAAGCATCAAACCTCCGATCAAATACTACTTCAAAAAATTGAACCCGTTGTTTTAATGCATTTAACACAAGGGAAAAAGGCTCCAGCATAGATGTTGTACATAACATCACTATTCAAAGACAACTCAGATGAATTTGTTAGAGTGGTTCTTGTGAATTCACTAGAGGTGCTCGTAAATAGTATGTCGATGAGCCTAGTGTGAGAGATTTATGAGTTTTTATTTAAAAAAAGCATTACTTTTATCCTCTATTTTTATTTTTACGGCCTGTGCTTCTAAAATTAAAACAGAAGGTGAAAAGGCTATTGAAAGTTTTTATAAAAGTTATTTTGAAACCTTGAATGAGCCAAATAAAAGTAAACCAAATCTGATTTTGTCATCACATTTTTCAGAACTCATTGCTCAAAATCGCAAAGTGTGCAAGGAAAAGGCGGGGTCCGATCTCTGCGGCTGGGATGCTTTGCATGGTGATGATTATTTAAATGCGCAGGAGATTGATTCAGACTTAACTTTCGAAAACTCGGAATTTGAAACTTCAGAACCCAAATTAAATAGAATCAGGGTGGAGTTCAATGTTTTTCCTAGTGCTAAGGTCAATAAATCATCTTACAATAGAGTTATTGAATATATTATGATTAGGGAAGAGTCTAGTTTAGTGGTTGATGATATTATTACTGATGGAAAATCTTTAAAAAAATTGCTGACTGACGAAATTGAAATATATAAAGGTACCGATTCAAAAAAAAATTCACATCAAAATTTAGTTTCAATTATTGTAACTCAAAAATGAGCGCTGGGAGCAGGTCTCCATTGACCATTCACTTATGGAATTGAGTTTGTTGAACTTGAAGTTTGATAATTGAGTACTCATTTGTCACGATTTATTTAGATCCAATCACTACGAAAGGGCTCAGCCGAGTTTCTCGGATATCAGTCACTTTGTGTTTCATTGTTTATCTATTTGACTTTGATCCCTACCTCTTGAAGTTCTTCTTTTAGGCCCCACATTTTCTTCAAGAGTCTGGGTGTATGAGATCCTATGTAAGCCATGATTAGAAATTTAATGAGTCTTCCAGTAAAAACAATGGCGGCTAATTCATTTAGTGGTGTATCAGCAAGACTCGCTAAAATGATGGCTGGATGTTGCATTATAGGTGTTAATGCAACTAAAAATACAACTAGATTTCCATAATTTTCGAAGAAATGAACCGTTAAAGTCCAAACTTTATTTTCACTAAGGCCAGGATAAGTTTCAAGAATCCAAGGTAGACCTTGGAGTTCCACTAAGGCAGCTAAAATAACGGCACCAAGAGTTGAACCTATTGCTACAGCAAGGGCAAATATAAACCAACGTTTTGGTATAAGCATAGAACTTGAAATGAGAATACCATCATTAGGAATTATAATAATGAGATTATCCAGGGCTGCTAAAAAGCCAATAAAAGGTGGATACCAATATCGATCAACAAAGCCCTGAAGTTTTTGTATTGCTTCACTAATATTCTTATGCCATTTTTTAGAAATCATGAATCTCCAAATTTAGTAGAAGAGTAGGAGTATGTTTTATTTTAACTACTGATCTTTTAATTTTGCAACATACCAAGAGCTTAAAGCAGCCGTTAGAAGTATAGAAAAAATAACAAGAAGAGAAACCCAACTTGGAACTTTGAAAACATCAAAGAGAATCATTTTAAAACCAATGAATCCAAGTACTGCTGCAAGTCCAGGCTTGAGGTAACGGAGTTTATCGACCCAATCAGCTAGAACAAAGTAGAGGGCGCGCAATCCTAAAATAGCTAGAATATTTGAGGCAAAAGCCACAAAAGCATCTTGAGTAATGGAAAAGACAGCCGGAATAGAATCAACAGCGAAAAGTAAGTCGGTCACTTCAATCACAATGAGAGCTAAAAACAAAGGCGTAGCTTTCCGAACTCCATTCTCAATGAGAAAAAAGTGATTTCCATTGAAAGTCGTTGTGGATGGTATGATAGACTTTAAAATCTGAAGTGACCAACGTTCTTTTACTTGAATTTTTTCATCAGTATCGCGAAGTAGTTTAACAGCTGTTATGATTAATACTCCTCCGAAGAGATAAAGTATCCAGTGGAATAAATGAAGTAACTGAGCTCCTATAATAATAAAAAAGGCCCGTAGTAGGATGGCCCCTAAGACTCCATAAAAAAGAACCCGATGTTGATGTTTACCTGGTATTTTGAAGGAACTGAAGATGAGTAAAATGACAAAGAGATTATCGACACTCAGACTTTTTTCTACGAGATACCCTGTTAAAAACTCGACTCCAAGTTCTTTACCATAAGTATACCCGAACCATAGATTAAATGCCAGGGATATGGCCACCCATATTCCGCTCTCAATCAATGCGGCCTTACGAGTTCCTTGTGTGGACTCTTTTCCAAAGAGACTTAAATCTATAATGAGTAAAATTACAATACCGAAACAAAATGAAATCCAAAGAGAGATAGGTACAATGGAGATTTCAGACACAAATTCATTCATAGTTCCGCCTTTTGTAGATAAAATCTTATGATGATAAGTAATTATTATTTAAATATTTATCAAGCTAAAGCTAATGATTTTTCAATCAATTCTAAGAGAGTAACTCCTATTTGCTCTAACGACTATAAACCAGTTTTAAACTTAAGCTTATCATATAAAGTAATTTATTTTCTGCGATTAAACCCAAACGAGAAGTTGGTAAATAGTCGCTTTTGATTTGCCATTATTGGAAAAAATAAATTCAAACTATGTCTTTGAGTTTCAGGGCGACCATGCTTCGCTTATTCTGTGGCGCGTTATCAGGCCACTAGAAATTCATACTAAAAATTCATCAGTCTCCTCTCTGGATTAAGAGGAGATTTCACTCCTAATTTATGTGAAATCGGATAAAAACTGCTCTGACTCTAGTCATTTTATTGAGACTCATTGACTAATTCCACAGTTCCAAGCTTGAATGGGTGACTATTTGAAGGAAGGAGTGCTTGTGGCAAGTTTTGAACTTATTGAAAAGCACGGTGGACACGAAGAAGTTATTTTTTGTCATGAAAAAGCAGTGGGGTTAAAGGCGATTATCGCTATCCACAACACATCATTGGGTCCAGCTCTCGGTGGAACAAGGATGTGGAATTATAAAACAGAAGAAGACGCGCTCATAGATGTTTTGCGATTATCCAAAGGGATGACTTATAAAGCTGCGGCGGCCGGTTTAAACTTAGGTGGTGGAAAAGCGGTCATTATAGGAGATCCTAAAATTCATAAAACAGAGGCTTTATTTAGAGCTTTTGGTCAGTTTGTTAATTCTCTTAATGGAAAATATATCACAGCGGAAGATGTCAATACGAGTGAACAAGATATGGAATATATTTTCATGGAAACTCCTTGGGTCACTGGAATTCCCAAATCTTTAGGGGGTTCTGGAGATCCAAGTCCCTATACGGCCCATGGGGTTCTGATGGGAATTCATGCTGTAGTAAAAGAAAAACTCAACTACGATGGTGTGAAAGGTTTAACAGTTGCCGTTCAAGGACTTGGTAATGTGGGATCAAACCTTGTGAAATATCTTGTTCAGGGTGGAGCTAAAGTAAAAGTAGCGGATATTGATTCGCAAAAAGTTAAAGCTCATGTAGAAAAATTTGGAGTTGAAGCCGTTAGTACAGAAGAAATTATTACAACACCCTGTGATGTGTTGGCACCATGTGCATTAGGGGCTGTTTTTAATGATTTAACGATTGGACAATTAAAGTGTAAAATGATTGCCGGAGGAGCTAACAATCAATTGGCAGAATCTCGTCATGGTGAAGCCTTAAGAGAATTGGGGATTTTGTATGCTCCAGATTATGTCACCAATGCTGGTGGTTTGATGAATGTTTTTGTAGAGCTGGAAGGTTATTCTTCAGATCGAGCTTTTGATAAAACAAAAAAAGTTTATGATAATTTGATGAAAGTATTTCAGTTAGCAAAAGAGCAAAATATTCCGACGCATGCGGCGGCTGATCGAATGGCAGAACAGAGAATGAAAATGATTGGTAGCCTTCGACAAAAGCATCAGGGAAAATCATCTCGTTTATTTACAACACTAAAAGAGATGGACAACAGGTAATCAGAAAGAGGTATTGAAAATGAATCATTCAATTTCAAAAAAAGAATTAAAAAAAGCAGATCAATTCACCGCTGCAGGTCGAAATGCTTTAGATCAAATAATAAAAAATCAAAAGTTGGTTTTTAGCGTGGCATTAGTTTTATTTTTAGCTGGTGCAGGTTATGTTGTTTGGGACAAAGTTAATTTATCAAAAGAACTGACTGTTCAAGAAGAGTTTTATGCTGTTGAAAAAAGTTATTTAAAATTAAAGGAGTCCTTTGATAAAGCAGAGGCGGATCAAAAAGAGAAGGCAGTGAAAGAAAAGGAATCTGCTAAAAAAGATCTGGCAAAAAAAGAATCTCAAAAATCAGAAGATGCAAAAGATACCAAATCGGATTCAGAAAAATTAACTCTTCCATCTGGGGATCTAACAAAAGATTATGGAACTGTTGTTGAGGGTTGGAAAAAATTGATTGAGGCTCACCCCAGCTCAAAGGCTGCTGCGATGGCTTCTTTAGAGTTAAGTCAGTTATTTTTAAAATATAAAGTCCCCAAAGAAGCTTTAATGATTTTATCTAAGGTAAAAAATCAACAAAATTCAGATCATTTTTTAGGTGCCATGGTCTTTCATTCCTATGCGAAACTTCTGTCAAATCAAGGTCAATGCGCTGATGCTGTTGTCATTTGGGAAGGCTTAGAAAAAAAGAAAAGTCTTGGCTTTTTGGCTGAGCAAGCACAAATGGGTAGAGCTTTATGTTTAGAAACTTTAGGGCAAACTGAAAAAGCAGAATCTTTATTTAAAGATCTGGTAGCTGGAGATAATGCTTCACAAGGCATTTCAAAACCAGGAACTCCTCCTAAGGGTAAAACACAAACTCAAAGAACAGCTGAAAAATATCTCCGTTATATGAAAATTAAAAAAAGTATGACTGGAGCGACACCCTCTTGATGGCTCATCACCAAAATGAATCGACTTTTTCTAATTTGATTTTGATAAAAGTTGATTCAGGTGATGATGAAAAGGAATTGAAGCTAGAATAAAATTTTGATTAAATTTACCAAAGGCTGTAAAGTTATGAGTGTAAAGACATTGCAAAATACAGTGCAAAGCACGTTGACTGATCTCCTCATTTTTTTCTCTTTTTATTTAGCTTCTTGTTCGCATGTAGAACTACAAAAAGATCAAATGGACAGTCCTAATCCGCCAGTATCTACTGCCACCTCACAATCCTCCTCCAGGCCTACAATGATTTTATCACTTAAAAAAGTATGGGTCAAAAAAACACAAGCTGAAACAGATGTTGGTTATCGTAAAATGGCACGCATGTCTCCTCTCATATTAAAAGATAAAATTATTCAAGGGAATGCTTTTGATGGAATAGCAGCTTTTGATCGAGAGTCGGGGAGAACGATTTGGCGACTGCCAGTAAAGGGAGGCGTTGAAGGTGGTGTTACTCATGTTAATGATATTTTATTTTTTGGTGGAAACGATGGAAATTTTTACTCAGTATCTCTTAAAACTGGAGAAGTAATTTGGAAGTATTCTGTTCGTTCTGAGACCTTAGCGCCTCCACTCCTCTACGATGGGGTGGTTTATTTTTTAACTGGGAATAATGTATTACGAGCCCTTGATGCTGTTGAAGGCAAAGAACTTTGGCTTTACTCGCGAGTAGATAGCCAAAGTTTTTCTGTGCGTGGCGCTTCAACTCCAGTAGTTAAGGATGGCACTCTCTTTTTGGGATTTAGTGATGGATATCTTGTCGCTCTTAATGCCAAAACTGGGAGTCTAAAATGGGAATCTGCACTCAATAAAAATAAACGATTTAGAGATATCGATAGTACGGCTGTCATTGATGGCGAATTTATTTATGTTACAGGTTATGACAGCCATTTATACTGTGTTCGCTTGCAAACTGGAGATTTGGCTTGGAAGGCCGAACCGGGAGGTTTTGGTAAAGTATTAATTAAAGACGATCGATTATTTTACAGCTCATCTACTGGAGAAGTGTTGGCTATCGATAAAAAAAATGGCAATTCTTTATGGCGATATAAGTTGGAAGAAGGAATTGCAACCAGTCCAGTATTATATAAAAATTATTTAACCATTGGTGAGTCTCAAGGAGCACTTCGGCTTTTAAATATTGAATCTGGAAAAGAAATAAGTCATTTATCTCCTGGTCATGGCATATTTTCGCCAATAGCTATTGATGAGCAAAAAGATGAGTTATATTTCTTATCCAATAATGCTTTGCTTTATAAGATCCAAGCAAAAATGGTGAAGAACGAGGTAGGATCGCCATGGATATATTAATCAAGTTATTAATGGAAAAAATGAAGCTGACCTTAATGATAGTTTTATTTATTGTTGGGTGTTCAAGCACACATTGTCGAATGAAGGAGTTTGAAGCGTTGGACTCTCAGAAGGAGAAAAAAATTAAAACGGTAAAAGTGTATCGTTATGATGGAACTCTTCAGTGTGGAATGGGAAAGAGAGTTTCCGTTGAGGAAATGCAGAAGGATTTAAAAGACGTTCCAGTGATTTCTTCAACTCATTTAAATGATGGATTAATGAGAATTCAGCTCTGTGGTTCTCCTACAGGAGATGCGAATGTTTATGAAATTGAAGAAACCCATCTTGATAAGGCCAAATCTTTAGGTTTTAGAGAATGGACCTTTGGCGGAAATACAAAGTAAATTAGTCGGTGTCGTGACAGCGACACAGTAATTAGAACACAAATTGTGACATTTCGAGTAACTTTTTACCTAATTCAATGAACAAAATGTCCCCATTATGTCCATTTTTAGAACTTATAAAAATACCTTTTGAGATTTTTAGAAACTCGACGAATATATAAGATGATGGAAACAGAATCCTTTCTTCTTTATGTAAGCCAAGCCCCAAAATCTCAAAATGGGCAAGGTTATGAAGCACTTCGTAGGAAGATGCTGGAGCATCCTATGCCTGCTGGGGATGTTACTGGGGTTTTGGTTTATCGTAATGGTTATTTTATGCAGTATCTCGAAGGGCAAGAGCTATCAGTTGCTGAGTTATTCTGGAATATTCGGGGAATTAAAAATCACTATAATATCAGAGTATTAAGTCGGGGGCGCTTATCGAGAAGACGATTCTCAAATTGGTCGATCAAAGTGGTATCAATAAGTGGTCCAAGTTCTTCTTCTGAATCTCTAATTGAACTTTTTGAAACAGTTCTACTAACAAAATCAAGCTCAGAAAACGAAATTGACGCTGTATTAAAAAGATTTTGCAAAGACTCTGTGGTTTTTGCTTTAGATCAAGGCGGGTCATTAGTTTTTTAGATCAAGTGAATTGCGTCATGGATGTTTCAAAGTAGACAAAACTGCAATTTAATATTCAAAATTAGCATATGAAGAATAGTTTCCGATATTCGAATATGCTGTTGATAGTCCTACTTATTCTTTCCAATTGGGTTCATGGTGCAGAACTTTTTGAAGTTTTGCAGTCTGATCATAGTTATCAAAGTTACTATCAATTTAAACTAACAAAAACGAAAATAATATCATTATTAAATTGGGAGCTTATTGAAGATCAGGGGAATGCAGTTCCCCCAGAAGCTTATCAGAGAAATCTACACTTTAAAGGATGGATCCGAGATCCCAGTCATAAATCCTGTTTTGATGTGCGAAGTCTTGCTCTTCAAAGACAAGCAGAAGGCACTATTATTACAAATCCCAAAAATCAGTGTATGATTTATAAATCAAAATGGTATGATCCTTATTCAAATCAATATTTTTATAATGCTTCAGATGTTGATATTGATCATTTAGTTCCACTTAAAAATGCTTATTATTCTGGGGCTTGGGATTGGACCAAAGCTAAGCGCTGTAATTTCTCTAATTTTCTGGAAGATCGTTATCATCTTATTGTTGTTGAAAGTAGTGAGAATCGCTCCAAAGGAAGCCGTGGCCCCGACAAATTTATACCTATCAATCCACAGTTTCAATGTCTCTATTTGGCCTCTTGGCTAAGAGTAAAAGCTTTTTGGAACTTACGAATAGCAGTTGGGGAGGCTCAAGCTATTCATAATTTTCTCGATCATCGTTCTTGTCCGAAAGAATATTTTTTTATTACTTTCGACGAGTTTTCAAAAATGCAAAGTAAAATAAATGCTCCGCCCAAAGAATGCCTGAACTGAGCATTTACCTTTTGATTCATAAATTGTACTTTAAGTACTATTTTAAGTTGTTTTTACCTACAATTTAGCTAACTATGTATTCGCGTTATGTATTGATCGCTTAAATTCAACTCCAAAAATATTTATATTATTGGCGATTAATAACTGATGGAGTTTAAATGCTGTGCCCTTGTGGAATGACTCAAGATTATATAAAATGTTGTGGTGTCTATCTTACAGGTCAGGCGCAAGCGCCAAGTGCATCGGTCCTAATGCGTTCTAGATATACGGCATTTACTCAACAAAATATGGATTATTTAGTTGAAACGAATGATCCTCAAACTCGTACTGTCTTTGATACTCAATATAATGGTGAGTGGGCTAAAACAGTTGAATTTAAAAATCTTGAAATAATTCGCGAAGAAGAAAATGGAAATAAAGCGATTGTCGAATTCAAGGCTACTTTTAAAGTAAAGGCAACTGGTGAAGTTCAAGTTCATCATGAAGTGAGTAAGTTTAGAAAACAAAAAGGCTTATGGTATTTTCGTGAAGGTAAAGTGAGTGCATTAAAACACGAATAGAATAATAGAGACAACTTTGGTTGAATAAGATCCATTCTTACCAACTTAGACTTGGCGGGGTTACCCCG
>Ga0154020_10001409_pt1 | contig 29740 bp, 26 predicted proteins | sample Klosneuvirus_201_FD_109709 | JGI IMG/M metagenome (GOLD analysis project Ga0154020, IMG submission 109709) | Active sludge microbial communities from wastewater, Klosterneuburg, Austria - Klosneuvirus_20160825_MG | ecosystem: Engineered > WWTP > Aerobic digester > Activated sludge | place...
AGGCGCCAGGCGAGGTGGCCAAGTGGCTGGGCGTGATCGACCCTGCGGTCATGGCTCGGTACCAGCGGGTAGTACCCGCTCCGGTGGATGTCGTATGAGGGGGTGTGCCGAGATACGGTTAAAAATGACACATAAGCCCAAAAGTAATTAAATAGGCCGCCCTTAGTGTGGATGCCCGCAGTTGTCTCCCTTGCCTTGGGTGGTGAAGGTTCTGACCCAAAACGGCCCTCGCCTCTGCAGAATCCGCCGCCATTGACCAGTCGAGGGGACTGAATGGCTTCGGTTGAGCGGACTGCATATCCACGATTCCCGAGAACGATCACGCTGAAGGACCTGCAGTCGTCCTTCACACCCACAGCGGAAGAGCTTCAATGGGCGCAGGGGTTCGGGCGAAACGCTGATCGTCGCCTCGCGCTGCTCGTGCAGCTCAAGTGTTTTCAGCACCTCCACCACTTCGTCGCCGTCGACACCATCCCTGCAGAGATCGTTCGCCACGTCAGCGGCTGTCTCTCAATGCCGGCGCAGGACGCCATCACCTACCCGGACGCGCACGCAGCGCTGTACCGGCATCACGCGGCGATTCGCAAGCTTCTGGGTATTCGACCCTTCACCGGCGCCGCCGCAAAAAAGGAGGCGATCCAAATCGCGCTTGAGGCCAGTCAGATCGTCGACACGCGGACCGACGTCATCAACATCCTGGTCGATGACCTCATTCAGCGCGGCTATGAATTGCCGAGCTTCGGCGCCCTGGTCCTGATTGCTGAGCAGGTCCACGAGGCCACGCAGCAGGCGCTGCACGAGCGCATCTCTCAGCGGCTCAGCCAGGCGCAGCGCGAATGGCTAGACCGCCTCATCGAGGGCGACCTGGCCGTGCGGCAGACGCTGTACAACCGGATCAAGCGCTCGGCCAAGAAGGCCTCGCGCAAGCACCTCGACTTGCTGCTCGGGCAGCTGGCCTGGCTCGAATCCTTGCCGAACTGCGAAGCGCTGCTCGAGGGCGTGCCGGAGACCAAGCTTCGCCACATGGCCGACAGCGCCGCCGTGCTTGATGCCGGCGAGCTCAAGGACTATCGCCCGGCCAAGCGACACGCGCTGGTCCTGGCCTTGATCCGGCGAATGCGCGTGCGCGCCCGCGACGACATCGCGGAGATGTTCATCAAGCGCATCAGCTTGATCCATAAGCACGCCCGCGAGGAGCTCGAGAAGACGAAAACCCAGCAGCGCGAGATGAGCGAGCAGCTAGTGGCCACGCTCAGCGATGTCATCGAGATTCTCGGAGAAAACCTCGATGACGCGGCGACCGGCAAGCGCGTGCGCGACCTTCTCGCGCCCCACGGTGACCTGAACCGCCTGCGCGAGGACTGCGCCGCGATTCGCGTCTGGAGCGGCAGCAACCACCTGCCGCTGCTCTGGAAGCTGTTCGGCAGCAACCGTGCGGCGATGTTCCGGATGGCCAAGGCGTTGACCTTCGAGCCGGCGACCCCGGATCGCAAGCTGCTCGACGCGCTGGAGGTCGTGATCGCCAACGAGGGCAAGAAGTCGGAGTGGATTGCAGACGTCGTTGACCTGAGCTTTGCGTCCGAGCGCTGGCGCAAGCTCGTGCTGCGATCACAGGGCCACGGCAATCCGACGAACCGGCGCATGCTTGAGGTGTGTGTTTTCAGCCACCTCAGCGCTGACCTGAAAAGCGGCGAGATTTGCATCGATGGATCCGAGTCGTTCTCGAACTACCGCGTAAAGCTGCTGCCTTGGGAGGACTGCGAGCGCGAGCTGCCGGCCTACTGCGAGCGCATCGGCATTCCTGCGACCGCGGACGGCCTCGTTGAGGCGCTCAAGCGGCTGCTTGGCGACACTGCCAGCGAGGTCGACGCCGCGTTCCCCGAGCTGCGCGAGGATGTGGCGATCGGCTCGCAAGGCGAGCCGATCGTCAAACGCGCGACGGCCAAGGAGGTTCCTACCTCGGCCCTGGCGCTGCAATCCGCCATCGAGACCCGCGTGCCGCAACGCAATCTGCTCGACATTCTGGCCAACATCGAACACTGGACCGGCTTCACGCGGCACTTCGGACCCCAGTCTGGCAACGACCCGAAGCTGCGCAACGCGCGCGAGCGCCAACTGCTCACCGTGTTTGCGATGGGCTGCAACCTGGGGCCCAACCAGGCGTCGCGGCACCTCTCCAACGGCGTCACACCGCACCAGCTGTCGTTCGTGCACCGGCGCCACATGAGCCTCGACCAGCTCGACCAGGCCTGCCGTGACTTGGCCGAGCTGTATCTGCGGCTAGAGCTTCCAAAGCTCTGGGGCGATGGCAAGAAGGTCGCGGCCGATGGCACGCAGTACGACTTCTACGAGCAGAACCTGCTCGTCGGCCTGCACTTTCGGTATCGCCGCATGGGCGCGGTCGCCTACCGCCACGTGGCCGACAACTACATCGCGGTGTTTCGCTACTTCATCCCGCCAGGCTTTCACGAATCCGTCTTCGTCATCGAGGGCCTGCTCAAGGCGGGCCTCAGCACGCAGGCGGAAACTGTCTACTCCGACACCCATGGGCAGTCGGAAACCGTCTTCGCGTTCACCCACTTGATGGGTATCCAGCTGATGCCGCGGATCCGCAATTGGAAGGACCTCAAGTTCTATCGCCCAGACAAGGCGACGCGCTTCAAGCACATCGATCAGCTATTCACCGACACGGTCAACTGGGAAGTGATCCAGGAGAACTGGCAGGAGCTGATGCAGGTTGCGATCTCGATCAAGGCCGGCCGCATCGCCTCGCCGACCCTGTTGCGTAAGCTCAGCAACGAGGGCCGGCACAACCGGCTCTTTGCCGCCGCGCGCGAGCTGGGCCGTGTGCTGCGCACCGTCTATCTGCTCAAGTGGATCTCCAGCAAGGAGATGCGGCAGGAAATCACAGGCACGACCAACAAGATCGAGTCGTACCACGCCTTCACAAAGTGGCTCGACTTCGGCGGCGACGTGATCGCTGAGAACGACCCGACCGAGCAGCAGAAAAGGCTGCGCTACATCGACCTCGTCGCCTCGGCGGTGATCCTGCAGAACACGGTCGACATGATGAAGGTCGTTCAGGACCTCTTCTACAAGGGCGAAACCATCGACGTAGGCGATCTGTCCTACCTGAGCCCCTACATGACCAGCGCGATCAAGCGCTTCGGAAATTACCATCTCGACCTGAAGCGACCGCCCGAACCCTGGGTCAAAGAATCCATGTTCCGCGAGGCGGCCAAGCAGTCCCGCCAGGCGCGCGACGCCTCGCCCGATGCTGCCCCGAATAGCAACGCCAAGGCCTCATGAGCGATCAAACCGTCTCAACCCCCTACGGCCTGCTGGACCGAGCGGCCCTTCGGGAGGCCCAACAGAGCTTCGATACGCGCGTGCTGTTGCGCATGGTCGAAGAACTCGACCGCTTCACGATCGGGGCGCGGGCGCAGGACGGCCTGCGTGATCAGCTACTGCGACTGCATCGCCTCTCGCATGCCGCTATCAACGACGCCGGCTTATCCGGCTCGAGCGCTGAATCGCTACCAGAGCTCGCCACCGACATCCTGATGGAAGTTCAGGAGGCTGTGGCGGCCCTGCGCGCGTGGGGCGCACCTCTCGAAGTGCTTCAGGCACTCGCGGCTCGCGACTAGCGGGCCGACCCGGCGCAGGATCGGGCTGAGGGATCGCGCGCGTTGCGAGGGCACATTTTTTGATTCCCGCCGCCTGGCGAGGGTCACCAGACCCCGGAAATCGCTGGCGCTTTCAGCACCAGCGGCTTCGGAGCCGACAGCTCGTTCCCACCCAGTGCGAGCGGCGGTAGCGCCTTCGGCGGTTTGCGGAACCATGCCAAGCAGACTTTCGCCAGGTCTTCAAACAGGACCCCTTGGCCGTCCAGAACTGACTCAGCTACCGACGAGTCGTGGCGACAGAAAAAGTCCCCCTCACGCTCAAGGGCACGAGGGTCGTCCTTGCGGTCCGTCAGTTGCTTCTGGAGCATCTTGCTGGGGACATTGAACAACGCCCCGTCTTCCTTGAGCGCCAAGCCCATGATGGGCGCCATGAAGTCGATCAACCAACCCTCGCATTCCACCCAGGCGTGAAACCCCTTGGCGTCGTAGACCCACTCGCCGCCCTCCTCCCGACCGTAGATCACGACGTTGGCCTGCTTCGCGTCGACCATCAGGGCCAGGCTGCCCATGCTGATCGTGGCTTTCAGGCCGTAGTGGTCGCGAAGGATCAGCGTGCCGATGGACGCAAAGAATGCGCATGCACGGTGCGTTCGGGCCACTCCCGAGGCCTCGAGGACGCTGAAGATGACTTGGTAGATGCGCTGGTAGTCTGGAAGCGGAAGAAGTGGGCGTCGGTTCATCCACAGAATCGTAGTCGGCGCCACGTGTTGGCAAGGGTCGAGCCAGCCGCTGCCGCGTGGGCAAGACAGGAACCGGAGCGCGCAAAAAAAAGCCCCTGCCGTGATGGCAGGGGCGGAATGCGTCTGTGCTGTCACACCGACACACGCTCTCAGGGAGGAAAAGCGCGGGAGCGGCCAGGGAGATGGCCACTCCGGTGCAAATGCTAGCCGCAGCACTTGGCGTTGCGCGCAGCCTGGAGCACACCTGCCGGCGATAGTGCTCAGTTGGAAGCGTATGGGCCCCACCTAGGAAACGCGATTGCCTTGTGCTCAGAGCCGAACCAACTCGCAGGTGTTGAGGTTGAACAGCACCTTTACACCTGGTGGCGGCATCAAATTTCCTTCAGCTGAAATCTCGATCCATCTCGGCTTTCCCATCGAGCGGTAGTGCACCACGGCCACTTGATCCTCCGCCTTGTTTGGTTTCCCGCAGCCGGTTCTCCAGCGGGCCTGAGACCGAACGACTTCGACCGTGCCTTCACGCCAACCGGCTGCCCAGGTCCGATCACCGACGTACACGGGGTTCGAGCAGCCCACCAACAGTGCCGCACCCACCACACCCGTCAGTTTTCTCATTTCAGTTCTCCTCCGGCACGGTTCGGCGCTGTACCAGTGCTACCAAGTGGTGCGGCCCGCCGAGGCCGCGATTCTGCTGAGCCGTGCACCGTTCAAGCTTTCGCGAGGTTGGACGCAATCATGGGGTCAGGCTGCTGTGCTGCGTGGCGCCGATAGACCCAGCGGTACAGCACCGGCAGCACCAGCAGGGTCAAAGCGGTCGACGACAAGATGCCGCCGATCACCACAGTGGCCAGCGGGCGCTGCACCTCCGCGCCCGTTCCCACCGCAATGGCCATCGGCACAAAGCCGAGCGATGCCACCAGGGCCGTCATCAGCACGGGGCGCAGCCGGGTCAGTGCCCCCTCGCGGACGGCCTGATCCAACGGCAAGCCGTCCTCGCGCAGCGAGCGGATGAAAGCAATCATCACCAAGCCGTTCAGCACCGCCACGCCGGACAGCGCAATGAACCCGACCCCTGCGGAGATCGACAGGGGGATGTCGCGCAGCCACAGCGCCACGATGCCGCCGCTCAGCGCGAAAGGCACGCCGGTGAACACCAGCAACCCGTCCTTGACGTTGTTGAACATCGCGAACAGCAGCATGAAGACCAGCAGCAGGGCGACCGGCACGACGATCTGCAGGCGCTGGGTGGCGGACTGCAGCTGTTCGAAGGTGCCGCCCCAGGTCGTCCAGTACCCAGCGGGCACCTTGACCTTGGCCTGCAGTTGGGCCTGGGCCTCGGCCACAAAGGAGCCGATGTCGCGACCGCGCACGTTGGCGGTGACGACCACGCGACGCTTGCCGCTCTCGCGGCTGACCTGGTTGGGGCCAGGCGCCACCGCGAAGGTCGCCACATCGCCGAGCTGGACGAACGCTGCAGGCCCACTGGCCGTCGGCAGCTTGATCGGCAGGCGCTTGAGCGCCTCGACGTCGCTGCGCACCGATTCGGGCATGCGCACCAGGATGTCGAAGCGGCGGTCGCCCTCGAACAGTGCGCCGGCCTCCTTGCCGCCGATGGCCATGGCCGCAGTCTCCTGCACCTCCGCCATGCTCAGCCCCAGGCGAGCCAGCTTGGCACGGTCGATCTGGACGGTCAGCATCGGCAGGCCGGTGGTCTGCTCGACCTTCACGTCGGCCGCGCCCGGGATGGACTCCAAGACCTTGGCAATCCCCTCGGCGGCCTCCTCCATGGTGGCCATGTCGTCGCCGAAGACCTTGACCGCCACGTCGCTGCGCACACCCGAGATCAGTTCGTTGAAGCGCATCTGGATCGGCTGCGTGAACTCGTAGTTGTTCCCCGGCACCTTGCCAACCGCCTGCTGCAGCTCCGCGACCAGCGATTCGATCGGGCGCTTGGGATCCGGCCATTCCGCGCGGGGCTTGAGCATCACGAAGTTGTCCGCCACATTGGGTGGCATCGGGTCGGTCGCGATCTCGGCCGTGCCGAGCTTGGCGAACACGCGTTCGACCTCGGGGAAGCGCTTGATGGTTCGCTCCAGCTCGGTCTGCATCTCGATGGCCTGGGTGAGGCTGGTGCCGGGAATGCGCAGCGCGTGCAGCGCGATGTCGCCCTCGCTCAGGCTCGGGATGAACTCGCTGCCCATGCGCGTGACCAGCAACCCGCTGAGCGCCACCACCACCGCCGTGACGGTCAGCAGCAAGGCTTTGTTCAGCAGCGCCCAGTCCAGCAGCGGCGCGTAGCCGCGCTTGGCCCAGCCCATCAGGCGGTTCTCTTTCTCGCCAACGTGATTACCGATCAACAAGGCGACCGCCGCCGGAATGAAGGTGATCGACAGGATCATGGCGCCGACCAGGGCGGCCACCACCGTGAAGGCCATCGGGTGGAACATCTTGCCCTCGACGCCGGTGAGGGCAAAGATGGGCAGATAGACCACCATGATGATCAGCTGCCCGTAGAGAAGCGGGCGGCGCGCCTCGCGGGCCGCAGCAAAGACCTCGTGGAAGCGCTCATCGCGCGTCAGCGGCCGACCGGCCAAGGCCTGGGCATGGGCCAGGCGGCGCACGCAGTTCTCCACGATCACCACTGCGCCGTCAATGATGATGCCGAAGTCCAATGCCCCCAGGCTCATCAGGTTGGCGCTCACGCCATTCGTCACCATGCCGGTGAAAGTGAACAGCATGGCCAACGGGATCACCGCTGCGGTGATCAAGGCGGCGCGGATGTTGCCCAGGAACAGGAACAGGATCGCGATGACCAGCACCGCACCCTCGAAGAGGTTTTTCTTGACCGTTCCGATGGCCTTGTCGATCAGGATGGTGCGGTCGTAGACCGTCTGTGCGATGACCCCGGGCGGCAGGCTGCTGCGGATCTGCTCCAACTTGCGGTCGACCGCCTGCGACACCGTGCGGCTGTTCTCGCCCAGCAGCATGAAGACGGTGCCCAGCACCACCTCGCGGCCGTTTTCTGTCGCAGCGCCGGTGCGCAGCTCCTGGCCGATACCGACCTCGGCCACGTCCCGTACCCGTACAGGAGTTCCCTGGGTGCTGCGGATGACGATGTTGGCGATGTCCTCGATGGAGCCGACCTGCCCCGGCGCGCGGATTAGGTACTGCTCGCCACGCCGTTCGATATAGCCGGCGCCGACATTGCCGTTGTTGCGCTCCAGCGCCTGCACCAGCTCGGCCAGGCTCAGACCATGGGCGACCAGTTGCTCTGGCCAGGGTGCGACCTGGTACTCCTTGGCATAGCCGCCGATGGTGTTGATCTCGGTCACCCCTGCCACGGTGCGCAGCTGCGGCTTGATGATCCAGTCCTGGATCTCGCGCAGATCAGTCGGGGTGTAGGGCGTTCCGTCGGGCTTGAGCGCGCCCTCTTTGGCCTCGACCGTCCACATATAAATTTCGCCCAGGCCTGTGGCGATGGGCCCGAGCGTCGGCGCCAGTTCGGCGGGTAGCTTGGCCTTGGCCTCCTGGATGCGCTCGTTCACCAGCTGGCGCGCGAAATAGATGTCGGTGCCGTCCTCGAAGACCACGGTCACCTGCGACAGGCCGTAGCGCGACAGCGAACGCGTCTGCTCCAGGTTCGGCAAGCCGGCCATCGCGGTTTCTATCGGGAAGGTGACGCGCTGCTCGGACTCCAACGGCGAGTAACCCGGCGCCTCGGTGTTGATCTGCACCTGCACATTGGTGATGTCGGGCACGGCGTCGATGGGCAGGCGCTGGTAGCTGAACACGCCCAGCACGGCCATGCCGAGCACGCTCAGCAGCACCAGCCAGCGCTGATCGATGGCGAATCGGATGAGTTTTTCAAACATGGGAAGTTCCGGTTCGGACCAGGTCAGACTGCGGCATCGCCGCGCTCACCGCTGCGGATGCGCACGACATCCAGGACTTCGGTGACGGCAATCAAGCCGTCACCCGCCTGGCCGGTGCGGGCGGCCTGCTCAATCGCTTGCACCAGCGCATCGACGTGGTCGTCGGCGCAATAGATGAGCAGTACAAGCCGCGCGTGGTGATCGGGGTCCCACTCGTCGGCGACGAAGGCGTGATCCACGCCATGGCCACGCGGATGACCTTGAGCCTTGAACACGGTGAAGCCCGGGAAATGCGGCAGGCGATGCAGGGCCTCTTCCACTTTTTCGAGGCGGTGCGGCTGCAAGATGGCAGTGATTTGCTTCATGGCAACTCCTCAGTGGTCGTGGCTCGCGCCGGCCTTGCCGATGTCGGCCTTGATCAGGAAGCTGTTCTTAGCGGCATAGCGCTCGCCAGCATGCAGGCCCTTGAGCACCTCGACATAGCGGCCATCGCGGCGCCCCAGCTCCAGCGGCCGCGCCTCGAACTGCTGGCCATAGCGCCCGAACACCACCGACCAGTCGCGCAGGGTCTGAATGGCCTCCACGCTCACGGCCAGTGGCACCTCGACCTCTTCCGCCGTCAGGTCCACCGTGACGGGCAGCCCAGGGCGCCACTGTCCCTTGGGGTTGGCCAGGACCATCCGTGCCGTGGCGTTGCGACTCTGCTCGCCGACCAGCGCGCCCACATAGCTCAGGCGCGCGGTGGCCTGGGCGTCCACGGCGACGGCCTTGACGCTGGCGCTATTACCCACCTTGAGCTGAGCGACGTCCTTGGCCGGCACCGTCAGTTCGACCCAGACCGTGGACAGGTCCGCAATCTGAAAAACTGTGCCGTCCTCCTTGAGCACCTCGCCGACGCTGATCTTCTTGTCGGTCACCACCCCGTCGATGGGGGCGCGCAGCTCGTAGCGGGTCAGACCCTGCGTGGAGTCGCCGGCATCAACACCCAGGCTGGCCAGCTTCTGGCGGGCGGCCTCGCTGGCGATCTCTGCCTCCTGAAAGGCCTGCCGCGCACTTAAGAAGTCCTGCTCGGCGGTGATCTTCTCTTCCCAGAGCTTCTTTTCGCGCTCGTAGTTGGTCTTGGCAAGGACCAACCGCTTGCGCGCGGCCAGCAGCTCACTGCGCTGGTCGGCCAAGGCCTGGCTGGCGATCACGGCCAGCACCTGGCCCTTGCGCACCTGGTCACCGGCGTTGACACGAACGGCCTCGACCAAGCCGGCGAGCCGGGGCGTCACGAACACCGCGCGGTCCTGGTGCAACTTGACCTCGCCGAGCAGTTGCAGGCTGCTGCGAATCCGCGCCGGCCCTGCTGTGGCGATCTCGACACCGTTGCGCTGCAACTGCTCGTCGCTGATCTGCACGCGCGCCTCGACCTGCTCGTACTTGAACTCGTAGCTCTTGCCCTCGAACTGCGCCTTGACAGTGCCGGCGAAGGAGTGCGGCTCCTCAACCACTGCCGAACCCTTGAGGTAGTCCTTTTCCGCGGCAAAGCGAAACACCTCGGGTTCGCGGCCCAGGCGCAGCAGCGTCACGCTGAGCGTCGTCGGGTTCAGGGTCACGGGCTTGCCGCTCCGATAGGCATAGATGCGGAACTCGGGCTCGACATCGGTTTCGAAGATGGTCAGTTCGAGTCCGAAACCCTCCTTCGTGAACAACTTGCCGCCATGCGGACCCTTCTGGATCTCTGCGGGCGCGGCCGCTTTGTCGTGGCCCTTCTCTTCGCCATGTTCGTCATGGTCGTGCCCGTGCTCGTCCTTCGCCTTCTCGTCGTGATGCGCTTCGTCGGCGCGTTCGGCATGCTCGGCGCCTTCGCTGTGACCATGCCCGTCCCCTGCGGGCTTGGCCTTCTCGGTGCGCAGAATCGCCACGCCCAGTACCAGACCCACCAGCAACACCACGGCAATGGCCGCAGCGGACTTCTTGTTCTTCGCTTCCATCAACATGGCTTACTCCTGATTGAGGTCGTCTTGCCGGGGGGCCAGCAGGCGGTCGAGCTCTGCGCTTGCGCGGTAGGCCTCCGCACTGCTGCGCAGCTGCTGCTGGCGCAGCTGGAACAGCGTGCGCTGGGCGTCCAGCACGTCCATGAGGGAGAACTTGCCCAACTCGTAGCCCTTGACGGCGGCGTCGTAGGCGGACTGGGCGGTCGGTAGCACCTCGGTGCGCAGCGTCAGCGCCTGCTGACGGGTCTGGCGCAGGCGTTCGCTCGTCTGGGCCACATCTGCCTGCAGGCGCAGCGTGACGGCGGTGAGCAACTCGCGCGCCTGCTCCTCGCGGCGCAGGGCTTCCAGCAAATTGCCTTGGTTGCTGTCCAACAGTGGCAAGGGAATTGACAGCCCGACCACCGCCTGGGTGCGGCCCAATTCGACATCGCGCTTGGCACCCAGGGTAAAGGTCAGGTCCGGCACCCGCTTCGCGCGCTCGCCCAGCGTTTGGGCCTGGCGCTTGGCAATGTCCAGCCGGGCGAGCCGGACCGCCGGGGCCTGCGCCATGCGTTCAGCCAGTTCGGTAGCGCTCGGCGGCTCGGGCGGCAAATCAGCGCGGCCGTCGATCTGCTCCACAGATCCCTGGCCTTGACCCCATAGGGAAGCCAGGCGCTGGCGCGCCAGCACCAGTTCGCTCTGGGCCTGCACCCATTCGGCGCGCACGCCTGCCTCGGCCACCTGGGCCTTGGCCTGCTCCAGCGGCGGCACCTTGCCGGCTTGCAGGCGCTTGGTGGCGATGCTGCTGGCATTGCGGGCCAGCTCCAGCATGGCCTCGCCCACCTTCACCTGTTCCTGGGCACCGAGGACTTCAAAGAAGCCGCTGCTCACAGCGGCCCTCAGCTCGGCCTGCTTAGCCTGCAGCGCCACCGCGGCCTGCTCGCGCGCACGCGCTGCAGCCTCCAGCCGGGCAGCGCGCTTAGGCCCCAGCTCAATGGGCTGGCTCCACTGCAAGGTCGTGGTGCGGCTTGAGCCGCGGGTGTCCTCGACCAGCAAGCCCAGCTCCGGATTGGGGCGGGCACCGGCCTGGATCTCCGCCGCTTCCATCGCCTGCAGTTCCAGACGGGCCGCAGCGAGGTCGGGGTTGTGGGTCAAGGTCAGGCGCAGGGCCTGCCTCAGTGTCAGCGCCTGGCTGACGGGTAGGGCCACGGCGGTGGGCGCCGGGGATGAACTGGGCTGGGCCTGGGACTGGGCCAGCGACAGATGGGAACAGAGCACCGCCAATGCCAGCGGTGCGAATGGGCTTCGCATCGAACTCTCCGGGTTGTGGGGAACAACGGGGGGACGTTCGGCGCGGGATCTGCTACGGGGGGTGTTTCAGGGGGTAGAGACGACGCGCCGAATCAGGCGCGCAGCCAATTGGGGCGTTCCAGTCCATCGGGCACATGCGACTCGCGCTGGCCCGGGATAGGACTTAGGGGTGCCGGCTGGGCTTCCAGAACGGGACGCGGCTCTGCATCCTCCGCGACGAGAACGGGCGGAAGGTGGCAATGGCCATGATCCAAGTCAGCGCTCAGGGTCGGACTCTTCATGTCCGCCTTCTTCGCCATCTCCGCGTGGACGTGGGCGTCGCTGTGATGGCCGAAATGCGCAGACTGCTGCGCGGCGGCCTCGTGCAAACAATAGTTCGCCGCCGCGGCCCAGGAGAACTGGGCCGTCAATATCAGGCAGAGAAAAACAGTCAGCAGACGGCGCATGGTGGCAGGAGGGTCGGACAGCAGTCTAGCGGGGCTCAGTGCTCGTGGCTGTGGTGGGCATCCGGATAGTGGCGATGGCGATGGCTCAGCGCTTCATGGCGGTGCCAATGCGTGTGGTGCGTGCCGGTGGGCACGGCTTCGGGGTGACTGTGCTCATGGTGCGGATCGGCCTCGCCGTGCACATGCTCGTGCTCGTGCTCCATCGCTTCATGCCGGTGTTCATGCTCGTGGTGCTCGGTCAAATGCAACCAGACGCCCAGGGCCATCAGGCCGCCCGCGCCCACCACGGTCCAGTTGACGGATTCGCCCAACAGGCCGATCGCCACCACCGCGCCCACAAAGGGCGCAATCGAGAAGTAGGCGCCGGTGCGCGCCGCCCCGAGGTGGCGCAAGCCGATGACGAACAGCACCAGGCTCGCGCCATAGCTGGCAAAGCCCAGCAGTCCGGCGCCGAGCGCCAGTCCGAAGCCCGGCCAGCTCGCTCCCAAGCCAAGGGCAAGAACCAGATTCGTGCTGCCAGCCACCAAGCCTTTGACCATGGCAATGAATCCGGCATCGGCCAATGCCACCTTGCGAGTCAGATTGTTGTCCACCGCCCAGGCCAGGCAGGCTCCGATCACTGCCAGCGCCGGCCAGCCGCCGAGCGAAATCTCGTCGGACCGGGGCGAGGTCGGCAAAGTCAGCAGCAGGCTGCCGGCGGCGATGGCCAGCATGCCCAGCGCGATGCGGCGGTCGAAGTTCTCTTTGAACACGAACCAGGCCACCAGGGCCGTGAGCACGCCTTCGGCATTGAGGAGCAAAGAGGCGCCTGTCGCGGACATCCCGGACAGCCCCAGCATCAGCAGCACCGGCCCCAGCACGCCGCCGGCCAGGATGGCGCCGGCCAGCCATTTGGCGTCCCCAGGGGCGAGCTTGCTGGCCCCTGCAGGCTCACGGCGCAGCCGTCTGATGAGCCAGAGGCCAAGGCCTGAGCCCAGGTAGAGCAAGGCGGCCAAAAGCCAGGGACTGACCTGGCCCAGCAGGGGCTTGGCCAGCGGGGTCCCGAGGCCGAACAACAGTGCAGCTCCGAGGGCGGCACCGACACCCTTGTCGAGTTTCATCGGGTCTCCTGCGGGACCGCAGTCGTGGTGCGCAGCAGGCGCAGGCCGTTGCCCACCACCAGCAGACTGGCCCCCATGTCGGCGAAAACAGCCATCCACATCGAGGCCGTGCCGAACACCGCCAGCACCAGGAACACCGCCTTGATCCCCAGGGCCAGCGCGATGTTCTGCCACAGCACGGCATGGGTGGCGCGCGAAAGCCGCACGGTCTCGGCGATGCGGCGCAAGTCGTCGTTCATGACCACGACGTCGGCCGCCTCCATGGCGGTGTCGGTGCCCGCGGCACCCATCGCGATGCCGAGATCGGACTGGGCCAGCGCCGGCGCGTCGTTGATGCCGTCGCCGGTCATGGCGGTCGGGCCGTGCTGGGCCTGCAAGGCCTTGATGGCTTCCAGTTTGTCCTGGGGCAGCAAATTGCCGCGGGCTGTGGCGATGCCGGCCTCATGGGCAATGGCGGTCGCGGTGGCCTGGTTGTCGCCGGTCAGCATGACCGGCGTGATGCCAAGGGCCATCAAGGCAGCCACGGCGTCGCGCGACGAGGGTTTGATGGTGTCAGCCACGGCGAACAAGGCGATCGGACCGGCCTCCGAGGCCAGCAGGCTGACCGTCCGCCCGGCTTCCTCGTGCTTGCGCAGCAGAGCCTCCAGTTCAGGCGAACACTGGCCACGTTCCTCGATCAAGCGGTGGTTGCCAAGCACCCAGACCCTGCCGTCAATCACAGCCTGAATGCCGCGCCCGGCGATGGCCGTGAAATCCTTGGCTTCCTGGTCGCTGGGCACCACGCCGGCAGCGATTGCACGCGAAACCGGATGGTCGGAGTGCGTCGCCAGCACCGCCGCCATCTGCTCGGCCGCAGCGCGGTCACCCCCCGCGTCAAGCAACTGCCACTCGACCAGCATCGGCTTGCCTTCGGTGATGGTGCCGGTCTTGTCCAGCGCAATTGCCTTTAGCTTGCGTGCGCTTTCGAGGTGGATTCCGCCCTTGATCAGGATGCCGCGCCGTGCCGCTGCGGTAGGCCGCTGACGATCGTCACCGGGGTCGAGATCACCAGCGCGCAGGGGCAGGCGATGACCAGCAGCACCAGCGCCTTGTAAATGCCTTGCAGCCAGGTCCATTGCAGCAACCAGGGTCCCAGCAAGGCAACGGCCAAGGCGACGACGAAGACGGCCGGGGTGTAGACCGCCGCAAAGCGCTCGACAAAGCCCTGCGTCGGCGCGCGGGTGGCCTGGGCCTCTTCCACCGCGTGGATGATGCGTGCCAAGGTCGAGTTGGACGCCAGGGCGGTGACGCGGAACTCGAAGGTGCCCGTTTCGTTGATGGTGCCGGCGAAGACCGGGTCACCGGGGGCCTTGTCCACCGGAATGCTTTCGCCTGTGACCGGAGCCTGGTTGATGCTGGAATGCCCTTGGGTCAGCACGCCATCCATGGGCACGCGCTCGCCTGGACGTACGCGCACCACGGTCTCCAGCGCCACTGCGGCAACCGGTTGCCCGATCCAGCTGCCATCGGCCTGCCGCACCTCAGCCTGCTCCGGAGCCAGGGCCAGCAGGCCCTTGATGGCATTGCGGGCGCGGTCGACAGCGCGCGCCTCGATCGCCTCGGCGATGGCGTAGAGCGCCATCACCATGGCCGCCTCGGGCCACTGGCCGATCGCAAAGGCGCCGGTCACTGCCACCGTCATCAGCGCATTGATGTTCAGACGGGCGCGCCGCAGGGCGACCAGGCCCTTTTGGTAGACGTCGAAGCCAGCCAGCCAGATGGCCACCGCGGCGACGGCCAGTCCCAGGCCTTGCCACACCAGGCCTTCCGGTGCGAAGTAGCCGACCCCTTCGGCGGCGAACGCCAACACAAGGGCCAGGCCCATTCGCCTCCAGCCGGTGGTGTGCTGGCCCGGGTCACGCTCGGTGCCACCGTGGGTTGCCTCGGGCGGCGGCATGTCGAGCGGCTGCGGGTCAAAGCCTGCTTTGCGAATCGCGCCGAGGGCCAGCGCCAGGCTCGCCTGCGGCGCGTCGAGCGCCAGGCTGCGCTGTCCCAACTGAAAGCGCAGACCGCGAATACCAGGCACGTCGGCGAGCGCACGCCGGATCTCGGCCTCTTCCACCATGCAGTCCATGGTCGGCACCTGAAAGCGCGCCCAGGTCTGTGCTTCGGGTATGACAGCGGATACGGCTTCAGGCTGCGCATCGCAGGCACAGCATTCGCGACGGGGCTCGGGCTGGGAAGTGGCGGCAGGAGGCGGTTCGACGAGGCTCACGTGGGATTCCAGGGCTGGGACGGGCGCATTGGGAACTCTGAAGCGGGTTCAGAGTCAAGCCCTGGTGCGAATTGTCGAGCGCCGGCCCTGCCGGCTCAACGGCGCTTGAGTCCCAAAGTGCGCTGCGGCGGCAGGGACTCTGCGCCCCAAACCGCGAGCACCGAAGCCGAAGCCAGCATGGCCACTGCAGTCACCCAAAAAGCAGCTTCGAGCTGTCCGGTGAGTTGTGCAACCAGGCCCAAGACCAAGGCGCCGACGGCATAGCCCAGATCTCGCCAGAAGCGGTAGATGCCAATGGCCGAGCCGCGCCAACTCGGTGGCGCCAGGTCGGCCACCGCGGCCGAGAGGTTGGGGTAGAGCATGGCCATGCCAATGCCGGATACCGCGGCGCTGGCGGACCACCAACTGACCCCCTCACCCAGCGGCATCATCAGTACGCCCAGGCCGCAGACCAGCATGCCGGCCACGTTCAGGCCGTGGCGACCGATTCGATCCGATAGGCGGCCTGTGACGAGCTGCAGCGCTCCCCATACGAAGCCATAGACCCCGACCACCAAGCCGACCGCGGGCAGGCTCAGGCCCTGGTGGTAGAGGTAGAGCGGGTAAAAGGCCCACACCAGGGCGTCAACGAACTTCTCCACCAGCCCCGCCTGACAAAGCGCGGCCAGGCGGCGGTCGCGCCAGGACATCAACGCGAACACTTCTGCGGTAGAGGGGTTGACCGAGCTGGCCTGGGCCTGCCGAACCTGCGGCCCTGAGCCTGCGGCGACCGGCGCTTGGTTCATGGCCTGGCCGGCCCATGGCTGGGTGTCGCGCACAAACACCAGGCTGCAGACCAGGGCCAGGCCGACCACCGCCATGCCAAAGACCAGCAAGCCCAAGCGCGTGCCGAAGTGGCTGGCCGTGTATCCCGTCAACACGCCGGCCAGGGCCAGGCCGACGTAGCCGGCAAACTCGTTGAGCCCGATGGCCAGCCCGCGCTGGTCCTGCCGCGCGATGTCCAGCTTGGCGGTCTGGGTCATCGACCAGGTCAGGCCCTGGTTCACGCCCAGCAGCAGGGTCGCCAGCACGATCCAGCCCCAGTCCTGGGAGGCGTAGATCAGCCAGGGGATCGGCAGCGCGGCCAGTGCGCGCTCGATGACGCCGGGTCGCGTCTGGATGTGCAGCGCGTTGGCCCATCGGAAGAGCCACTTGTCTTCTTTCGGGTCGCGGGTGTCGAAGATGTCCTGTGGAATGAAACGGATCTCGCCGATCGTGGCCCCGGCTGCTTCCAGCTCTGCAGAACTCGGCAAGGGCTGCGCAGGCAGTGCCTGCCCGTGGGCCAAACCATGGAGGCTGGCAAGCAAGCTCAGAGCGCGCAGCCAGGCAGGACCTCTCGATCGGAACCATCTGATGGGACCCGCCCGCGTGGGGGAGCGAGAGGCGGCACAGGAAATGTCCAGGGGGCGTATCACCCCGACATCGTCGAGTGCGCCGACTTAGCGGCGACTTAAGCCTCGGGCGACCCGTGCCGGGGCCGGGAGCGCCATCGCCCATCAAGGGCCGCGCTGGGCCAGTGGCTTTGCCGCCACGCATTAAGTCCCGGTTAAGCAACGGCCTCCGAGCATGAAGGACTGCTGCGTGTCCCTGTTCGGAGCGCGGCGCCAACGTAGCCTGGGGCGATGAGCAACCTTCACTTGTTCCAACTGATCAATGCGTCGCCGGGGCTGAGCCCCCAGCAACTGCTGCTCGCCACGCTGATAGCACGATGGCTCATCGTCCTGGCGCCTATCGTGATGACCGTCGCGTGGGTTCGCGCTGACCAGGCCGCCCGCCTCGACTTGCTGCAGATCCTGCTCGCCGCCGGCCTTGCTCTGGTGCTGGCGGAGGCGATCACTTTTGTCTGGCCGCAACCACGGCCGTTTGCACTTCACGTGGGCACGCAGTATCTCGAACCAAGCCACCGCCCGGGGCTGCCCAGCGACCACGTCACGCTGTTCTGGAGCCTGGCCCTGGGCACCTTGCGCACCCGGAAGTTCGCGCTCTGGGGGTTCCCCTTGCTGGCGGTCGGCTTGCTGGTCGGCTGGAGCCGCATCTACCTGGGCCTGCACTTCCCGCTGGACATCGCTGCCGCCTTGCCTGTGGCGTGGGCGGGTACCATGGCCGCGGGTGTGCTGCGCAAGCCCTTGACGCCAACCAGCATGCGGCTGCTGACGCTGCACGATCGATGGGGCCTCCTGCTGCGGAGCCGGATTCGCGCCCGTCGAAAGACCTGAACCCTGCGAGCCCGGCCCCATGCGAATCCTGTTGATCGAAGACGACGCCATGATCGGCAAGGCCTTACTCAGCGGCCTGGCCGATGCCGGCTTCGCCGTTGACTGGGTCACCGACGGCAGGGCGGCCGAGCTGGCCTTGGCCAACGATGTGTACGACTTGGCGGTGCTGGACCTCGGACTGCCCAAGAAGGACGGCATGGCGATTCTGGCCTCGATGCGCAGCATGGGCAACGCGATGCCGGTGCTGATTGCCTCGGCGCGAGATGCGGTGCGCGATCGCGTCGCCGGCCTGGAGGCAGGCGCTGATGACTACGTCCTGAAACCGTTTGACTTCGATGAACTGGTGGCCCGGGTACGTGCGCTGCTCAGGCGCAACGCCGGGAGTGGGTCTCCCCTGCTCAAGTTCGGATCGCTGATGCTGGACCCGCTGCGCAAGCTGGTGACTCAGGGCGACGCCACGGTGGACTTGTCCGCCAAGGAGTTCGCCGTGCTCGAAGCGCTGATGCGGCGCCCGGGTGCGGTGCTGTCACGCGCGCAATTGGAGGAGTCGGTCTACGGCTGGGGCGATGAAGTCGGCAGCAATGCCATCGAGGTGCACCTGCACCACCTTCGCAGGAAACTGGGCGCAGCCGTGATCAAGAACGTGCGGGGCGTGGGCTACCGCGTCACGGAGGATTGAGTGCGCTCGCTCGAGCGCTATCTGCTGGGCTGGATCATGGGGGCGCTCGCACTAGGCGCGGTGGTCATCGTCATGGTGACCTACCTCATCACGCTCGACGAGATGAACGAGATCTTCGATGCAGGGCTGAAGAACGTGGCCGAAGCTCTGGGCAACCACAATCATCCCGAGATGGACCTGCGCGAGCCGGCTCTGCCGGTCATACCGCAGCGCACCGATGTGGCGGATCCCGCGGAGATCGTGACCATCACCTGGACGCAGGCTGGCCAGCCGGTCTTTTCGTCGGATCCACGTGTGGCGATACCGTTCAGCAACCGCGAGGCCTTGCAACAGGTGCGCGTGGCCGAGGAGGACTGGATCGTCTACACCGACGTCACGGACAACGGTGTGGCGCAGGCCGCGCAGCGGGTATTCGCGCGCCACGAGACAGCCGTTGAGGCCGCATCGAAGATCGTTCTTCCGATGGGCGCGCTCGTGGTGTTTGTTGCGGCACTCATGGTGGTGGCTCTGCGGAGGGGGCTGAAGCCGCTGGACGCAGCCGCGCAGGATGTCGCGTCCCGAACGGCATCGTCCTTGGCGCCGATACCCACGGACGAAGTTCCGCGCGAGATCGTCCCGCTTGTCGCATCGATCAACGGCTTGATGGAGCGACTTGCGCTGGCCCTGTCCAACCAGCGGCGCTTTCTGGCTGATGCAGCTCACGAGCTCAGAACCCCAGTGACGGCATTGCGCCTGCAGCTGCAATTGCTCAAACGTGCGAAAGACGAAGTCGGCCGCGCCGAGGCGGTCGAGGATCTGCAGGCGGGCATCGACCGGTCGCAGCGCCTGGTCGAGCAATTGCTGCACGTCGCGCGCTTCGAGCCTGACGGCGAGCCGATGCAGCGTGAACCCGTTGATCTCGCGGCGCTGGCACGCACGGTGGTGGGGGCGATGAGCGCGAAGGCCGAGCACAGCGGGCTCGACCTCGGGGCCGCCTGCGATGCACCCGTTCTTGTCGATGGCGATGCAGGTCAACTCACCGTGCTTCTGAACAACCTGGTCGAGAACGCTCTGCGGTACACCCCGGCGGGCGGCGTCGTCGATGTGGTGGCCGCCGTGTCGGAGGGCCGCCCGACTCTGAGCGTCGTCGACACCGGCCCGGGCATCCCGGAGACAGAGCGTGAGCGGGTGTTCGGCCGCTTCTACCGTGGGCCACAGGCGGGTGAGCAGGCCTCGGCACCCGGCGGCACTGGCCTGGGGCTGGCCATCGTGAAGGCGATCGCCAACCGCCACGGCGCAAGGGTCAGCCTCCACCGGCCGCCAACGGGGCGCGGCCTGGAGGTGCGGGTAGTGTTTGCTCAGCTGCTGCCCTGACCCGAACACGGCACCGGCCTCGCCCAGGACGAAGCGCACGCGATGCTGCAGCCATAAGCGCCGCTTAAGTGATGGGCTGCCACGATCGCGAGCTGTACACCAACGGCGCCGCAGATCGGGTGGATGCACATGGACTCGTTCGAACCCTACTTTGCCGACGATACGCAAGGCGTCCACTTTGGCGTTCGGGTCGATGGTCAGCTCATCCTGGCCCATGTCGGCCGGCGCGTTCTGGCTGAACGTTTCGGTGTTTCAGCCGAAGGCCACGGCTGGGTCGCCGTGTATCTGGCACACCAGCAAGTGATCGACTCCGTCGTCACCGCCCAGGCAAAAGCGAACGGGCCTGAGACCGTCGTGCTTCGATTGCAGGATCTCCCTTGACTGCGCCCGCAGATTTCGCGACTCCGTCCATGAGCCCCTTCAAGGCGAAGCCGCGCTGGACTCGGCGAAGAGTCCTGGCGGTGATGATGGCGATCGCTACGGTGGCTGTGCTGGGTGGCGTTCACAGCGTCTCAGCAACGCCAACGAACACCGAAGATGCACTGATCGAGACATTGATCCAGCGTGTAGCTGCGATGACGAGCCTGACGTTCATCCGCAACGGCGCGACAGCGACGTCGACGGAGGCTGCCAATCACATGCGCGACAAGTACGCGTACTTTCGGCGAGAGATCGTGACGGCCGAGGACTTCATACGTCTGTGTGGCACACGGTCGGAAGTGACGCTTCAACCCTATCGCGTGCGAAGGCAGGACGGCAGCGAGCAACTCACAGCCGAGGTGTTGGGCGCTGAACTGCGCGAACTGCGTCTGAAGACTTGATGAAGGTCCAAGCGGTTGTCCAGCCCGGCATCCTTAAGTCACTTCTAAGTGTTGGAAGTCACAGTGAACTCGTCGACAGGCAATTTCGCCTTGTAGGCAATCCAGCAAGGAGCCCGAAATGAAACGAACCCTTCTGATCCCCGCACTCATCCTGGCCGCAGGAGTGGCCACCGCAGGCGGGGTGGCGTATGCCAAGCAGTCAAGTCCGGCGGAGAACGATGCCGTCACCGATCTGGCCAAGGCCAAGATCACCTTGGTGCAGGCCGTGAGCGCTGCTGAGGCACAAGCCGGAGGCAGGGCAACCAAGGCCGAGCTCGATGGCGAGCGGGGTACGGTCGTGTTCGACGTCGAAGTCGTCACGCCCGACAACAAGGTCTTCGACGTCAAGGTCAATGCTGCCGATGGCAAGGTGCTGTCCAGCAAGCTCGATCAGGCTGATCGCGGCGAGAAGGACGAGGACTGACCCGGCAGGCGACCTCTGAATAGGTCGTCTGATCGAACGTGCAGGAGGGGCGGCTGTTTCGGCCGCCCTTCTTGTTTGAGGAGGACTGTCATGCGGTCGGTCCCGGTCGGCGCACCTGAGGCGCCAAGAGGAGCGCCCACAGCGCCAGCAGCGACCAGAAGGCCCCGCAAGCAAACGCCACCGTGCTGCCATAGCTCGTCCACAGCCAGCCCGCCAAGGCCGCCCCAATCAGCTGGAAGACGCCGGTGACGAAGTGGAACAAGCCGAAAGCCGTGGCCCGCAGCGCGGGCGGCGCCTGCTCTGCCACCGCGGCGGCAAGACCCCCTTGAGACAGGCCCATGTGCAGCCCGTACAGCACCACGCCGAGCCAGAGCCCGGTGCTACCGGGCAACCATGCGAGCGCGGCTTCAGCCGCCGCCAGCACCAGCAGCGACGCCGCCAGCAGGTTTTGCCTGCCGAGTCGCGGCGCGTAGGCGCCGGCCGGGTACGACACCAATGCGTAGACGACGCTCATCACGATCAGCACCAGCGGAATCCAGACCAGCGCCAGATGGTCCTGCTGCGCCCGAAGTACGAGGAAGGCCTCCGACAGGCGTGCCAGCGCGAACAGCGCGGCCAGCACCAGCAAATGCCTGAACGCTGCCGGCAGCATGCGAACCCCTGACCAGATGTCCGCCCAGTCGGGTCGGGATGCGCGTGCCGCTGCGGGTTCGTTCGCTGCCGCCTGGGGCTCGTTGACACCAAGAGCCAGCAGCGTCACCGCCAGCAGGGCCGGCACCACCGCAACCCACAGCACTGCGCGCATGTCACCTGCCCAGAGCCACAGGAAGAACATGGCCAGCAGTGGGCCGAGGAAGGCACCGACGGTGTCCAGCCCCTGGCGCAAGCCGTAAGCGGCGTCGCGCAGGCCGATGGGTGTCACATCAGCGACGATCGCGTCGCGTGGTGCTCCGCGGATGCCTTTGCCGATGCGATCAACGAAGCGCGCGGTCACCACGCCGATGACGGAGTCGGCCAGCGGGAACACGGGTTTGGTCAGTGCGGCGAGGCCATAGCCGAGCAGAGCCAGCGGCTTGCGCCGCGCGAAGCGGTCGGACACGAACCCCGACACGATCTTGAGCATCGAGGCCGTGGCCTCTGCGATGCCTTCGATGACGCCCACTGCCAGCACCGACAAGCCAAGTACCCCGGTGAGGTAGACCGGCAGGATGGCGTGCACGAGTTCTGATGACATGTCCATGAACAGGCTGACCCCGCCCAGGACCCACACCGTGCGCGGGATACGCTGCCACGCGCCCTTCATGGTTGCCCAAGCCCCACCGTACGTGCATGGCCACGGCGCCAACGGTGGACGGCGAATATCACGACGCCAACCCCAAGGATCACCAGAACTGCCAATGCTTCGTAGTGCGCTGCTACGCCGATCACCCGTGCGATGGCCCTCCCGAAGGCATAGCCGAGCCCCGAGAACACAGTGGCCCACACAGCCGCGCCGAGCGCATTGAAGATGACGAAGTCCGCCCAAGGGATCCGTGCCATGCCGAGCGCGAGTGGCCCCGCCGTGCGCAGCCCGTACATGAAGCGGACACCGAACACCATCCAGCGGCGGTGTTGGTGGATCAACGGTGCGATGCGATGGACCCCTTCTTTCAGGCGCGGAAGCTTGTCGTGAATCCAGTCACCGCGCCAGCGCCCGAGCGCAAACAGCGATTGGTCCAGCACAAAGTTGATCGCGCCGGCCAGCACGGTCACCGCCAACCACGGCGCGTAGCCCTGATGGGAGGCAAAGCCGGCCAGCACCACGGTGGTTTCGCCCTCGACCACACTGCCCAGCACGATGGCGGTGTAGATGTGGCTGTGAAGTAGGGCGGGAATGTCCATGGGTTGGTACGTCGACGCTGCCCCCGGGCACGAGTTTGCGCTATCGCTGAACGAGTGCCACGAACCACACCAGAACTGCGGCGGCGATGCTCAGCATCACCGCCGCGCTGCCCATGTCCTTGGCGCGCTTGATCAGTGGATGTGATTCGAGCGAGACGGTGTCGGCGAGCGCCTCGATCGCAGAGTTGAGCAATTCGACCACGAAGACGGCCACGATCGAGAGCGTCATCGCCAGCGCATGCCATGCGCCCGGTGCGATCGACCACGCCAGCGCGATGAGTGGCAGGCCGACAGCCAACTCCTGGCGGAAGGCCTCGTGGCGAAACGCAGCCAGCAGCCCGTCGCGGGAGTAGCGCGCTGCATGCCAGACGCGACTGAGTCCGGGCCGGCTCTTGTAGGGGGTGGTCAGGCTCGGTTCGGGACAGTCAGGCAGGCTCATGACGGCAGTGCGGCGCGTGGGCGAAGTAAGTGGAACGACAGAGTGGAAACGACCCAGCACAGCCAGGCTGTCCACAGGGGGTGGCTGGGGTAGTGGGCGCCCCGTGCAACCTGGACTGCGCCCAATACCAGACCGGCCACCATCGTGACCGCCAGCCAACGCCGTGCCGCCGCCGGAGCAGCATCGCGCAGAACGAACCATGCGGCGAGGAATGCGAATGCCGTGGACGCGTGGCCCGAGGGGAAGCATCCGCCTGGGCCACCGTCGGCGACGCCGTAGACCCAGTGGGGTACGTACTGCCCGACGCTGCCGCCGAATTCGGCCAGGGACCATGGGCAACTCGTGGCGCTCAGGCGCTTGATCAGCGGGATCAAGGCCGCGCTGGCCACGGTGGTGCCCAGCATCCACAGCCGCTGACCCTTCGACAGCGAACGAAGTGGCCCCCAGGGCCGCCAGTAGCCGACCACGAGCGCAGCGAGCAGTGCCCATGCGAGGTAGCGGATGCCCCCGTGCAACAGCCCTGCAGTCAGCCAGTGGTGTCGCCAGGGAAAGCCGTCGGGCCCACCCAGCCATCGTGCGACCGTGATGTCCATGCCCGTGGCGTCCCAGGCCGCCAGCGCGGCCAATCCTGCTGCCGCCACGGCGATGTCGACGATGGCCATGCGTCGCCAAGCGGTGACGCTCGGGCCGCGCGCGGCGACGGCGGTCAACGGCGGCATGCCCGGGTGATGTCGAGCGCGGGCTCGTACTCGCGCGACTGCACCTGCAGCAAGCCCATCGTGGTGTGAAACAGGTTGTCGTGGGTCCGCGCCCGTGCTGCCTCCCGCTTCAGGCAAGCCGTGTCCAGACCAAAGCTGGCCGTGTAGCCCGGCGAGAGCCACCAGGTCATCGGCACCTTCGTCTGTTCATCAGGGGCGATGGCGAAGGGCACGCCGTGCAGGTAAAGCCCCTTCTCGCCCAACGACTCGCCGTGGTCCGACACGTACACGAGGGCGGTGTCGTAGCGCTTGGACTGCGACTCCAGGAAATCGATCGTTTTGACCAGCACATGGTCGGTGTAGAGCAGGGCGTTGTCATAGGCGTTGACGATCTGCTCACGCGGGCACTGCTTCAAGTCGCCGGTATCGCAGGTGGGGGTGTAGCGACGAAACGCCTGCGGGTAGCGCTTGAAGTACGCCGGCCCGTGGTTGCCGAGCATGTGGAGCACGACCACCAGATTGCCCTTGCCGTCGCGCGCGACCGTGTCCAGCCCCTGCGGCAGCGCCTCGTCCAGGCAGCGGCCACCGTCGCACCACTCGGGTAGCTTGGCGTTATCAAGTTGCTCCGTTGCAAGCCCCTCGCAGACGCCTTTGCAGCCCGACTGGTTGTCGCGCCACAGCACCTGGAAGCCGGCGCGGTGAAGCACATGCAGCAGCGACTCGCTGGTGCGGATACGGCGTTCGTCGTAGTCGCGCCGGCCTATCGGCGCGAACATGCAGGGCAGCGAGGTCTCGGTGTTGGTGCCGCACGCGGTGACGTCGGGGAAATTGATCACGTCGCGTTGCGCCAGTTGGGGCGTTGTCTGACGCGCATAGCCGTTCAGGCCCCAGTTGGCCGCCCGCGCGGTTTCGCCGATCGCCAGCACCAGCAGGGCCGGCTTGGTCCGGGCGGTCCATGAAGCGTCGAGCCGGGCATCGACGCCGATCGGTGATCGCGCTGCCTGGGCCTCGTGTGTGCTGTCGACCGACACGCGCACAGCGGAGTAGATGAAGTTGGCCGGTGTGATGAGGTAGCGGACCTCTTTCTGGTTGCGCATCTGCGCAGAAAAGTCCTGGAACACCAGCAGCAACGCCCCCACGAGCAGAGCGGCCGACCCCGCGATCGTTGCAAGCCGCCATGCCATCGCGCGGACCCACGGCTGGCGATCAAGCTGCACACGCCAGAGCACGAGCAAGGGCAGGCCGGCAAACAGCAGCAGGTGCGGCAGCATGCCCCAGCCGAACAGCTCGCCAGCTTCAGCGGGATCGGTCTTTAGCACGTTGCGCAGCATCGTCGGATCGAGATAGATCCCGAAGCGCTGCATGTAGTACGTGGCGAAGGCCGTGGCGACGATCAGCAGTGCGAGCAGCGGCTTGGCCAGCGGCCGCGCCACGACCAGCGACAGGAGCAACACATGCACGGCGGCCAGCGCCACCAGCATGGCCAGGGTGAACGTCCAGCTGGCCGGAAGCCAGGGGTCCCGACCGGCCAGCACCGCCGAGAGAAATGGGGTGTTGGCTCCGAGCGCGAAGAACAGGCCGGCGAAAACCGTCAGGCGCGTGCTCGTCAACGCCGGTCGCCGGGCAAACCACCGGCTCACGGTCAGCATTGCTGGCGTGACTGACTGGGCTGAATCGATGCCGTGCGGTGATGGTCCGCTGTTCGACCAGCCAGCCTGCGCACGGGGGAGAAGATCGATGTGGGGGCCAGACTGCCGTCAATAGCAGGCGCCAGCAGCCTGTGGCACATGGCAAGGGAAACACATCGCATCGGGCACTCCTGTCGGCGGTCCGGGCTCTTGGCCACGGTGGCGCCGCGTCATGCACGGCAACAACCCGAGAGTGCGGGGTGAGGACTTAAGTACGACTTAAACGCGGTGCAGAGGTTGCACCACTCGATCTGACCCGCCTTGTGACCACGACTGGCTTGGTGCTCGACCGACGGAGGACTCGCATGGGCAACGACCGCTGGCGAGCCCAGCCAGTTGCTGAGCTGGTCGGCAATCGCTGCAAGGCCCGCCCGTGAAGCTACAAACCTGGGCGGCTTGCGCCCGGGCTATCGCTGGGGCTTGCCGGTAGCGCTTGGACCGTCAGCTGCGTTCGGCAGCGCTTTGCTCCGGGGGGCGATCCATCCGGTCCAGTCCGCGATCGTCCAGCTGGCCAGCGCCCAGGCTGCGCCTGCCGCCCAGCCGGCCAATACATCGCTGGGCCAATGCACGCCAAGGGCCACGCGGCTAACGCCCACCGCAGCTGTCACGCCGATGGCCAGAACAAGCAACAGGAAACGGGCTGCAGGTTGCTGGATGCGCCGCGACAGAAGCGCTGCCAGAGTGAGGTAGATCATGGCTGCGCCAAAGGCATGCCCACTGGGGAAGCTGGCGTTCGTGACGATCACCTCATGCGGCACGAGATCGGGACGCGCACGAGCGAAGACCTGCTTCAATCCAGTATTGAACATCGCTCCGGTCACTGTGGCCGCCACCAGGAACATGGCCATTCGCCAGTGGCGCGACGCAGCCAACACGCCGGCGCTGCCGCCGACGATCAGCATCAAGAACCATGGACTGCCCAAGGCGGTGATCTCGCGAGCCAACTGAAGGGCCGTTGAGCCGCCAAGCAGTTGCGCCGGATCGTCGGTCACTCTCAACGCGAGAAGCCATTGGCGATCTTGCATCAGTGTCTCGCCCTCGCGCATCTCGTCGGCCGTCCAGAAAAGCAACCCAGCCGCCAACGACAAGAGCAGGACAAGCAATAAAGCTGCAGGTTCCAGCACGCGCCGGCTCTGCCAAACGAGTCTCGTTCTGTGCAACAAGGCTGATCCAGACGAACGATGAAGTGCGGCCAAGTGAGGTGTGCCGGGGGTAACGGAGGCACCGTGGATCAAATCAGTCGATACGGTGAAATCTGCCAAGCCAGTATTCGGTGAAGTCGTCCAGCCGGTCATGGGTGGAGTCAAGGTCGGTCAACTCCGGACCGTGGCTCGGGGATCCGTTTGGTTCGCGACGGATGAGTGCCTTGTGGATCGAAGGGTCCACCCCGCGGTGATAGGGCAAGTAGTCGTCCACAAAAGCCATGGGACGCAGCCTCTGCAAAGCAGCTGCCTTCGGACTGACGTCACCACCTGCGTTGCCGGTCGCCACGAAATCCTCCAACGGAAAACCCAGCGCCTCAAGATTTCGTCTGCGCGCCTCGGCAAATTCAGCCCGGATCGCAGAAACACAGACCAATCGGTAGCCGGCTGCAACCAGGCGTTCGCAGGCCTCGCGCGCGCCAGGCAAGGCCGGCACGGTGCTCCAAAACGTCCAGTCCAGACATGTCCTGAATTGATCGAGCTTGGTGCCCGCCAAACGCTCGACGTTCCAACGGTCCAGTGGCCAGTAGGCGTTCGGGTCGCGAAGGGCGGGACGCACGCCGAACGCACGTTCCCAGGCCCCGGCGTAGGCCTGGTTGTAGTCCAAGAGGACGCCATCAGCGTCAAGGGCGATCAAAGGCTTCATGGCGGTGGCGGTGTTACCTCGATTTCATCGTCGTTCCAAGCCGCGCGATGCGCCCGTGACGTTGCGTCGTGCCGAACATCGTCTTCGGTGTGCAGGTAGGTGTTGGTGGTGGCGATGCTGCCGTGGCCGAGGTTATCGCGCACCGCCTTCAAGTCGATCTCATCACTCTGGTGCGAGCCAGCCGTGTGGCGCAGCCAGTGAGTCGACGCCTGGGCGATGTGATCTGCAGCCGCCTCAAGAGACTCGTCACCACTGGCGCGAAGGCGTGCGGCGGTGCTGGCCATGATGTGCTTGATGATCTCGTGAATCGCAGTTCGCTGCATCGACTTCGCAGTGCCGATCAGCGGACGCACCAAAGGGCCGGTTTCATCAGGGGAGGGAAGGGGAGACAGGCGATACGCTGTGCGGTATCGCTTGAGCTCCGTCATCAACTCCGGCGTGGCAGGGATCAATCGGCGCTTTTGACCTTTGCCCGTCACTTCCAGCCACCAGCGCTCATTGCCGTCTGCGCTGAAGCGACTGAAGAGGTTGCCCATCGTGCCAGTGCAGACTTCAGACACGCGCAGACCGCCGATGTAGAGCAATGTGAGCAGCCACCGTGCCCGTACGGCATGTGCACGCTGACGATCGGTTTGGACTGGCATCAAGTCCACTGTCCGCTTGATCTCCACCCAGTGCGACATCGGCAGGTAGCGGGTGATTCGGGGCCGGGTGCGCTGAACCCGGCGGCGGCGACCCAGTGCCAAGGGATTGCCTTGCAGGTACCGCGCCTCCACCAACCAGCAGAAGAGGCTGTTCAGGACGGAAAGGGCCTGCCGTTGGCTGACTGGCGACAGTGGCCCAGCGAAAGGCCGCCATGCTGGGCTGCTGCGAGCAGGGCGTTGGCCCGCCGCGGCGACCCAACGCTCGGCAGGAGACGGGTTGTTGAGGAAGCGCTGGTAGACCAGCAAGTCTTCGTGGGTCAGGTCGGAGAGGGCCCTTCGATGCTGCATGACGCACCAGAGCAGCAAGCGTTCAACCTCCTTGCGGTAGCTGGCCAGTGTGGCGGGGGAGTCCACGTAGTTGGCCAACCAGGCAAGCGCCGCAGACCGATCGTCGTTGGCCGCGATCAGGGCTGGGCTTTGGGCGCGGTTCGAGCCGTGACGGCCGTCGAGCTCAGCCGAGATCAGCAGCCTGTCCAAGGGCACGGCCGGAGTCACTGCGATGTTTTCCGAGGGTGCCGTTGAACGCATTTGGACATTAGATCAGTTATGTCCAAAGTGAAACGTTGAAAATTGATAATCCAACGTATTACGTCGTAGTATCAATGCATGAGCACAGAGAATGAGATCCTCGCCGAGGTCGAGGCGCTGAAGGTCCGCTTCAGCGACACGAAAGCCTTGTACCGCGAGGTCTGCGCACTGCTGTTCTTCCGCTACGGCATCACGCCGACCACGAACAAGCTCTACCAGTACGTGCGCAAGGGAACCATGAGCACGCCGGCGGAATCGCTGACCAAGTTCTGGGACGAGCTCCGCTCCAAGGCTCGCGTCGAGATCGAACACCCCGATCTGCCGGAGGCAGTCAAGGCAACGGCCGCCGAAGCCATCGCCGGTATCTGGCGGCAAGCATCTGACGCAGCGAGGCAAGAGCTCGCCGCGGTGCGGATCGAGCTGAAGGCTGAGGGCGATCGGCTGCAAAACGAAGCTGCGGTGGCGCGCCGGGAGGCGACCGCCATTCAGGGCGAGCAGCTGCGGCTGCAGGAAGAGCTCGCCGCCGCGCAGCGCGCCAACCAAGAGCAACGCGTCGAGCTCGAAGCTGAGAGCCGTGCACACGCCGGCACGGCCGCGCGGCTCCAGGAATCCCACGCGCAGCTGGACCAGGTTCGGCAACAGCAGCAACGCGCGCAGGATGCATTCAGCGCGGATCTGGCCAAGGCGCGGCAGGCCGTCGAGACCGCCGACGCGCGCGCAACTACGGCCGAGAAGCGCGCGCTGCTGGAGATCGATCAGGAGCGCCAGGCGCGAGTGAAGGCCGACAAGCTGGTCGAGTCGTTTCGGGCGCAGCTCGCGCAGGCCGAGATCGACGATCGCCGCGCGCGCGTGGATCATGCTCAGGCGCTCGCGCAGTTGCAGGCCCGGCTTGGGAGTGCTGAAGCCAAGGGCGAAGACCTTTCGCGGGTGAAAGTGGCCTTGGAAAACGAACTGCAGACGCTGCGTCCTCAGCTTCAGCGCAGCCTTGAGGAGGTTGCCCAGTACCGCGCCCAGGCGGCAACGCTTCAGGGCCTTGTCGATCGATTGGGCTTTGCACCTGTCGCGGACAAGAAGCC
>Ga0154020_10001410_pt1 | contig 29717 bp, 18 predicted proteins | sample Klosneuvirus_201_FD_109709 | JGI IMG/M metagenome (GOLD analysis project Ga0154020, IMG submission 109709) | Active sludge microbial communities from wastewater, Klosterneuburg, Austria - Klosneuvirus_20160825_MG | ecosystem: Engineered > WWTP > Aerobic digester > Activated sludge | place...
CTCCGGAGCGATCGGGGCTGCTCCTCGAGCTTTCGCGCGGCCTGTCCCGCGCCACCGCCAACGAGATGGCCCGCGCCCTGGAAGAGCTGGAGGCGGTGGAGCAGGAGAGCGCCGATTTTCTGGCCGAGGTAGGCGAGCTGCCCCCCACTGGCTTCTTTCGCCGGCGCCGGGCCGAGAAGGCCGCCGAGCGCTACCCCCGCGCGGTGCGCGACATGAAGAAGGCCGACGCGCTCTCCGGGGACGTCGGCCGGATCCTCCTCGGGCTCTTGCCCTTCTTCACCAACCTCGACGTGAGCCCCACCGCCCCGGTCTCGGCCATCCGCCTCGCCCGCATCGCGGGGCGGGTCCTGCGCGGCCTCGTGGAATACGGAGGAGATCGCAGCCCGCATCAGCTCCTGCGGGAAATCGCCGAGAAAACAGGCACCAAGATCGAGACCACCGCCACGCGTCGCATCGAGATCGGCGGCAAGACGGTGCAGGCGGCGCTGGCCAGAGACGGCCATGAGATCCACGCCGAAATGCTGGTGGATGCCTCGGCCGATCTGTCGGGCCTGCGGACCATCTCCCACAAGCAACGGCCCAAGGGCCTGGCCATCTTGCTCGACGACGCTACGCCCAAGGGCGAGGTGCACGGGATCGAGATCGAGATCGACCGCGCGGTGCTGCCCCCGCCGATCGGCGAGAACGTTATCTTGATGAATGGGCGCCGGGATCCTCGGCCCAACCCGAGCGGCGAGCTGGAGGCCGAGGACCGGCCGATCATGCTGCACCTACGGCCCCACGCCAGCGATCCCAAGCGGGTCCGGGTGATCGCGCTGCACCCCGTCTCTCGCGTCGCGGCGCAGAGCGAAGGCCTCGAGCACCTCGAGCGGGTGATGACCGCCCGCGTCGAGCGCGTGATCCCGTTCTTGAGGGAGGGCCGGCCGAAGACGAGCCCGCTGTCGCCCCGAGGCGGACGCTCCCTGCACCCCTTGTTCGACCCTGAGCTGGATACTTTGGCCTATATTTCTGGGGTTCCGGCGCGGACGCCGATCAAGAACGTCTTCATCGCCGGGCCTAGCGTGCTGCCGGGGCTGGGCAGCGAGGGTGAATATTTGGTGGTGCTCGATCTGGCCGACACCATCGAGGCCGCGCTGCGCAAGGCCACCAAGCGCACGCCGTTGGCCGAGCGGCTCAAGTCGCGAACCCTGGCGGCTCAGGCCATCGGAGCCCCCTCGACGACGCGCAGCTCTACGCCTCCGGCGTTGTAGCCGCCAAACTGGGGCTTCTTGGGCATTTGCACCGCTGTACTTGTTCTAAGCGTGGGCATTCTGTCCGAGTGGCGCCCCTGGCCTTCGCGCCGTTGTCTTAGGCCACTAGGGCATCTGTTTCTCTGTACGTGTTCTAGGCGTGGGCATTCTGTCCGAGTGGCGCCAGTCGCGCTCTGCGCGACAGCCACTGCGCGCGAGGACGCGCGGGGCCGCCGTAGCTGAGAGGAGCCCTAGTGCTTCTCCAGGAAGCCTCGGACGACTCGGGCGCTCTCCTCCGGTCGCTCCACCATGGGGATGTGGCCACAGCCTTTGAGCACCACGATCTCCGCGCCCGGTAGGATCTGCTTCATCACCTCGGTGCTCGAGACGTCGAGGACCCGGTCTTGGTCGCCCCAGATCACCAGGACGGGCGCGGTGATCTCGGCCAGCCGCTCCTCCAGCGAAACCGGGGCGGCGAAGACGTCCTTCCAGATCTTGTCCAAGCGCTCCCGATCCTTCACCGCGCGGGCCGCTAGGTAGCTGCGCACCGGCGGCGGGATGAACGGGGTCTCGACGAAGACGAAGGCGATCAGCTGATCGAACTCCTCCGGCGTGCGGGCGATCAGAGGATTCTCTCCCCGCGCCAAACGCTGAGCCAGCTCGCTGGGGTGAGGAGATTTGATCCCCGCGTTGTCGAAGAAGATGAGGCTCTTGACCCGCTTGGGATAGCGGAGCGCGTAGACCCCCGCTAGGTAACCGCCCATCGAATTGCCCGCCACGTGCTGAGCCGGCAGCCCGATCGCCTCGGTAAAGAGGCTCAGACGGTCGGCCTGACTGGCGATGTCGAAGCTGATGGTGGAGGAGGCCACGCTCTCTCCAAAGCCCGGCAAATCCGGGGCGATCACGCGATATTCGCCGGTGAGCGAGCGGGCGAAGCGGGTCCAGTTGTCTTTGTCGGCCGCGAAGCCGTGCAGCAAGAGCAGCACCGGGCCGTTCTTCGGCCCTCCTTCGAGATAGGGCATCGTCAGGCCCTGGATGCTCACCTGTTTCCGCTCGACGTGGGACAGGCCGCGCTCGACCCGGACCGCGACGCTCAGCGCCGCGCCAGGGAACAGCGCCGGTCCGCCGAAGCCGACGAGCAGGACGAGCGCGAAGAGACCGCCGGAGACGATCAGCGCCTTCTTCATCGGCTGCTACCCAACCGCGGCCACGACTTCGATTTCGACCCGAGCGCCCTTGGGCAAGGCGGCGACCGCGACGGTGCTGCGGGCCGGAGGCGTGCCCGGGAAGTGGCCGGCGTACACCGTGTTCACCAAGGAGAAGTCGTTCATGTCGACCAAGAAGATCGTCGATTTCAGCACCGTCTCGAAGCTGGCGCCCCCGGCGCTGAGCACCGCCGCCAAATTCGCCATGACCTGGCGAGCCTCGGCTTCGACGCCGCCGCTGACCATGGCTCCGGTGGCCGGATCGAGCCCAATTTGGCCGCTGGTGTAGAGCAGTTCTTTGACGGTGGCCCGGATCGCCTGGCTGTAAGGACCGATCGCTGCTGGGGCTGCGCTGGTCTGTACGCTCGTCTTTCCCATGAGCCCTCGTACCGCATTCCAGGGCGTTGAGCGACCGCTCAGACCTGGAGGCGCTCCACCGAGTGGATGCCCGACAGCGCCTCGATGTTCTTCATGATCGCCCGAAGCTGCCCGGCGTCGCGGACCGCGACGGTGAAGGTGTTGATGGCGCGGCCGTCTTTGCGGGCGCGGCAGTTGGCGTTGAGGATGTTGGCCCCGGCCCCGTTGAAGGTCTGGGAGATGGTGGCCAGCATGCCGGGGCGATCGTCGCTCATGACCCGGAGCTGCACCGCGCGCTCGATCTTGGCCGCCTTGTCCCAGTTCACGGGGACCGTGCGGGCCGGATCTTGATGCAGCGCCTTTTCGCACTGCTGGTTGTGCACGGTGACGCCGCGGCCCCGGGTGACGAAGCCCACGATGGGATCGCCCGGTACGGCGTGGCAACATTTGGCGAAGCGCACCAGCACCTCATCCAGGCCCTGAACCGTGATCCCCGTCGAGGATTTCCGGGCCTCGGCCACGGCGCGGAAGAGCTGCCCGAGGCGCGACTTGGGGGTCTCTTCGCGAGGGCCCTTGGCCAGCTCTTCCTCGGGCAGGAGCCGCCGCAAGACAACTTGCGCCGTGAGCTTGCCGTAGCCGACGGCGGCCACCACGTCCTCGACCTTGTGGTACTGGCGGCTGGCCTCGACCAGCGGCTGCAGCTCGTTTTGCTTGAGCATCTTCTGGAGCGAGCGGCCAAAGCGCTTGAACTCGCGCTCCAAGATCTCATTGCCGAGTTGGATGGCCCGCTTGCGCTGCTCCTGGCGGAGGTAGTGGTTGATGCGGTTTCGGGCCCGCGCCGTCTTCACGAAGCCGAGCCAGTCCTTGTTGGGGTGCTGCGTCGGGGAGGTGATGATCTCGACGGTGTCGCCGTTCTTGAGGCGGTAGCGCAGCGGCACCATGCGGCCGTTCACGCGCGCGCCCGAGCAGTGGAAGCCGACCTCGCTGTGGATGGCGAAGGCGAAATCGACCGGGGTCGCGCCGGTGGTCAGCTCTTTGACCTCGCCCTTGGGCGTGAAGACGTAGACCGCGTCGCCGAAGAGATCGAACTTCACCGAGGACATGAACTCGGTGGGATCGGAGAGTTCGCGCTGCCAGTCCATGAGCTGCCGCAGCCAGGCAAACTGCTCGCCGTTCTTCAGGTCCTTGGGCGAGCGCCCTTCTTTGTAGGCCCAGTGCGCGGCGATGCCGTTCTCGGCCACGTCGTGCTGCTCTTTGGTGCGGATCTGGATCTCGATGCGCTGGTTCTCGGGCCCGAGGACGGTGGTGTGGAGCGACTGGTATCCGTTGGGCTTCGGGGTAGCGATGAAGTCTTTGAAGCGGCCGGGGACGGGGCGCCAGGTGGCGTGACAGTAACCAAAGGCCTCGTAACAGTGCGGCACCGTATCGGTGATGATCCGAAAGGCGACGATGTCGTTGACCTCCTCGAACTCGATGCCCTGCCCCTTGAGCTTGCGCCAGATCGAGTAGAGGTGCTTCACCCGGCCCTGCACCTCGCCGGGGATGCCGTTGTCGGCCATCTTCTTGGAGAGGAGCTCCCGCACCTCTTCGATGTAGCTCTCGCGAGCCTGGGCGGTGACGGCCAGCTTCTCCCGCAGGATCTGCTCGTCCTTGGGGTGGATGTACTTGAGGCAGTTGTCCTGGAGCTCGGCTTTGACCCAGTGAATGCCGAGCCGATTGGCCAGGGGCGCGTAAATATCCAGCGTCTCCTGGGCGATCTTCTCCTGCTTCTCGGGCTTCATGTGCTCGAGGGTCCGCATGTTGTGGAGGCGATCGGCCAGCTTCACCAAGATGACGCGGATGTCCTTGGCCATCGCCACCACCATGCGGCGGAAGTTCTCCGCGGCGCGCTCGTGGCTGGTGGCGTAGGGCATGGTCGAGAGCTTGGTGACGCCCTCGACGATCTCGGCGACCTCGTTGCCGAAGAGCTGACGAAGATCATCGACCGTGGCGACCGTGTCCTCGACCGTGTCGTGGAGGATCCCGGCCGCCAGCGTGAACTCGTCGAGGTGCATGTCCGCCAGGAGGCCGCTGACGGCCAACGGGTGGACCAGATAAGGCTCCCCAGACTTTCGGACCTGCCCTTGGTGCACTTTGGCCGAGAAAACGTAGGCCTTTTTGATGAGATCGATGTCGGCTTCCGGGTGGTAGCTTTGGACCTTATCCAGAATGTCGCTCAGTCGAATCATCGATGTGACTTGGGTACGAAAACGGTAACACCCTGCGTCAATCGCCAGCAAGCGAGCGCCGAATTCCCGTTTCCCAAACCGCGGGCGTTGGCGGTAGCTTGCTCGCTCGTGTCTGAAGGTTTCCCCGAACAGGGCCGCCTTGAAGCTCCGGGCGGCGAAGAGGGTGTCTCGCGACGCGACGACACCGAGGCGCCGACGATCGTGCCGACGTCAGGTCGCACCGATCAGAAGCCCCAGCTCTTCGCCGGTCTCCTGGCCGAGGCGGCGGGCCACGGCTCCGCGGCGAACCCCACCAGCGGCACGCCGAGTAAGCCCCCGCCTGCCCCTCCACCGGGTGTAGAGCCGTCCGCCGACGCGACCGTGACCGCCCTCCCCCACCCCTCAGCCATCCTCAGCGCCGTGGTGCGGGGCAAGGTCGAGCGTGGCTCTGAGCTCGGGCCCCGCTCGGAGCTGCCGCACCCCAGCCCTGCCGAGGACAAGAGCGTCCTCGAGTCCGCCAGCCGTCAGCTCGGCGCCTACCGCATCCTGGGAGAGCTCGGCTCGGGCGGCATGGCGGTGGTCTACAAGGCGGTTCAGCCGGCGCTCGATCGCATGGTCGCGATCAAGGAGCTGCGCCACGAGTACGTGAGCGACCGGCAGATCATGGCCCGCTTCGAGCGCGAGGCCACCAGCCTCGCGACGCTCCAGCACGGGAACATCGTCCACATCTACGACTTCATCGCCGACGGCGGCGGCGCGTATATCGTGATGGAGTTCGTCGAGGGGATCGACCTCTTCGACCTCCTCCACCAGACCGGCCGCCTCGCGCCCGACGTCGCCGCGGTGATCGCCTTTCAGCTGGCCGAGGGCCTGGCCTACGCTCACTACCGGGGGATCATCCACCGCGACGTGAAGCCCTCCAACCTCCTCATCTCCAAGATGGGCGAGGTGAAGATCATGGACTTTGGGATCGCGCGGGATCCCGGCCGCTCCGATCTCACGCAGGTCGGGATGGCGCTCGGGACTCCGGCCTATATGGCCCCCGAGCAGATTCGCGGCGACAAGATCGACTTCCGCGCCGACATCTTCGCCTTCGGCATCGTCCTCTACGAGATGACCACCGGCAAGAAGCCCTGGGGTGACGACGACGGGACCGCGGTGGCGCGCAAGATCCTCTACGAGGAATTCACGCCGCCCACGGTCTACGTGCCGGATCTGCCGGTGGAGCTGGTGCAGATCATCTCCACCTGCTTGGCCAAGGATCCCGAGAAGCGCTTCGCCAGCGCCTATCACCTCCGGCGCGCGCTCGGCGATTACCTGTCGCGCGAACTGGCGATCGATCACCGCCAGCGGGTGGTGGTCTTCCTCCGAAACCGCGGGATCATCACCGAGGGCGAGGCCTCGAGCTTCGTGCACGGTCAGGTGCTCTACGACGGGGTGCTACGGCGTAAGGATCTCGGCCTGCGGGCTGTGTCTTCGGCCGAGCTCACCCGGCCCCTGATCTTCGCCCATGGCCTAGCGGTCCTGGCCTTGTTCGGCCTGCTCGCCTTTGGATTGGCCAAGAAGACGGACGAGCCTCGCCCCACCGTCAAGATGCTGCACAAGCGCTGATCAGCGCTCCTCTTTGAAGGGCAGCCGATGGAGGCCCCAGCCCCGGTCCACCGCGAGCGCTCGGCGCAGCGCCAGCTTGGCGCGGACCCCAAAAGGCAGGGGCGCGCTGAGGCGGGGCATGATCCGCGCGCGAACGTGGTCCTCCTCCTCCATCGTAGGGAGGATCAGGTTCTCGGGTCGACCGTCCGCCGCCACCCGCTCCCCTCCAACGTAGACTGAGCGCACTTGCTCCGGCCCTCCGTGATCGAGGATGCGGCGGGCGAGCGCTTCGTGATCGTCCGAGTCCACGTGGGCCACATCGACCAACACCACGTCGGCGGGCTGGCCGACCTCCAGGGTCCCGGAGCCGAAACCGAGCGCCCGAGCCCCGCCGTGAGCGGCGATCTCGAGCGCGCGGCTCGCGGGCTGCTCCACCCACCCACGCAGGAGCCCAAAGAGGAGCCGCGCGTCACGGAAGGGATCCAGCTCGGTGCGGCTGGCGCCCCCATCGGCCCCCAGGGCCAGCTCCACCCCCGCCTCCAGCAGCGGCAAGAGCGCGGGCGGCGCAGCTCCGACCATCAGATCTGCCGCCGGGCTGAGCACGACTGTCGCCTGCGCGTCCGCGATCCGCGCGGCGTGCCCCTGCAAGCTGCCGGCGCGCCCGTGGCAGAGGACCGTGTGGCGATGGAGCGCGCCGGCCCGGGCCAGTCGCTCGACCCCGCCGCGGGCCCCGGGCAAGCGGCCGACGTGGGCAAATAAGGGGAGCGGCTCGGTCTCCGCGCGCTTGCCGGCCGCGGCCAGCACGGTAGCCGAGGCGGTCTCGGCGTCCCCGAGCCACAGCCCGGGCCGCACGCGGGGGCTCTCTTGGTAGCGCTCGCGAAAGCGGTCGAGCGCCCGTGGCACGTCCTCGGCGTGGGCGTCGAGCAGCGCCACCAAGCGGACCCCGAGCTCCAGCGCGGCTTCGACGGCGACCGCGCGATGCTGGACCCTTCCTACGTCGCAAAAGGAGGTCGCGCCCGCGAGCAGGCCGCGGCCGAGGCCCGAACGGGCCTGCAGGCTCAGCGTGGCCTCGTCTTGCCGCTCGAGCCAGCGCAAGAGGTCGACCTCGTAGTGCACCAGCGGATCGAAGTTCGAGACGAAGCGGCGATCGAGGATGGCCTCGTCGAGGTGCACGTGCGCCTGCACCAGACCAGGGATCAGCGCCGCGGTGGTCTCGACGAGCTCAGCCCCGCCGGGGTCTTTGATCCCGCCGATGGCGGCGATCAGCCCCCCTTCCATCAGGACATCGCCGCGCCGCTGTTGGCGGCGACCGTCGAGGGGGAGCAAGCGGGCCCCGCGGATGATGCGGCGCTGACCCATGAACGCTTCTACCTCTCCCGCCGTCGTCCGTAAAACGAACCGAGCACCGTAGCGGCCGGCTTGGCGCGCGGAGTGTAGTCGCTCGAGCTGGGGCCACCGTCGCCGAACCAGTTCCAGAAATAAACGCCCTCCAGGAAGCGCGCCCCGCCCCAGGCCCGGACGAAGGCGGCGTAGGCCCTCCGCTGCTCTTCGTGATCCACCTCGGCCCGTCGGGTCTCGTCCCAGGGCCACATCGCCCCGCCGTCGAGGGAGGGGTAGCCGACCTCGGTGATCACGATCGAGCGGCCGAGTTCCTGGCTGAAGCGCTCGAGATCGGCCCGGATGGGGGCCCAGGCGCGGACCATCTCGGCCTCCGAGGCGTCGAGGCGCTTGGCGATCTCGAAGTAGCCGGTGACGCCAACCACGTCGACCGCGTCCCAGAAGCTCACCGCCCGAAAATGGTCCCAGTTGGCGCTGTAGGCGAGGAGCAGGCGGGGGGCCGTCAGGCGCACCCGGTCGATGAGCTCGAGCCAGCGAAGGCGCGATCGTTCGCGAGACACCAGCTCGCTGCCGATGGCCAGGCTCGTCGCGCCCTCGTCTTGGGCCAGGCGAGCGAGGTGCAGCATCAGCGTGGCGTAGCTGTGCCACCAGGCGTCTTCATCCACCGGGGCGATCGTCCCTCGCCACTGGCCCGCGGCCGGCTCGGCGATGCGTAGGATTGGGAACATCATCACCCGCAGGCCGAGCGCGCGGCCGGCGCGGATCGCCCTCCGCAGCGCGGTGTCGCTGGCGGTCCAGCCCGGAATGGCGCGGAGGTCGGCCGAGCGCACGGTGGTCTGCCAGTACACCACGGAGATCGCCACATCGGTGGCCCCGAGCGCGGCGATCTCCTGGAGCGGCCGTCGGTAGTCGTAGTCCTCTTCCGCCGAGAACAGGCCGAGGGCCACCCCGCGGATCGGCGGCGGGCTCGCGCTGATCGTCGCCGTGGCGCTGAGCAGCCCCGTCAGGGCCAAGGCGGCGAGGCTCATTTGCGCGGGATCGTACCGGCCCGCTTGGCCGCGCCCACCGAGAGGAGCCAGGCGTCCGAGAGGCTCTTGAGGTGGACCTGGATGCCCTTCTCCGTGGCCGGGTTGCGGTAGGAGAGCAGGACATCGGGCAGCTCATAGAGCCGCAGATCTTCGATCTCGGCGTCGAGATCGCGCCCGACCAAGATCGCTACCCCGAAGGCCCCCGCGGGCCCGCTCAGCTTGACCAGCTTCTCCACGGCCGCCTTCTCAAAGGGGCAAGACTCCGGCGACTTTCGCCCGGCGGCCAGCGCGGCCAAACAGGGCATCGCCAAGATGTCGCGCTCCGCGTCGAGCCGCAGGGCCGGCTTCACACCGCTCAGCTCCACCAGCCGGTCGACCAGCGCTCCCGCCCGGGGCCCGGTGGTTCGATCGAGCACCACGAGCTGCCCGCGCCGCGCCGCTGCCCGCTCGACCACCAAGGCCGCGGGCCGCACCCAAGGGATCAGCTCCGATTCATCGCCCCGCACGACGAGCAGGATCAGAGCCTGGTCCGGCAGCGCGGCGATCTTCTCCTCGAGCAACTGGATGCGCTTGGCCCGCTCCACGTCAAAGCGCGCTGGATCCAGGCCGGCGCCGACCAAGAAGGCCGCCCCGAGGATGCTGGCCTCGTCGGCCGCTCGCGCGCAGGGGTGAAAGGCCCCGCCTTTGTCTTTAGTCTCCGGCGCGTCGAAGCACAGCACGTCGAGCGCATGCGTGCGCGTCACCGCGATGAAGGGCGAGACTGCCAAGCGCTCGTACACCGCGCGGGCGAGGCCGAGCGTCTTGTCGCGATCGGCGCCGCTCTCCCAGGTCGCTCGCTCGGTGTAGAGGCGCGCGCGGGTGGAAAGGACAGCGGTGAGATCGACGAGGGGCCACTGTCCGTCCGGCTCGACCGAGACGGTGGCCAAGGCAGCGTCGAGCATGCCGGGGCGGTAGCTGGGCGAGGCCTCGCGGGCGAGCTGGGCCTCGATCGTCGCCAGCAACGCCAAGGCGCCCACCGAGCCCGCGCCTTTGGCTGACTCGGCGGCGGCCTTGGCCAGGGCCAGCTTCCCGGCCGCAGCGAGGACCCGAGCCCGCATCGCCTCGAGCCGAGCGTTGCCGGGGATCGCCGCCGCGAGCGGCCCCAAGATCGCCAGCGCGCCATCCAGATCGTTGCGAGCGCAAGCGTTGACTACGTGCTCGGTCACCTCGAGCGTGCGGGTCAGGCTCTGTCGTTCGGGATCCAGGGTCAGCGTCCCGAGGCGGGTCGCTTCAGCCAAGAAGGCGTCGCGCGCCGGGGCCTCGGTGCAGATCGGCGAGACCAGCGCATACAGCTCCTTGGCCCGCGTGAGCGCCTGGGGGTCGAGGTGGAGGAGCGCCTCGATCTTCTCGTAGCTCGAGCCGGGGGTGGGTCGAGCCGCGGCGAAGGCCGTAGTCGCGGTCCTGGTGCTCAGGCCTGGGGCCGGATCCTTCCCCGCCGCGGGGCAGCCAGCGGCGAGGAAGGAGGCCACAAACCAACTCAGTCGAGCGCGCACGGCGCCCATCAAAGAAGGCAAGCGACGCGATGGCAAGCGCGAGCCGACGCCCCTCCAGAGATACCACCTACGCGCGAGCTCGCTCTCGGCCCCCATTCCAGGAGCCCAAAGCGCGGCGTTCTTGGGGTTCTTGCGAAGGCAGAGCGCATCGCCGATCGAGCTGTGTGCCTCATGGGTTCAGCACACCGTGGGGCCGCAGTACGGGCAACGAGCAAGCTCGCTCTCCGCCCGGGCAAGGGCGGTACCGACCACGTTTGGGCTCGAAGGCCTTTTGTCGCTTCTCTGCTTCCGCATCCCCCTTCAACGCACAACCCGCGGAGGCCGACGCATCCGCCACTGCACAGGCTTGCCGCCCATGCCGTGGACCAGACCACGCAACCACCTCTCATGGGGTTCTGATCCCCTTCAGCGCGCTCCCTCCAGGCGAAGCGTCCGGACCGGGGGCCGAAGCCCCAAACCCGCGCTGGGAAGCCATCCCCAGCTCATTGCGCCTTTGACGTTCGAGCGTCTTTGGCGCCTTGCTCCTCGCCTGGGCTGGCCTTCAGCTCTCACGAGCCAAAGGCAGCGCTCTTGGGGTTCTCCATCCACGACATTCGCGAGCCGGTCCGGGGCGATCTCGCGATCCTCCCGGGCCGAACCCAGCCCCGAATTGCACAAGCCTCCACCGCTACCTCGGAGGTAAACCTCGTTGGCAACCATCGCGGTGCCCTCCCGTGCTTGCTCGGGGTGCGCTCGGTCTGCACACGGCCGACCTGCTGCGCCCCTATGACCCGTGGCTCGGGCCAAAGGAGCAGACGTCGTTTCCGGATACATCCTCTTCAGGGTCTCTCCCATTCGGCGGCGACGCTCCGCTTGGAGCGCCTCCTTCCCCGCGCTTTCAGAACAGCCGTTGCCCAAACCGGGCGCCGCGGTGTCGATCGCTCTCGCGTCATCACCTCTCGTATTTGCCCTTGGCATCACGGACATCCTCTGCGCCTCGAAGTATCGACCCACCGTTTGGTTCACTGCGCTCTCTTCGAGCTGAGTGTCCCCTCTTGAGGTCCTTCCACCTTGCGGCGTCCCGAGGATGACTCTGAGGGCCCTGAGTCATCCGCTCGACGCCGCCTTGCGGAGGCTCGCTTCGCCATCGCGTCGCTTGCGAGACGGAAGTTGTTCGGGACCAGAAACGCGGTCAACGACTCTTCACAAAAAAAATGCACCAGTGTCACAAGCCGTTGAGATCCATATGTTCTTCCATAGTGGGTCAAAAGGGACTCGGTTGGCCCCAACCCCGGGCGCGCGCCCCGTCCACAGGCGGATCGATGCGCCGCAGTAGTGCCGTTTTCGCGCGTGCCGCGCGGGGCCTTGAGCGCCAAGGACCTGAGGGTCGGTCGTCGCTTTTCACAGCGTCGCCGAGGCCTCCGCCGGGATCCTCGCCTGGAACCGGCCGCCGCGCGGCCCCCACAGCCGCGACTGCTGGGGATCTGCACGGTGGCGCAAGGCCCATCCCACCCGGTGGCGAGGATCGCGAGCAATGGCGCAGGGGAGACCGACAGGCGCCATTTGCAGAGAAGGAAAAGTCCAGTTACTTACGCAGCTTGAGCCGCCGACTGGGCGGCGCCCGACCGTCGCCAGAAAGGACTCTTGCCGATGACCTCCGAATCTGATCCAGCCGCCCTCCCCTGTTCCTCCTGTGGGGTGCACAACGGCGCCTCGGCGCGCTTCTGCAAGGCCTGCGGGAGCAGCGTCGCCGCCCCTGCAAGTTGTCCTGCATGTCGGGCGGCGGTCCCCAAAGACGCTCGCTTCTGCCAAGGCTGCGGGGAGCGGCTGGTCGGGGCGCGCCCCCAGGCCACCCCCGCGTTGCAAGGTAGGTTGCAGCCTGCCCTCGCCGTGGCCACGCCGGACGGAGGCGGGCTGAACCCACCAGCGGGAGCGCCCGCCGCGCCCGCCGCGCCCGCCCTCGCCCCGGAGGCCCTGCTCGAGAAGCTCAAGTCCGAGCGCCGCGGCCGCTCCGCCATCGGCGCGAATATCCTGTTTTTCGTGGCCGTGCTCCTCGTCTTCGTCGTGGTCATGCGGGAGTGGAACAAGGGCCGCCCCAAGGAAGGGAACATGTTCGGAGGAGGCCCGCCGGCGGCCGAGCTGGCCAACGAAAAGCCGACGGCGCGGGCGGAGGTCGCGGCTGCCCCAGGCGAGGTGTCGGGAGAGGTCCGCTTGGTGCCCGGCGCCAAGGAGGGTGGGACACTGTTCGTGATCGTTCGACCGGCGGGGAGCCCTGAGCGAGGGCCCCCCCTTGCAGTGAAACGATTTGAGACACCCAAGTTCCCGGTTCACTTCAGCGTCGGCGCCACGGACGCCATGATGGGTCAGCCCTTTGTGGGACCCTTCGACGTCGGGGCCCGCCTCGACCGAGACGGCAACGCGATGACCCGCGGCGACGACGACGTCCTGGCCATCACCGCCAAAGGGGTGCCGGTCGGCGCCGCTGGCCTGACGCTCGTGCTCGGCGGAACGGAGGCCCCGGCTATACCTGCCGCCCCGGCCCCGGCCGTACCCGCTGCCCCGGCCGCCAGCCCAGCCCCCACCGAGGCCGCCGGTCCTGCTCCGGCTGGGACGGAAGGCGCGCCGGTGCGCGGGGTGGTTCGCCTCGGCCCTGGTGTCTCCTCGATCAATGGCGCGCTGTTCATCGTCGTGCGCGCCAAAGGCTCGCCGGACAAGGGCCCGCCCATCGCGGTGCTCAAGATCGACAGCGCTGCCCTGCCGGCCCCATTTGAAGTCGGTCCGGCCAATGTCATGCTCCAGGGGATGAGGTTCACTGGGCCCTTCGACGTCTATGCGCGGATCGACGCCGACCGAAACGCGATGACCCGCGAGCCAGGCGACCTCGAGATGAGCGCGCCGAAGAGCGGCGTCCTGCCTGGACAAAAGGACGTCGAGCTCATCATCGACCAGAGGCGCTAGTGTCCCCAGTCGGAAGTTCCTTCCGTGATCCGCGAACGGAGCACGGCCGCTGGCAGGGCGGACCGACGACGGCATACTCTTGTCTGGTGAGGAAATCCGGCGCAGGCAGCGGCCGCGAGACCGAGCGAGACGCGGCACGACCACCCGGCGGGGGAAACTAAGTGCACATCATCGGTCCACGCAGAGGGGGCCAAGCGGAGCCCGAGGGGCCCGAGGACGCTTCGTTTGAGCCGGCGAGCACGGGCGATCTCGTGATCGCTGGGCCGAGCGAGACCCTGACCGTTGAGATGCTCAGCGACGGGCGCCTCCGGGCCCCCAAGGAACGCACGCGCGAGATCTTGAGGGAGCGGCTCTCCCGCGCCGATGTCCTCCCCACGGGCCCCGGCTGGGCTGTCTTGCGCCCCGCCGGGATGTCACCTCCACCGTCCTCCCGCGCCCGAGCGGAGCAAGAGCGCGAGGTCGTGATGGTCGGCGCCCTGGGGGAGGCCTCGGTCGCGCTGATCGACATCATGGGCTTCCTCGCGTCGGGCCTACAAACCGGGGTCTTGTCTGTGCACACCGACGGCGTTGAGCGTTCGATCTACCTCCTGCGCGGGGATGTGGTGTGGACCAGCTCCTCCTCTCCCGCCGATCGCATCGGCGAATTCCTGGTCCGGCGCGGCAAGATCACCCCCGCCCAGCTGAGCCAAGCGATGCTCGCGTCGCCGGCCCAGGTCGGCCGAGCCTGCGTAGAGCGGGGCTACATCGCGGCCCACGACCTCTGGCGCATGGTGCAAGAGAACTTGCGCGACATCTTCGAGAAGATCTTGGCGGCCGAGCGGGGGATGTGGTCCTTCGCGCGGATCCACGAGGACGCCCTGGGCGGCTCGGGCGTCATCTTGCCCACCCAGGGGCTGCTGCTCGACGCCATGCGCAAGCTCGACGAGATGAAGGTCTACCGCGATCTCATCCGCTCGACCGCCACCCTGATCCGGCGCCTCCCGGCCGCGCCCGACGCCGAAGATCGCCTCGGGCGGATGGAGCCCAAAGAGAAGGCCCATATCCTCGCGCTCCACACCCAGCTGCCGGCCAGCGCCTCGGTCCAAGACATCATGCGCTCGACCGGCCGCGGGGAGTACGAGGTCACGCGGATGCTGGTGCACCTCGACCGCGCACGGCTCATCGAGGTGCTGGAGGACGAGCTCTCTCCGCCCTCGGGCCGCCCCTCGGCGGGCGTCAAGAAGCACGAGGCCCACGATCTGGCGGTGATCTACGCCATGGCCCTCAAGGAGATCTTCGGCGAGGCCGAGCGCGGAGCCAGCCGCGAGGCGCTCTCGATCGCGGTACACGGCTTTCTGACCCATCCACCGGAGAAGCACGCCGCGGTCTTCCGGGCGATACGGCTCGGACCGGACGGCGCCCTCGATGAGTCGGGGGTGGCCGATGCGCTCTCCAGTCTCCCGCTGACCAAGGCCGACCTCATCGACGCCTTCAGCGAGCTCCTCTTCTTCGTGCTCTTTGAAGCCTCGGCCTCATTGCCCCCAAAGCAGCGGGACGATCTGGCCCGCCGGGTGAAGATGATCCAAGGCATGGTGGCGGCCCATGGAGCGCCTCGATGAGGGCGCGCGCCGTGGCGCTCTGCCTCGCGCTCTGCCTCGCCTCCGCCTGCAAGAAGAAAGACAGCGCCCCGGACGCCGGGCCGAGCGGGATCGTGTCCCTGGATCCGGCCACCGGCCTCGAGCTCACTCTCCCGATGGCCTGGCGCAATAGCCTCCCTTTGGACGGGGGGACCGCGCCGATCGTGCTCGATCTGCGCCGGCCCGCCGAGCCAGGGAGCCCCGTGCTGGTCGCGCCCCGGCTGGTCGTGGGCATCGTCGCCGCCGACAACCGTGACCTCTCCACCGTTATCGACGACGAACTGCTGGAGCTGCGGCACATGGAAGATCGCGGCACCGCCAAGATCGACCGGGTGACCAAGGGGCGCCGCAACATCGCCGGTCAGGAGGCCGTGGAGCTCCGAGTGGACTTTCGGGTCTCCCATCCGGGCGCGCCGGCCGACGTAACGCTGACGCAGCGAGAGTGGGTGTTCTTCGCGCTGGATAAGGATCAGAAGAAAAAGCTGGTCACCGTCAACGTCTCGAACTCGAAGGAAGATGACGAACGCCTTGGCAGAGAAGTCGAGGATGTGCTGAGAAGCTTGCATCAAAACCCATGAAGGAGCCCCGTCGATGACCTCCATTGTGCCCCCGCTGCGATCTCCTGAGCGCGCCGAGATCCCTGGTCTCCCGGCGTTTCTGGTCGAGCAACACCTCCACGTGGGCGGTGCCGTCGCGCCGCACGTCCTCTTCGCGTTGGCCCATGAACAGGGCTTCAAGCTGCCGGTGCGCAACTACTTCGAGTTCGTGGACTTGGTGACCTCCAGCCCCGACAAGGTCAAAAGCCTCGACGACTACCTGCGCATCCTCCACGAGTGGACCGAGAAGCTGCAGTCGAGCCCCGTCGCGATCGAGACCTCGGTCTACGAGATCTTGGGCAAGGAGTACCGCGGCAGCCGGGTCTCGCACATGGAGCTGCGCTTCAACCCCATGAAGCGCAACCTGGGCGGGGAGCGCGACCTCGACCACATCATCCACGCCGCGCTGCGGGGACTCGATCGGGCCTGCCTCGAGTACGACATCAAGGCTGGCCTCATCTTCTGCCTGGCCCGCGAGTTCTCCCCCGAGCTCAACGAGATCTTGGTGGAGAAGGCCATCAAGTATCACCACCGCGGGGTCATCGGCATCGACCTGGCGGGGACCGAGAAGAACAGCCTGGAGCTCGATCAGGACGCGGTCGGCCGCTACGCCGGGCTGTTTCGCAAGGCCCGGGAGGCGGGCCTCGGCACCACGGTGCACACCGGCGAGACTCCGGCCACCAATGGCGAGGGCGTTATCGCGGTGATCAAGCACCTGCGCCCCAACCGCATCGGTCATGGCATCCGGGCCGCATACAACGAGGAGGCGCTGACCCGTCTCTCGGGCGAGGGCGTGGTGCTTGAGATCTGTCCGACCTCCAACCTCCACACCCGAGCGGTGAGCGGCCTGCCCGAGCTCTCCTTCGTCCTCCAGCGGTTCTTGGCCTCCAAGGTTCGTTTCACCATCAACACCGACGCGACGTATATGTTGGCCACGGATCTGCGGCGCGAGGTGGAGCTGCTCTATCGCGGCGGCATCCTGTCGGGTGATGACATCGCCCGCTGCTTTCAGACCGCCAAGGACTCGTCCTTTTTGAAAACGTAGGGTTCATCTCGAGAATGCGCACGCCTCGAGCCGTTCGCGGTTCCCGGTCCTCTGTTCACATTCCCCGGTCCGATTCTCGTACCCAGCTCCCTGTTCCCGGTTCCGATTCGAAGGGCGCATGGGGAACAGGGAACTGGGAACGGGGAACAGCAATCAGACCGGGGAATGTGAATGCGAACAGGGGACTTGGAAGTCGGCCTCAGACGCGCTCGGCCGATGCGAACGCCTTCGCCCTACGGATCGGCCGTGCGCGTCTGCGGCAGCAGCGTGTAGTTGGCGCGCCAGGCGCGCTTGCCCCGCGGGACCTTCACCGTCGCGGTCAGCGGCTGGTAGCCCGGCATCAGGATCTGGATGGGGTAGTCCTTTTCGGGTTCGATCGAGATCGACACCGGGGTCAGGCCATCTACGTCCTGGCCAGCGACGACGACGCGCGCCCCCGGAGGCGCGGTGCTGATCTCCAGCGAAGGTGAGCGGTACTTTACGTAGACCAAAGCCACCGCCACCGCGCTCACGACGATCGCGCAAAACGCGATGATCCCCACCTGCAGCGGACTGAAGCGCGTCCGCGCCGGCGCAGGGACCTCGAAGCCGGCGGGGTAAGACGACGCCGGCCCGGGAGGGGACGAGGGCGTGCCCAGCACGGGCGTTCCGAGGCCAGGGATGGGAAGGTTGGGCATGGCCCCCGGCTCAGCGAGCGCGCCACGGCGGACCTCCTTGATCTGCCGCAGCGCCGTGCGCCCGCCGATGGGAGCCACCGAGGGGGCTCTCCCGATCGGGCGGCCGACAGCCACCGGAGGAGCCGCTCCATGGGACGGTCCCCCCTGGGCCAAGGAGCCCTGACGCGGCAATGAACCCGCAGTCCCGCCGACCGGCCGGAGGATGTTGGGCTGACGGGAGCGGTCGTCGCTGTCCATCAGCATCTCCGAGAGAGAGACGGACGAGGGCGGCACCCGCGTGCTTCCGATGCTGGCCAGCGGATCGACGCTGATGATCGGCTTGGGATCCGGCGCGCGAAAGAGCTCGTCGAAGTCGGGGATGGCCGGCCCAGGCCCGGTGTCACGGTGCTCGTCCTTCCAGTCCTTCTTCTTGGCCAGGCTGGCCGGCCGCGGCCGCTCCAGCTCGGCGCTGGGCTCGAGCAGGCTCTTGGGCCTCAGCTCGACGCGCGGAGGCTCCGCCCGCTTGGGCGGCACGACCTCCTGGGTCGAGCGATCGAAGTCGCTCGTGTTGTCGTCGAGCCCCAGGCTGAGATCGTCGTCGAGGGGCTCATCCAGCGAGGGCTCATCCAGCGCGCTCTGTTCGCGCACGCCGCCGCGGGGCACCGCCGGCGCCTTCGCCAAACGGATCGCGCCGAGGTTGTTGCGCGGCTGCTCCACTACCTTGGGCAGCTCCAGGGCCGGATCCTCGTCCTCGCCCCGATGCGTCTCCGCGTCGTAGGCGAAGGCCCCGGAGGCGGGGATCTCGATGCCCTCGGACTGAAAGGCGTCCGAAGTCGCGGCGACGGTCCGCGAGTCTCGACCGACGTCCTTGCTGAGGTCGATGCCGAGCGGGAGCGCACCCTCTTCGGGCAAGGCTCGCCAGGCCGCAGTGGCGCTGGTCGCCTCGGGATCGTCCTCGGCGGGGTCCGGCGTGAGGTCCCCTCCCCACTCCGTGTTGGCCTCATGACCGTCCGCGAAGTCCACGTCGGAGGCGGAGGCCTCGGGAGGGTCGTCGCTCGGGTCGGGGCTGCCGGTGGTCTTGTCCACCCACTGCCCGGCAGCCGCGAGATCCGGCTCCACCACCGCCACGCCGCCGGAGTTCGAGAACGGCTCCGCGGGATCATCGGGGTTGGCGGAGGTCTTCTCGCCCCAGAGATCGTCGTCGGAGGCACCCGCCAGCGTCGCGTCGTCCAGCGGCCCAAAGGAGGAGCGGTAACTGCCTTGCTTGGGGCCGGCCGTGGCCTCGTCCCAGGGCTCCTCTCGCGCCACCACGGCCGCGCTGGCCAGGACCACGTCCTCGCTGGGGCCTTCTTCCGGGTTGGCCGCGGTGCGGTCGCCCCATTGATCGTCGTCGACCGGCTGGTTGGTCCGATCCTCGCCAAAGGCCGTGTCTTCCGGGTCGACCGTGGCCTCTTCCGATCGCTCGACCTTGAGCGCGGACGCGGGCCCCCCCCAACTCGCGCCGCCCCGGCCTCGAACATCGATGGTCTCCATTCCCGATGCGTCGCGGACCGGGACGTTGGCGACCTCGGGCTCAAACAGGTTCTCGACCCGCTCCTTGAGCCGCGCCGCCAAGGGCGAGCCCTCCGGGACGTGCTCGGTCGCCGAGTCTTCGTAGGGGTCGTGGTCAGGGGCGGAGCTGGGCTTGTGACCCTCCTCGTACAGCGGTCGGTCGCCGAGCGCCGAAGCCGCCACCGGCCGTCCGACCGACTCGTGGTGGCTCGGCGGGGCCGACTCGCGCGCCAGATGCGTCGCCTCGTCATCGCCTGCGCGGGTTGGGCGCCCGATGACGCCTTCCTTGAGTAGGCTACCGCGTCCGTTGGCGGTGGGCTTGCGCTCGCTGGTCTCGATGCTGCCGCCGCCGCGTCCGCGTTCGAGGCCGGGGCCCTGGTCGGTCGGCGGAGGCGCGGCGTGGGTTGGCGGTGGCGCGGACTCCTCCGCTAGCGACGGCAGATCGGAAGGGCCCGGCTCCGGCTTCTCATCCGCCGGGAGGATGATCTCGCCGACGCCTTTGAACGTGATGGTGCCGCCGCGCTGCTTGTCGATCTCGTCCTCAAACAGGGTCGACAACCACTGGCCGATGACCACGTTGTTGGCCCGCTCGCCCGTGTTGGTGACGAAGTCCTCCAGCGCGATCTGAACCTCCTGGGCCGAGCCGTAGCGGACCTCACGGTTCTTGCTGAGCGCCTTGTTGATGATGTCGGCCAGCCCGTCTGGGATCTGGGGGTTGATCACCCGCGGGTCGACGTGCGCTTCCTGCACGATGGCCTTGAGCGTCTGGATCGAGTTGTCCTTCTCGAAGGGGCGCTTGCCGCAGAGCAGCTCGTACAAGACGATGCCTACGGAGAAGAGGTCCGAGCGCGCGTCGATCTCCTCCCCTTTGATCTGCTCGGGAGACATGTACGCGTACTTGCCTTTGAGCACGCCCGCCCGGGTATGGGCGATCTTGGTCGCGGCCTTGGCGATGCCGAAGTCGACCAGCTTCACGCTGCCCGAGAAGGCCACGATGATGTTCTGCGGTGAGACATCGCGGTGGACGATGCCCATGGGGCGCCCGTCGAGATCGGCCCGGGTGTGCGCGTAGTACAGGGCCTCGCAGGCCAGCGCGATGCAGCGCGCGATGTACGGCGGCGGGAGCGGCTCCTGACGAATGCGCGCCTTCTTGGCGATAGAGGCGAGGTTGCGCCCCGGGATGTACTCCATCGCGATGAAGTAAGAATCGTTGGATTTGCCGAGGTCGTAGATCTGGACGATGTTCGGGTGCGAGAGCTTGGCGACCAGCCGCGCCTCATCCCGGAACATGTTGATGAACTCTTCGTCGTAGGCCAGGTGAGAGAGGATCCGCTTGATCGCGACGACCTTCTCAAAGCCCTCCATCCCTACGTGCTTGGCCAGGAAAAGCTCGGCCATGCCGCCGGTCGCGATCTTGCGCAGGACCTCGTAACGCCCGATCCGCTCGTGCGGCACCAATCTCTGAGGTTGAGCCTGCACCAAGCTTGTCGGCGCTCCGAACCAGGAGCGTAGAGGAGCACGAATGGCAGGTCAAACCGAAGGGATGTGGGCGTTGAGCGCCGCGATCGCGACCTCAGGCGGGTTCACCCCGTCGAGACTCACCTTCGCTGGGTGGCGGGCTCGATCAGAACGGCTTGTTGTCGACGACCTCGAAGAGCGGCTTGTACATGCGGTCGGCGTAGTCGTCGATCCGCTTGGGCTGGATGTTGCCCATCCGGTCGGCGCCGATCTTGGCCGACCAGACCACATCCTTGGCATCCGGCGCTGATCGCGGGTGGTTGGCGGCGAGGGAGAGCGTCGAAACGAAGGGGGCCTCGCTGGCGACGGTATAAGCGATCTCGGCCGCTTCCTTGATGACGTTCTGCGCGGAGCTGGCCGTCCAGCGGATGTAGAGGACGACGTGCTTGGGCTCCTCCGCGTTGATCAGGACGTCGATCAGGCGCCCCTTGACCCGCCCAGAGCCCAGGGCGCTCTTGACCGCGCTCACCGCCAGCTCGGTCGGGTCCCCGCCGAGGGCGTTCACCTTCTCGATCGCCTTCTTGAGCTGGTCGGGCTTCATCTTGATGTCGCGGGCGATCGCGCTGATCTTCCCGTTTTCCTGCTTGATCTTCTGGATGGTGGGGTTCTCGATGGCCTGCTTGTAGTACGCGGCCGCGTAGAACTCATCCTTGGTCAGCTTAGGGCTATCCGCAGCGATCGCGGGGAGCCCCAACAGGGCGACAGAGACGACGGCGACTCGGGAGAGGCGACGAACGATGGGCATATTCGAAGGACGGTACACGAGCGGACCTTGTTCGTTCAGTCCGTCACCCGGCGGAGCGACACACCCCTGGGTCGCTCCCGCCCGGCCTGAGGCCTACTTTTTTCGCGCCTTTTTCCGCTGGGCAGCGGCGGCCTTGGCCTTGGCCTTCTTCTTCGACTTGTCATTGCCCTGACTGGTGCCCTTGGGCTTGGACATGTGGGCAAAGTACTCGCGCTTGGGCTTGCCGGGGCTGGCGGCGGCGGGCGCGGCCTCCTCCTCCTCCTCGTCCTCGTCGTCCCCCTCGGGCATCTCGAACATGTCCCCGAAGAGCTCCTTGAGGTCCATCCCGCGCAGCTTCCGGACCTTGGCCAGCTGGTCGAAGCCCGGCAGCTTGGCGAGGAGCGAGGGCTGGTCGCCCAGCGCGATCATCATCCGCCGCATCGTGTCGTAGCGGTTCAAGACGTCGACCACCTGGGCCGCCGGCCGGCCCACGCCCTTGGCCACCCGCGCCACCCGGTTGCCCTCGCGGAGCAGGGCCGGGCGACGGCGCTCGGCGGGGGTCATCGAGTCATGGACCGCCTCGATCTTCATGAACTCGCGCTCGTCGGGCTGAAAGCCGGCGGGCATCCCGTTTTGGAAGATCGGCATCTTCTCCAGCAGGTCGCCGAGGGAGCCCATCTTCCGCAGGATGCGGATCTGCTCCACGAAGTCGCCCATGTCGAACTGGCCGCGGAACATGCGCTCGGCGTCGGCCTCGGCCTTGTCTTGATCGACGTGCCGCTCGAACTCTTTGACCAGGCCCACGACGTCGCCCATCCCGAGGATGCGGGAGGCCAGGCCCTCGGGCCGGAAGACCTCGAGCGCGTCCATGCCCTCCCCTTGCCCGAGGAACTTGATCGGCTTGCCGGTGATCGACTTGATCGACAAGGCCGCGCCGCCGCGGGCGTCACCGTCGAGCTTGGTCATCACGAAGCCGGTGATGCCGAGGGCCTCGTCGAAGGCCTTGGCCGTACGCACGGCGTCCTGACCGATCATCGCGTCGACGACCAGCAGGATCTCCTGGGGCTTGGTGCGGTCCTTGATGAGCCGCAGCTCATTCATCAGGGCTTCGTCGATCGCTAGGCGACCGGCGGTGTCGAAGATGACGACGTCCTTTTTGTGCTTGCCGGCGTAGGCGAGCGCGCTGCCGCAAAGGCTCAGGGGGTCGGCGCCACGATCCGAGAACACCGGGACCTCGACCCGCTCCCCGAGCTGCTCGAGCTGATCGATGGCCGCGGGACGTTGGAGGTCGGCGGCGACGAGGAGGACCTTCTTCTGCTTCCGCTCGCCGAGCCAGCGGGCCAGCTTGGCCGAGGTGGTCGTCTTACCGGAGCCCTGCAGACCGACCATCATCACCGCGGTCACGCCGAGCGGCGCAAACTCAAAGCCCGATTCGGCCGGGCCCATCAGGGCCTCCAGCTCCTCCTGGCAGATGGCGACGAAGCGGTGGTAGGGCGTGATCTCTTTGACCTGCCCCTTGATCTCGAGGCTGGCCGACCCCGGCAGGACCTCGGCTGCGGCCCGCTCCTTGACCTTGTCGAGGAAGGACTTGGCGACGTTGAAGTCGACGTCGGCCTCAAGTAGCGCGACGCGGATGTCACGGATGGCTTCGTCGACCCGCGCGGCGTCGATCTCACCTTTGCCAAGGCGATCGCGCGCGGCCCGAAACCCCTTCTGGACGGCTTCCAACATTGCCCCCTGGACCTACAACGAAAAGCACCAGCGTTGAACCGCTCTTTCCGGGTTCTCATTTTTCGGCGTTTACACCCCGCTCCATGAGGGGTAGCGAACGCCGTGGCCAAGAAAGGCAAGGGCGAAGCGGTGGCGGAGGCCGCCGCGGAGCCCAAGATCGATGCGAAAATGCCGGAGCAGGACGGGCCGCCCGCGCCGATGACCGGGGGGCTGCTCGACACCGTGCTGGTGGCGATCGCGGTCGTGACCGTGGCCCTGGTGGGCTGGACCTTCTCCCTCGACGTCAACCGGGTCTTCGACGTGCCCAAGGCGGTCGCGCTCAAGCTCGGGGGGGCCAGCCTCCTCTTGATCTTCTTGCTCCGCGGCGTCTTCGGGGTGTTTGGCCAGGGGGCACCCTGGAAGAGCCTGCGCCTGTTCGCCGCGCCGGTCTTCACCCTGCTGACGGTCCTCGGGATCTCGACGATGATCTCCCTCGATCCGTGGATGAGCCTCTACGGCGTCTACGAGCGGCAGTTCGGCTTTCAAGGACTGCTCGCCTGCGTGGGCCTGTTCACCGCCGGCGCGACCGCCCTCCGCACGCGGCGCGGCGCGGTCTTCGCCTTCTCGGTGCTGGCGATCGTCGGCGGGGTGATCGGCGCCTACGCCTTCCTCCAGTCGCAGGGCCTTGATCCCTACGGCTTCTTCAAGAAGCCTCACAACAAGGTCTACTCCACCCTGGGCAACGCCACCTTCGCCGGCAACGCTCTGGCGCTGGTCTTTCCGCTGTCGTTGAACCTCGCGATCGTCGCGATCATGAAGGCGCTCAGCCCCGAGCGCTGGAAGGAGCGCCCCGGCCACCCGATGGTGTTGATCGTCACGGTAGTGGTCACGGCGGCGGCGGTCGGCGCGCTGATGGTCGTCCCGGGGATGATGGCCGTCGGCGATGCGGGCATGACCAACGAAACCCGCGAGACCATGTTCAAGCTTGGGATCGGGCTGGCCTTGGTCTTGACCGCCGCGGTGGCGATGGTCGGCAGCTATGGGCCGGACTGGGCACGTCTACAGACCAAGGGCGGGCGCTGGCTCGCCGACGCGGCCTCCGCGGGCGCGATCGCTACGATGTCGGTGGGGATCTTCGTCGGCCTCATCACCACCCGGACCCGCGGCGCGTGGGTGGGGACCGCGGTCGCCCTCGTCCTCAGCTTCCTCCTGATGCCGCTGATCTTCCGGGATCGACCCAAGGTTATGGCCCGCATCGCGCTGGTGAACGCGGCGCTGCTCGTCAGCCTGGTCAGCGGGGTCGTGGGGTTCATCCAGCTGAAGCCCGACCACGTCTTTTCCCGCACGATCCTGTCGATCCCTCACGCCTTCAACCCCGAGCACACGGTGTACGGGCAAGGCCAGGGCACGCGCCGCTACCTCTGGACCGAGAGCCCCCGGGTCCTCGTGGATCATCAAGCGACGCTCGATCGGGTGGCGATGGATCGCGCCGACTGGCGGGAGCACGTCGAAGGGGAGCCGCGCGGAGACACGGTCGCGGTCGGCCTCGGGACGACGCTCAAGAAGCTCCTGGTGTGGCCCTTCGGGATTGGGATCGAGACCTATCGCTACGCCTTCATGAGCCACAAATCCAAGAAGCTCGAAGCGCTCGATCCGATGACCAACCACGACAACCCGCACAACAACTACCTCTACACCCTGGCATCCTGCGGGATCTTGGGGCTGGCGGCGTATCTGTGGCTCCTATGGCGGCTCCTCAAGACCGCGGTCATGCACTTCCTCGGCATGCCTGAGCCGCTGCTCGTCCTGGGGCGGCACAAGGAGATCCAAGGTGGCCTGGTCAAGGTGTGGCGGGTGTCGCGGGGCGACGCCGGCGACTTCGTCGAGCTCGAGTGCGTGAACGGACCGGCCGTCGGCGAGGCGCTCCAGAAGCGCTACCCGGACCTCAACCTCGAGATCGAGCCCAAGCGGGTTCTCGTGCGGGGCTTCTCGGGAGATCCGGACAGCTTCCTCGGGACCCTGACCAAGGTGTACATTCTGGCGGAGCCCGATCACGCCCACCGCGCGATCGCCTTTGGCGTGGTCACCAGCTTCTTCAGCTACGCGGTCTACTCGATCGCCGGCTTCGACTCGGTGGCCTGCTCGGTGTTTCTGTACTTCTTCCTCGGCGCGGCGGCGGTGTTCTTCACCCCGGCGGGCACGGGCTCAGATGCGCCCCTGCTCAAGGTCGCCTCCGACGCTTGGCGCCGCCCGATCGGGATCCTCGGCCTGGTCGGCGTGGTGCTGACCTTGATCTCAGCGCATACGATCGTGGCCATCCTCAACGTCTATAAAGCCGAGCGTCAGTTCGTGGGCAGCGATGAGCCCGGCGGCGCCCGGCGCGGCTTCGAGGAGCGCCTCGAGGGCATCGAGCGGGCGATCAAGACCAACCCGCGGGAGAGCTTCTATCACCAGAGCCTCGGCGGGGCATACTCCGACGCCGCGCGCCAATACCGCGACGCCGCAGTGCGCGCACAGCAGCAAGGCCAAGCGGCGCAGGCCGATGCCTACCTGGTGAAGGGCAAGGACTATTACGGCAAGGCCGAGAAGTCGCTGTACGCGGCGCTCGATCACGCCTGGGCGCCCGAGAACGTCTTCATCTCGCTGTTTCAGCTCTACTACTCCTGGCAGTCGATGGCCGAGGCAGAGGCGGCGCTCGAGCGAGCCCTCATGCACAGCCCGCACCTCGGACCCGTGCGGGCGAACTTGGCGGTGCTCAAGCTCGAGCGCGGCGCTTATGCCGAAGCGATGGGCGACTGCACCTGGGTGCTCGAGATCGAGCCCGGGAACCTAATGGCGCTCCGGACCTGCGGGCGCGCCGCGCAGAAGCTCGGACACCGCGAGGAGGCCAAGGCCTACCTCGAGAAGGCCAAGGCCCAAAACCCGAACGACAAGTCGGTGCAGGGCTTCCTCAAAGAACTCGAGGCCGCCGACGCCCCGCACACCGCGACGACCACCGGCTGAGCCGCCGACCCTCAGACCTTCTCTGGCACGTAGCGGCCGAAGATCCCCGAAGGCCGAACGAGCAGCACGACGATCAAGATCCCAAAGGCGATCGCGTCTCGGTAGTTGGAGGAGACGTAGGCGGCCACGAAGGTCTCGGCGCAGCCGAGCAGCAAGCCGCCGACCAGCGCGCCAGGGATCGAGCCGATGCCCCCGAGCACCGCCGCGACGAAGGCCTTGAGGCCCGGCAAGAGGCCCATGATGTAGCTGACGCTGCCGTTCTTTTGGCCGACCAGCACCGCGCCCGCGCCCGCCAAGAAACCCGCCAGGATGAACGTGAAGGAGATGACCCTCCCGGTGTGGATGCCCATCAGGGCCGCCACCTCGAGGTTCTGGCTCACGGCCCGCATCGCGCGGCCCATGCGCGTGCGATAGACGACCAGCTGCAGAAAGCCCATGAGCAGGATGGCGCCGCCGATCACGAAGGCATCGGCCAGGGTCACAAAGGGAGTGATCAGGTAGATCGCGCCTTCGCTCTCGTTGACGAAGACCGGCTGCCAGAAGCTCGGGCGCGCGTCGGTGGCGATCGCCACGAGGTTCTGGATGAGGATCGACACGCCGATCGCGGTGATCAGCACGATGATCCGCGGCTTGCCCCGCAGCGGGCGATAGGCGAGGCGCTCGATCAAGAAGGCCGTCGCCGCGCCGGCCAGCCCGGCCACCACGATCGCCACAGCGAGGCCAGCGGGCCCGCGCATCTCGGCGCCGCCGAGGCGCTGCGTGGCCAGCCCCGCGAAGGCCCCGACCATGAACACCTCCCCGTGGGCGAAGTTGATCAGGCGCAGGATGCCGTAGACCATCGTGTAGCCGAGGGCGATCAGGGCGTAGATCGCCCCGTTTGAAAGCCCGTTGACGAGCTGTTGAACGAGCTCAGCCACCGCGCACCTGCCTCGCAATCACGGGTGGGCGCCGGTCGAGGTCTTGCTCTCCGAGACGGCGACCTGGCCGGCGAAGGCGCGCTTGCCGTCCTTGATCTGGATGACGACCGCAGGCTTCTCGGCGTTGCGGGCCGCGTTCAAGGTGATCTGCCCCGTGACGCCGGCGAAGTCCTTGGTCTTGGCCAACGCATCGCGCACCTTTTGGGGCTCGGTGGTCCCGGCCGAGGTCATCGCACCGAGGGCGACCGCCGCCGCCTCATAGCCCAGCGCGGCCAGGGCGTCGGGCGTCTCGTTGAACTTGGTGCGGTAGTCGGTCACGAACTTCTGGATAGAGGGACGCGGGTCATCGACCGAGTAGTGGTTGGAGAAGTAGCTGCCCTCGATGGCCTTACCGCCGCCTTCGAAGAGCTTGTCGGAGTCCCAACCGTCACCGCCCAGGAGGGGCGCTTCGATCTGCAATTCCCGCGCTTGGCGAGCGATCTGACCGACCTCGGTGTAGTAGCCCGGGACGTAGATGGCCTGGGGCGCCGCGGCGCGGATCTTGGTCAGCGTCGCCTTGTAGTCGGTGTCGCCTTGCGAATAGGACTCGTCGGCCACGATGGTGCCGCCCATCTTCTTGAACTCCTCGGAGAAGACGTTGGCCAGCCCCACCGAGTAGTCGTTGCGCACGTCGCGCAGGATCGCCACCGAGCCGAGCTTGAGGTTCTCCTTGGCGAACTTAGCCATCACGAAGCCCTGAAAGGGATCGATGAAACAGACCCGGAAGATGAAGTCGCCGATCTCGGTCACCGCCGGGTTGGTGGACGACGGTGAGATCATGACCACGTGGGCTCGCTGCGCGACCGGGGCCATGGCCAAGGACAAGCTGGAGGCGACCTCGCCGATCACCGCGTCGACCTTGTCCTGCATGATCAGCTTCTGGACGGCGGTCTTGGCCTCCTCGGGCCGCCCTTGGTCATCGAGGTGGATGGCCTTCACCTTGCGGCCGAGGACGCCGCCCTTCTGATTGGCCTGCTCGACCGCGAGATCCACGCCGTTTTTCGTGGAGTTTCCGAAGGTGGCGTTGGGGCCGGTCAGGGAGCCGACGACGCCGAGGCGGATCTCCGCCGTCTTTTGGTCGGCGGGTGCGGCGCCACCACCGCCCTTGGTGCAGGCGAGGAAGGCGCCCAGGGCGAGCAGCGGGAGGGTGCGGGTGATAGCGGCCATGGGCGGGCTCGTTACCGCCGGGGGGGCAAGGGAGTCAACGGTACCGGGCGAGCAGGACGAAGAGGCCACCGAGGGCCACCAAGGCCACGAGGGCCACCAGGGCGAACTGCTTGCCGCGACCGGCCGGCTTCTCCGCGGCCTTGTCGGCGGAGGTCATCGAGGTGAAGCCGAGGATCGTGCCGACCTGCGCCAGGTAGGGATCGAGGCTGAGCTCCTCGGGTCCGCGGCGGGTCTTCTCCGCTCGGTAGCGCGAGAGCGCGTAGTCGAGGCGCTTCTCGCTCAGGCAGGCCTGGATGAAGCGCTGGTGGGCGTCGTCGCTCCCGCTGAGCAGCGCCTCCTGAAAGGTCCTCGAGAGGTGGACCTCGGCGTCGGCGGCGGGCTCGAGGTCCATCGGGTCGAGCCGGATCTCCAGGGGGCGCCGACGATCACCGCCCCGCGCCACTGCGACGAAGACGTTGAGGAAGGCCTGGCTCGGCTGGTCGACCCGCAGCCGCACAGCCACGCCCACGCCGGTCTTGCGGACGACCTTGCCCTCGAAGCACATCTCATGACCGCTCGGCAGGCAGAGGGTGGCGCGCACCCCCGTGAGCATCGCGGGACCGGGGATGAGCTCCACGAAGAGACCACCGTCGATGGAGATATCGCGGACGCGGCCGCGCTCGAGCCCCGAGGCGCCCGCGAAGCCTACCCGGATGGCGTTGCCCCGCAAGACGTGGCGGCGGGCGCGACGCTGGTCACCCGGGGGGGTAATGTCCTGGCTCTCCAGGATGACGGGGGCCGCGCCAGGGGAGCTCGGCCGAGGGATCCCGAGATCCGTGGTGGTCGCAGAGGGCCCCTCGACCTCGAGATCGGGGCGAGCGCTGAGGTCCTCGGTGGGCAGCTCGGCGCTGTCCGGGGGCTCCGTCAGCGGGGGGGCCGAAACCAAACGGAGCGCAGCCGGTGACTTCACCGACCCGGTCATCGGACCTGGGGCACGCGCGTTGTACCCCGTCTCGATTCGGCGCGCCTGAGCGGCTCGCTGGCGGTGGAAGCCGGCGAGACCATCTTGCGAGCGTCCGCCATGCCCGATAGGCTCCGCGCGGTCTTGGAAATGCCTCGTCGGGCCGCACTCTTCCTGGCCACCCTCGCCCTCGCCTACCCGGTGTCCGCGTCCGCCGCCGAGGTGCGGTTCAAGGACGGCTTTCCGGTCACCAGCCAAAGCTCGATCTATCGGCTCTCCGAGGTGAAGGTCGGCGATCGCGGCACCGGCTACACGGTCTTCACCGGGGCCGAGGCCAAGCCGTTTCAGGTCGAAGTGCTGGGGATCATGGAGGGCATGCTGGGACCCAAGCGCTCGGTGATCTTGGCCCGCCTCACGGGCCCGGAGATCGAATTTTACGGGGTCATCTCCGGGATGAGCGGCAGCCCGGTCTACATCGACGGCCGCTTGGTCGGAGCGGTGTCGTATCGCTTCGGATCGTTCAGCAAGGAGCCGATCGCGGGCATCACGCCCATCGAGAGCATGCTCGATCTGGCGCGAGACCCGGACCTTCCGCGGAAGCTGGCGGGCGGAGCACCGCTCCCCGGAAAGGCAGCCTTTCGGCTCTCTTCCTTGCGATCTCGGACCGTGCTCCCCAGCCCTTCCTTGAGTACCGCCGCCGCGCCGCCCGAGGGCCAACTCGCGCCCATCGCCACGCCGGTGATGCTCGGCGGTTTTCCTCCTGCCATCGCCGATCACCTCGAGCGGGAGCTGGCCCAGCACGGCCTCATCGC
>Ga0154020_10001411_pt1 | contig 29717 bp, 24 predicted proteins | sample Klosneuvirus_201_FD_109709 | JGI IMG/M metagenome (GOLD analysis project Ga0154020, IMG submission 109709) | Active sludge microbial communities from wastewater, Klosterneuburg, Austria - Klosneuvirus_20160825_MG | ecosystem: Engineered > WWTP > Aerobic digester > Activated sludge | place...
AACCGGCTTCCTTGCTCATAGTGCCGTCTTCGTTAAATACATCAATGGCTTCTACATTGTGCTTTTTACCAAGATTATAGTCATTAATATCATGTGCCGGAGTAACTTTTAAGGCCCCGGTACCAAATTCTGCATCCACATATTCATCAAAAATTACCGGAACAACTCTATTAACAATGGGAACAATTACTTTTTTACCTTTAAATTTGAAATACCTCTCATCGTTTGGATTCACACAAACCGCTGTATCGCCGAGCAAGGTTTCGGGACGGGTTGTAGCTACCATGATGTATTCCTCAGAATCTTCAAGTTTGTATTTAATATAATATAGCTTTGAATCTACTTCTTTATAAATAACCTCTTCATCACTCAACGCTGTTTTTCCTTTGGGGTCCCAATTAACCATTCGGCTGCCTCGATATATTAAACCCTTTTTATGCAGATCAATAAAAACATCAATTACAGCTTCTGATAATTTGGGCTCCATTGTAAAACGTGTCCTGTCCCAATCACAACTGCAGCCAAGCTTTTTCAGTTGTTCTAGAATAATTCCACCATATTTATCCTTCCAATCCATGGCATATCCTAGAAATTCAATTCTGGAAATGCTTTTTTTCTCAATGCCTTTATCCTTAAGCATTTGCACTACCTTAGCTTCTGTAGCTATACTGGCATGGTCGGTTCCCGGCACCCAACATGCATTTTTTCCAAGCATTCTGGCTCTACGAATTAACACATCCTGAATAGTGTTGTTGAGCATGTGTCCCATATGCAAAACTCCTGTAACATTAGGTGGAGGAATAACGATTGTATAAGGTTCACGATCATCAGGAACGCTTTTAAAAAGTTTATTTTCCAACCATTCCTGATACCATTTGGTTTCAATTGCTTTTGGTGAATATTTCGACGAGATCTCCATTGTAATAATAAATCGCGAAATTAATGGAATAAGATGGAAGAATAAACCCGAAAGCCGCGATTATCTCAAGGAGTATTTTTAGTGAAGTTTAGTTTAAATGTATATCAGTTCTATCCTGAAATGAATTTAATTTGTGAATTCATAGTTAAAAATACTTAGAAAGATTATTTAATAAAAGGTTTTCTATTCTATAAAATCGCTCAACTAAAAAAATGTTAATGAAAAATATTATCTTGAAATCACAAATTGTGATTTCAAGATAATATCAATTGAAATAACAATAGATTTCTTCTTTCATGCTTAAAAACCAATTGGTTTTCTTGGTTCATTTTCTTTGTAAATAATTTTCTTTAAAGCATCAAATATCACCTGAAATTGTTGGTCATATTTATTTTCCAATTCATTAAGTCTGGCTTTAAGCTCCTTATTTTGATCAATCATTTCTCGCATCTTAACAAAGGCACGCATAATCATTATATTTATTTGAATGGCTTTATCGCTTCTTAAAATTCCGGAAAGCATGGCTACACCTTGCTCACTAAATGCATAGGGAAGGGTGCGCCGACCACCCCAATTTATAGTATTTTCAGGTTTTTGTATAGCATTCCATTCCGTATTACTTAATTGAAACATAAAATCCTCCGGAAATCTAAGAATATTGCGTTTAACAGATTGATTTAATATTCGTAACTCAACATTGTAAAATACAGCAAGGTCTATATCAAGGATGACCTTGGTTCCTCGTATATAGTAAATTTGGGAGACAATCGTCTGAATATTAACCTCTTTCAAAACCTTTTTAAACAGAATGCGAAAATAATCTGTTAAATATCCATCAGAAAGGAATAAAAAATTCTATTTGGAATAAAATATTCCGTAAGCACCAATTCGTAATTCAACTGAACTGAATACTGAAAATATTTCAATTCAATTAATAATCAATGATCACAAAACATTGAACAGAAAAGACCTTAATTTGTTAATTCCTGGCCAAAAATTATAGGATATTCCTTTTCTTTTAGAGCCTCAATAACTTGTAATAGTCAAAATCATCTGTTCTTAGGTAGTATATTCCTTTAGAATAGTTACTTAAATCAATAATAGAACCAAACTCTTGTTTATTATAATTAGCTAACAGTATTCCATTTACTGTAAATATTTGAAAACTAATGGGTTTCTGAGTTTGGACAAGAAAAATTCCGGTGTAAGATGGATTAGGGCTTATTAAAAAACCAGCACTTGGTTTAATTGATTTTACATTTATAGTGGTGTCTTTAATATAACTCATATCGCTAAAATTTATCCTATCCGCAAACACAAGACTGTCAATAAATGGATTTCTGTTTTTTTGAAGTGAAGCAATAAGTTCATGCCTGGCTATTTCCAAAGCACTTGGTGGATCTTGTAGATGCCATTTTTTTAAAACTGCTTCATTTTGATTAGAAGGCAATTTCCAATTATTGCCGGCAACTCCATTATAGGTCACGCACATATAAAATAGGGCTCGGGCAAGATCGCCTTTTTGTGAATTAATCGGTTCCCAAACAGTGGTTCCGGAAGCGTCCTTTCCTAATTTTCCTTCACCTGTAGGGGATACAAACGTTGGAGTACCTACTATTTCTCCAAAGGGATTATTCGATCTTTTTACATTGGCATTGGCTTGATCAGCCGGAAATAAATGGTGCAAATCGTTATACTCAGGGAGTTCCTTACCATTTGAACTGTTTGGCCACGAACCTCCATTGTTGCTGGGCATCCAACTTTGGGCATATGTATGTTCACGTGTTAAATTGCCGGATGTTCCATTGCCCCACCATACAAAGGGTTCGTTGTAAGGTGTTGAGATATTTGTATATACACAACTCACTACCTTTTTACCTCCTGTTGTATCTTTTGCTAAAAATTTATCAATGAGGTTTGTTGAATAATTACTGTAAAACAAGGTATCGTGTAAATTTGTCAGCAAACCTAATTTCAAGATAAAATCGGGAGCGTGCATATCAATATTCTTATAATAATCCCCATAATTTTTCCCCTTTGTTTTTATTTGGCCCTTTAACGGGTTTTGTGTGTTATAATTTTCAAATCCTTTTGGACCATTGCATGAAAAAACTGCAAAAGCATAATCAGAATTGGCCAAAATATAGGTTGGGTTTATTGAAGAATTAGCTCCAACATAGGCTACTGTTGCACCTCCAATTTTATCACCGGTTAAATAGTTAGTTCCATCTGCAGGAACTTCTGAAATAGATGTACCACTCTTTCTAAGTACTAAAAACTTTTCAGGCACCTGCAACGGTATCGAGTAACTCACATTAAATCCATATGCTTTAAGAGAATTAAACGACAAATTAGTTGGTTGTTGAGTCGGTTCAGTAGCAAAATTTCCACCAATAGCATACAAATTAATCACAAAATTGGATTTATTAATATCGTTGTTTTGTATGGTAAAGCTTGCAAATCTGCTTCCGGGAGCCCCGGCTTTAAAATTTATGTAAAATGCACGAGCACTGCCGGCAGCAACCCATTTTGGCATTCCGTTATTTGAAAAATCAGTTGAATTAGCTCCACTAAAAATTGAACCGGTGATAAAAAGTGTATCCTTACCGCCTGTGTTTTCAATTACAAATAGTGTTGAAGTGTCCTTACCTAGTACAACTTGCGAGCCATTAACAATTGTTACACTTCCTTTTTTCACAACAATAGAAGGCTCAGGTGCAACAGGAGCAGAGTTCAAAAAAACACTGTCAAGAGCAATATTAGATCCACTCTGTTTGTCAGTATAGTAAAAACGAATATGACGCGTATTTGCTGATGGTTTATCTGTCATTCTCGCAAATGCTGAACTTAATGTAGTGTAACTACGCAATACGGTCCAGTTGCTTCCATCTACCGATTCCATCACAGTAAACGTACCTGTAAAAGCAGGATTGGGGCTAATTCCTGTGCCACGTATATAATAAGAAAGCTGTCCGGGTTTATCTGTAAACGACAATTTTACATATTCTCCGGTTCCATCCAATCTACAGGCCGCATTTTTATCACTCCCGGTAGCATAAACATAAGGTGTGCTGCCACTTACCGAAATATCCAGTTCTGTTTTCCAACCAGTGGGTGCATTGTTTGAATCGGCCGAAGGACTTGGATTGATAAAGGTCCAAAATGCGGGTAATGTTGTTTGAGCATTTACTTTGTTTGCGACGAAAAGCAATGTAATTACAAGGTATACTAAGAATTTTTTCATGGTGCATTAAAAAACAAGAATAAAGTATTTTTAGAATGTTAGTAAACTTTAAATATTAACATTCGATTAAGTTATATAACCAGAAAAAAAAAATTGCGTTTAAAGTAATCCGGTATTATCTGTCAGTGATGATTCGTAACCTTTGTCAATGAGTAAAGGCCCATAGTCAGCTGCATTGGTCGCTAAAACATCGCATCTTTCGTTATTTACATTTCCTGAATGCCCCTTAACCCAATTAAATTTAATTTGATGTCGATTATATAAGTTGATAAGAACTTTCCACAAATCCGGATTCTTAATATTTTTAAACCCTTTTTTTTGCCAGCCACCAATCCAGTTTTTTTCAAAGGCATCCATTACATACTTGCTGTCTGTGTAAATATCAATTTCGAGATTATCTTGCTTCAGCGCTTCCAACGCCTTAATTACAGCCAACAACTCCATGCGGTTATTGGTGGTAAGCCTAAAACCTTCACTTAGTTCTTTTTCATGTTTTCCATAAATTAACACTGCTCCATAACCACCTTTACCAGGGTTTCCTCTGGCAGCTCCGTCTGTATAAATTTTTACTTTCAAATCTAAATGCAATATTATGCAATAATTGATTTACGGTCTTTGTAAAATTTTAATTTTGCTGTAGGTTTGGAGGAAATATGATTCGCAAATATTTACAAGTTTTATTTTTATTATTTTTAAACTTTTGTGCCTATTCCCAATACGATTATAGGGTATTTGGCTATATAACCGATGATAAAACCGGTGAGCCTATTGTTGGTGCAAAAATAAATTTGCCGGATTGGCAAACTGAGACCTATACAAATAACTTCGGATATTTCAGTATATCTGTTCCACCTCAAGATTTCTTTATCGAATACAGTTTTGCAGGTTATGTTACTTTAGTTGATTCTGTTTTTATAGAGGAAGATATCCGGGTAGATAAACACATGAAAAAGATTTTAGACGATGAAACGCATATTAATGATGTAAAAAAATCTCAGAGTGATATCTCGAGCCCTGTTAGTGGAAAAATTGATGTTCCAACAGGTTTACTTAAGGAGCTTCCTTACCTGCTTTCGGAGCCGGATTTAATAAAAGGCCTGCAAAGTTTACCCGGAATTACCCCCGGAAATGAATTTGGCAGTAATCTTTATGTAAGGGGAGGAGCTACTGATCAAAACCTTATTTTATTGGATGGAGTGCCGGTATACAATGGAACCCATATTTTTGGTTTATTTTCAATTTTTCAACCCGATATTACAAATTCACTTCAGGTTTATAAGGCAGGTTTTCCTGCCCGATATGGAGGGAGACTAAGCTCCATTGTTGATATAACCACCAATGAGGGTGATATAAAAGAGCATTATGGAAATGCTTCCATTGGTTTATTAATCGCAAAATTATCCATACAAGGCCCCGTTGGCAATAAACAAAACACCACTTATTCGTTTGGAATGAGACGCACATATTGGGATGCTTTCACCTTATTCAGAAGTGGTGGCGATGGTGGAGGATTTTTTGTAGTGTCTGATTATAACTTCAAAATCAAACATAAGTTATCCAAATTCGATTATCTCCATTTTTCTGTTTATGCCGGCAGAGACAAATACCCAAGTTCATTTGTTGACAGCACAATAAAGGTTGAAACCAAAATTCAGTACGGAAATGCCTCTGCTAATTTACGATGGAACCATATTTTTAACCCAAAGCTGTTTTCCAATATTTCATTAACTGCCACACGATACAAGGTAAGTTATGATGTTTCAGAATCTTATTTTGACTCCCTTGCAAATCAAAACAAGGATGCAAGTTGGAACTACAGAAATGGAATTGGTGATGTCGCCTTAAATATGGATTTTGAATATAGTATGAACAATTCGCATTTTATGCATTTTGGAGTTCAAAATACCAATCACTTTATCAACCCGGGATATAGCATAAGTACTAGTAGCGATGATCCGGGTAATCCCGATGAGAGCGGAAGAAAATACTGGGGATACAATGCAGAGGTTGCAGCCTATATAGAAGATGAAATAAAAGTAAACAGCAAATTAAAAATGAATATAGGTTTAAGAGCCGTTTATTTTAACAATAAAACGTATAATTACGAGAAAACCTTTTACGAGCCTCGCTTTTCAGGAAGATATATTTTGAAACCGAATTTATCACTAAAGGCCTCATATGCAAGGATGCATCAAATGGTGTTTTTACTTACCAATTCGGGAGTTGGTTTTCCTTTTAATTTTTGGGTTCCGGCCACTGAAAAAATTCCGGCCCAACAATCTGATCAAATCAATATAGGATTGGCTAAGGAACTTAACAACAACTATCAATTATCAGTTGACGCCTATTATAAAATAATGAACAATATTTTGTTTGCAAAAGAGGATCCTGCATACATTGATAATGACTTAGATTGGCAATCAATTCTCGAAAAGGGGAAGGCTAAGGGTTATGGATTAGAAATTTTAGTTCAGAAAAATTCAGGTTCATTAACCGGTTGGTTAGGCTACACTTTAGCCTTTGCAGATAGACAATTTGACAACCTAAATCTCGGTAGATCCTTTAAATTTTCATATAACAGAAGACATACCATTAATATGATGATGAACTACAGAATAACCAAAGGTAATTCATTGTTTATGAATCTAACTTTAGCTTCAGGTCGATATTTTACAATACCCGGTGGCAAATATTTAGATATTGACGGAAATACAATTTTGGACTATAGTTCACTTAATAACTATAAAGGTCCATTTTTTCAAAGGCTTGACCTTGGTTGTATTCTCAATAGAAGCCGTTCATACCATATATTTGATCATCAGTTGTATTTAACTTTATATAACGCTCTGTTAGCTAGAAACCCAATTTCAATTTATGCCGATTATGTGCCTTCATCCACACCGGGTAAAGGTTCATACAAAGTTTTAAAAACATCCGTTCCCTTTTTTATACCCGGAATTACTTATATCTTCAAGTTTTAAATTTATGAGAATTTTAATTAATCATTTATACAATAATTACTCTAATACTAAGATATGAAAAAGATACTCTTTTTGTTTTTATTGGCTAACTTATTAACACAATGTGAAGAGGAAATCCCATTAGATACCCTAGATCCTTATACTGAAAAATTAGTAGTTAACGAATATTTTAATAATGGTGGACCATTTTCCATTCAGATTTCTTCAAGTAAGGATGCCTATAAACAAAATAATCCAATTGTGCTTGATTCCACTCAAGTGAAGGTGAGCTTAAAAGAGGGAAATACTGAAATTCCATTATTTTATAATGATTTCTCTGATTATTTTTACACAAATACCAACCCATCACCAGGTAAAACTTATAATCTATCAGTAACATCAGCGGGTTATCCTAGCATTAGTGCAACCGGTAAAATGCCGGCATTACTTAATGGGAAATCAGTTAATTTTATTGAAGATGGAGGTAAAGATATGCAAGGAAATACTTCCGATCTCCTCAAGTTATCATTTCAAGATGATGCTGCAACAAAAGACTATTACAAACTTAATTTCTTCTATTACAGCGAGTTAGTTGATAAGTTTAATGCCTATGATTTTGAATTAACGGATGTTTTGTCCGCTGTTAGTACAATTAAAACAAGAGACGGTGGATTTCTATTTTCTGACGAAACATTTAACGGACAACTAAAAACCTTTAGTTCTGTTCCTCCATTTGGGTTGGTAAAAGCAAATACGAGCTATAAATACTTAGTCCGTATTGAACGATTAAGTGAAGAATATTGGAAATACAACACCTCGCTCGAACAATATCGAGGTGGTTTAGGAAGTGGAACTTCAGGTAGTAATATTTTTAGAGGTGCCGTGGTAGTTTACACCAATGTGAGTAACGGTTTAGGAATTTTTGCAGGAGGAAGTGTTGAAAGCGATACTTTGAAATAAAATATTTTAATTAATACCTTTAATGAACCTTAAAAGCTTATTCCGGACGAAATCCGTAGATAAAATACTGCACGATTACGATCTTCATCCTAACAAATTGAGGAAAACTCTGGGTGTTAGAGATTTAACAGGATTTGGAATTGCCGCCATCATTGGAGCCGGCATATTTTCAACAATTGGTGAAGTTTGTTTTAAAGGCGGCCCGGGTGTAATACTTTTATTTGTTATTGTTGCCATCACATGCGCATTTGCTGCGTTTTGCTACTCTTCATTTGCTTCTATTTTGCCAATTTCAGGATCTGCCTATACCTATTCATATGCTAGTTTTGGAGAACTGTTTGCATGGATTATCGGTTGGGACCTTATTATTGAATATGCTATAGGTAACATTGCAGTAGCCATAAGCTGGAGTAATTATTTCACTCACCTTTTGTCGGGTTTGGGATTAAATATACCTGCATGGCTTTGCACCGATTATTTATCTGCATCCAAGGCATTTAGCTCTGGAAACACCGGAACAGAAGAATATTTAGCTTTTTTAAATGCGCCTGGATTCGGTAATTTTAAGTTTGTAGCAGATATTCCCGCTTTTGTTATAGTTTTTTTAGTTTCATATTTAGTTTTTATTGGAATACGTGAAACAAAACGACTTAATAATGTGATGGTTGCAATAAAACTTGCAGTAATTGCTTTAATAATAATTACAGGTTTTTTTTATGTTAATCCTGAGAATTGGTCGCCGTTTATGCCAAATGGAATAGGAGGGGTGTTAAAAGGCGTTTCCGGTGTATTTTTTGCGTATATAGGGTTTGACGCTATTTCTACTACTGCTGAAGAATGTAAAAATCCCCAAAGAGATTTACCTCGAGGAATGATTTACTCCTTAATAATATGTACAGTACTTTATATTTTAATTGCATTGGTAGTAACTGGGATTATCCCATACAATCAATTAGAAGGTGTAAAAGATCCACTCGCACATATATTTGACACACCGTCCACACAGTACCTTTATTTTATTATTAGTATTAGTGCCATCGTTGCTATTACTTCGGTGCTCTTGGTATTTCAAATGGGGCAACCGCGTATTTGGATGAGTATGAGCAGAGACGGACTATTGCCTAAAGTGTTTTCAAAAATTCACCCCAAACACCAAACTCCTGCTTTTAGTACCTGGGTAGCATGCGCATTGGTGGCCATTCCGGCTATGTTTTTAAATATTACTGTTGTTACAGACCTAACCAGTATAGGTACCTTATTTGCCTTTGTTTTGGTGTGTGGTGGTGTGTTGGTATTAGATGTAAAAAGACCTGATCTAGAAAGACGTTTTAAAATACCATATGCCAACGCTGCTATTTTCTTACCCATTCTCAGTGCTGCAGCAATTGGTTTAGTAGTTTATTTTTTTCCAAATTACTTTTCTGATTTAATAGGAGGGGACTTCCTTGAAAACCTCCCTAAATATGTGTTTTGGGTAGGTTTGCTTGTTTTAATTTACTATTCAATAAAATTCGCCTTGTCATTAATACCGGTACTAGGCACTTTATCATGCTTGTATTTAATGTCAGAAATTGACCACCTAAGTTGGATGCGTTTTGGAATTTGGCTGCTTTTAGGGCTTACAATTTATTTTGGATACAGTTATAAACGGAGTTTGCTGAATAAGATCGCTTAATAACCTTTCGATTGCAAGAAAAGGAAAAAATCATTGTAACAAATCATGGATTTACTTTGTGTCAGTTTTAAATCAAATTAAATCATATCATGCTTTTACAAGGCTTAATTTGCCACAAACCCGGATTTGCTTATTATATTTAGGCATAAAAAAAAGCTAAAGAATTAACTTTAGCTTTCTTCAAATATATTTTTCTGAGTTTAGGCTGCCTGACCTAATTGTTTTAAAAACCTGTGGTGAATAACAAAAGCCTTTATAAAACTTGGCTGAGTAAAATAAGGTATACCGTATTCTTTAGCAGTTTCCTTAACTATTTTAGAAATTTGTGTGTAATGTAAGTGACAAATTCCAGGGAACAAATGATGTTCTACTTGGAAATTTAAACCACCGGCAAACCAGTTCAAAAATTTACTTTTCTCACCAAAATTTGAAGTTGTTAAAATTTGATGCACTGCCCAAGCGTTTTCAATTGTATCGTTTTCATTTGGCATTGGGAACTTGGTATCTTCCATTACATGAGCTAATTGGAAAATGAAAGCTAATATCCAACCTGCAATAAATTGAACAGTAGCAAAGCCAATTAACCACTGCCACCATGTAATATCTAAAAGATACAATGGTAAAAAACCCATATAAAAATAGTAAAAAATCTTACTAAAAATTAAAATGGCAAATTCTTTTCCTTTGGTAGTATTGAATTTTTTAAGAAGATCTTGCTTTGTATAACGATTAATTTGAGTAAAATCTTTACTTGTTACCCAAAGCATAGTCATAAAACCATATAAAAACCATGCATAAAAATGTTGGTATTTGTGGTACCATTTTTTGGGAGCGTGTGGAGAAAATCTTAAGATACCTTTGCCTGTGATATCTTCATCCATTCCATCAATATTAGTATATGTGTGATGAAGAAAATTATGTTGAATTTTCCAGTTCATTGCATGACCACCTAAAAAATTAAGGGTGTAACCAAAAAATTCATTTATTTTATTATTCTTTGAAAACGTGCCATGACAAGCATCATGCATAACAGTTAAACCTGTTCCGGCCATAGTTAAACCCATAAGTGCCGTAAAAAACCATAACCAACCCACGGGTAGACCTGAAGTTAAAATAAGGATGTAGGATGTGATATAAACGCCAAGCATAACAAATGCCTTTATCCATATCCTATAATCACCATACTTGGAAATATTGTTTTCCTTAAAATAATTCTCAACCCGATTTCTTAATGTAAAGAAGAATTTATCTTCTGAACGATTTATAAATTTTATGACCAATGTTATTTTTTTAAATGTTGCGCAAAGTTAATCTTTTAATTCTATTATAAGCAAATTGGGGATATTAATTTCCTCTTTAAAAGGATTACAATTTAATAATCAACCTTATACAAGAAACTACTGCAATTAAAATTTGTTTGCTAATAGTGTACAAACTTGGTTAAAAAAGTAAAGATCTGTTTGATCGAATGCTGAATACTCGATACTATCAATATCCAAAACTGCCATCACTTCATTGTCTAGCAAAATTGGAACCACAATTTCGGAATTGGAGTGAGGGCTACAAGCAATATGGCCTTCAAACTCATGAACATTGTTAACAACCAATGCCGTTTTTGTTTCCCAAGCCTTTCCGCAAACACCTTTACCAAAAGCAATTCTTGTACAAGCTACCGGTCCTTGAAAGGGGCCCAGAACTAATTCATTATTTTTTACAATGTAAAAACCTATCCAATGATGATTAAAAACCTGAAACAAGAAGGCGGAAGTATTGCTTAAATTGGCTATTAAATCATTTTCATCGCTGAGAAGTGATTCTAACTGTTTTAATAAGATTGGATAACTAGTTTTATCCATTAAGTAAAGCCTCCAAAACTAATGGCACTTCCCATTATATTGTAATTTTTGGCATTTACACATAAAACAGGGATTTGAGAATCGTTGTTTACTATTTTTACGTCTTCATCGCCTACAAATATATCAGAAATCTCTTTTTCTCTTTTTGTGGTTATAACTATAAGCTCTGCTTTAACGGATGAGGCATATCTTAAGGCTTCTTTAGAAAAACTCTTAGAACCTTCAGGCTCAGTAGCTTCAATAATTCTTATACCTTCTGACAATAATTCATTTTTTACAAAATTAGCGTTACCGTGTACCTTTATACTTAGGTATTCATCTTTTTCATATTTAGAGAAAATATGAACCAGTGCGTTATGCTCTTTGGCAAAAAGTATTGCTTGATTTACTTTTTGTTTGGTTTCTACACTTTCGTCAATTGGCAATACTATAATGGTGTAACCGTTAGGATCAATTTTTTTGGATTGAACTATTACCACAGGTGCAGGGGAGGAGGTTACCACTTTTAAGGCAAAGGCGCCTAAAACATGTTGCATCCCTCTTACTCCATGAGTACCTAAAACAACTAGTTTTGCACCACACTCTTCAGTTATCTCCGCAATTGTTGAAAAAATACTTCCTTCTCTAACAATAGAAATTGTATTAATGCCGGTTTCGGATACATTTCTCGCGCATATTTGTTTTAACTTATTTTCTACCACAGCTTCAACACTTGCTGAACCGGAGGTATACTTTGACTTCGTGTCGTTATTTATGATATGAACTAACCCGACATCAGCACCTGAAATTTTCGCCAGATAACTTGCGTGATTTAAAGCACAATCTGCCTGTTCGGTAAAATCATAGGTCACTAAAATTAAATTGTTCTTTCCCTGGTTATCCATATGTTTTGATTGTTTCTATAATTTTTTGCAAATTTATCGCTTTTTGTAGATTTCTTAAATTACTATTTGTTTGTGTGAAATAATGATGCGAATTGAAAAAATTAACTTGAATATTATCCCAAGATTCACGATCGTCTATAATTTTTCTGTGTTTAAATTCCTGATACAGGGTTTCTGCAATTGTTTCAAAGTCATTTCTTCCGAGATAATCTAAATCTGCATCGCATAAAATCTCAGCAAGCTGTGAATTTGGTGATTGAGGAATTTTTGTTGCCATAATAATTTCGCAAACTTTGTTGATTTCTATATCCGAATAACCATACTGTGGAAGATCACTCATACAGATAATACAACTTTGTTGCTCATGATTAAGTTCGGATACTACAAAACCAATATCATGGTAAGCTGCAGCGGTCAATACTAATGTAAGTTCATCACTAGAGGTAATTTTTTCAGATAACGCAAGTCTTTCCGTTTCTCTGTAAACATCTAAGGTGTGCTCTAAGCAGTGATATGTTAAATGCGATGGCAGAGATTCCTTTAAAATCCTAATCGCATTATTTCTGGCTAATTCTAACTGCATTTAATTTTGTTAAATCAAAATTAATAAAAACTTAGAAACAAAATTACATTTTTTGAGACATTTGTTCTCACAGTGTACATTATATAAGAATATTTAGGATAAAAGCTTCACAAATAAGCTAAATTCAACTAAATCATCCTAAATTTCCACCAAATCTTCCAAAGATTTGATTTGGCTTCCAATCAATTGGCCTACCATAAACCATTCGATAAACGGTTTTGGCCTTGTTAATAGTAACGCCGTTTTTAGTAAGAAATTCAATAGCAAGAATATTTGATGAGGGCAGAGCCATAGGCTTTCCATCTAAAAGTCTAAATTTTAATAATTCTATACCCACATTTAAATCATTTGCTAAAATAAGTCCCTCACCAAAACCTGAATAATAAATGCCGGCTAAACCATCCTCATTGTTTATTATAAATGATTTATTCAAGTGGCTGTCAAGAAAGACCTTTCTTTTTTCTCCTGTAATCATTTCATCTAAGTGAAGTATCGATTGCTTATGATTATCGGAGTATGGAATTATTTTATCAGAAAGTTCAAAAGATATTGAAGTATTGTTAAAAAATAGATATTCTTCGATGTATTGAAAGCCAAGGGAAGAATATACAGGCTTACCAAGATCGGTTGCTAGCAAAACTATTGTTGAAACTTTTGTTAAACCTAAATCAATTAAGCTCTTAGTTATTTTGGCACCAATCCCTTGATTTCTATACTCAGAGTGAACCATAATATGCGCCAACCAAGCAACATTGCTGTGAAATATAATTGTTCCTGTACCCACAATTTTGTTATTGATTAATGCGATGAGGCTAATGCAATATTCTGTTTGAAGATAAAATTTAAATGCAGGCAGAATATCACCCCAGTCAGCAGGTTTTAAATTCAAGACCTGAGGTAAATCTGTTATTTTTAAATCAACGATGTTTAAATGGTCATCACTGTAATATTTCATTTATGAGAAATTTATCAATACAAAGAAAATACTTTTAACAAATAAGTTTAGCTATAGAAAATATAAAGATAAGTTTACTAATCAATACAAAAGTGCGAATAATTAAAGCGTTTAGAACATTTCACATGTCTTCATTAAATCAATACACTTCAATTAAAGAATACAATTAAATTTTGTCTATAATTTATATTATGTTAAGTAGCATTTAAATAAAATAAGGGAGAAACTCTCCCTTATCCTATAATTACATTTAGTCGGTCATTTTCTTAAATTCTGCTTCTTTAGCAGTATTACCAACATTTTTATAAAGTCTTTGCATACTAGAGATTAATTCGAATTTTTCTTTTTTATTATCATCCGGAACGCCAATCTCCATGCATTTTTCAAAATAAACTAAGGCTTTGGTATAAACTTCTTTTATCTGCGCTTCAAGTTTATCCTGTTCTGCCTTCACGTATGTCTTTTGAAGTTTCTCAATTATTGGTCTTGCTTTGTTTACTTGTAAAACTCCAAGGTTAAAATTAGCATCATAATATTCAGGGTCTATTTCCACTGCTTTAGCATAGTCTTTTTCAGCAAGATCCGCTTTCTCCATTTTTTCATATGTTGCCGCTCTGGCAAAATAATAGATTTTATTTTGATCGTCAGATTCGATGGCATCGCTCAATTTTTTAAGCAATACATCTGTTTTGCCTTGCTTTAGATATATGTCTAACTCCATATTCATCAGGTCAACATCCGAAGCAAACCTTTCTCTACCTACCAACAAAGTACTTAATGCATTGGTAGTATCTTTTTCCTCTAAATAAACCTTGGCTAAAGCAGAATAAATTTTAGGATCGTTAAATTTTCTTTCGATTAATTTGTTAATGAAATTTTTAGTTTGAGTTTTGTCCCCTTTGGCCATTGCAGCATAATAACTGTATTGATAAATGAGGTCTTCATTAATATTATTAGTCTTTAAATCCCCTTTTTTATCTAATGGAATAAGGTTTAAAGTCATCTGATAATAATTTAATGCTTTGTCAAAATTATTTTGCTGGTATTCATATACGGCTGTATTGAATAATAGTTTAGCAATATTTGGCAAATAAAGGTCCATCTGATCCGACCATTGTTTTTTAACATCTGTTTCAAAACTTTTAAATAAAGCTTCTGCAGATGTTTTAATTGCATCCGGAGTTTCTTTTGTAAGGTCATTATTAATATTGGCTATCTCAAAATAGACAGCAGCTCTGTAAATCCACATTTTAGCACTATTTGCTGTTTTGGGATGTTCAAGAGATTCATCAATCAAACGTTTACATTCACGCAAATCCTTTACTGCGTTTGGATCAGGATCTTCCAAAATCATCCTGACTGTTTCTACTTTGCTTGGTTGGGCCATCGCTCCTATAGAAGCTGCTAAAAACGCCAACAAAAACACATGTTTTAATTTTCTCATTGGTTAATTAATATACTTTTTTCTTTTACTATTCAATTATAGTGCCAAACTTTATTCGAATGTATAAATTAAGAATAAAGTTTAGCACCATTATTTTACAAATGGGGTTTATTACTTATTAAATGTGTTATATAACAATTGATTTTAATCCTCTACTTCTTTGTTATCTTCACCTTCAGCCTTGTCTTCCGGTAATTCATCAGTAATACTTTCAGGTGTATTTTCTGCATTTACATTCTCGGTTAACACTATTTCTCCACTTTCGTTAATAATAACTTCTTGCTCCTCTTCTTCCTTATCAACTCCTGCTATAGAAGCAATTTCATCATTTTCACGCATTTTGATAAGTCTAACACCTTGTGTTGCTCTGCCCATAACTCGCAGTGCTACAACAGGAATTCTGATAGTTAAACCGGATTTATTAATAATCATAAGATCCATCTCGTCATTTACATTTAAAATAGCAACGAGAACACCAGTTTTATCAGTAATGCTAAGGGTTTTTACTCCCTTCCCTCCTCTTCCGGTAATCCTATAATCCTCTAGATCGGTGCGTTTTCCGTAACCTCTTTCAGAAACTACTAATATTGTAGAAGGACTGCCCTTTTCAACACAAACCATTCCAACCACTTCATCTTTATCATTTTCAAGTTTTACTGCTTTAACACCGGAAGCAGTTCTACCCATAGGTCTTACTTTTTCTTCAGCAAAACGAATTGCCTTACCTGATTTTTTTGCAATAATGACCTCACATGAACCATTTGTTAATTTAACATCAAGTAACTCATCACCTTCTCGTATAGTTATGGCATTTATACCATTTGCTCTTGGTCTTGAATAAGCCTCCAAAGTTGTCTTTTTAATGATACCTTGTTTGGTTACCATGACAATAAAATTAGAATTAGCGTAGGTTTCGTCTTTTAAATTAATAACGTTTATACATGCTCTAATTTTGTCCTCAGGTGGAATGCTTATTAAATTTTGAATAGCCCTACCTTTGGTGGTTTTGGCGCCTTCAGGCACTTCCCATACTTTCATCCAGAAGCAACGTCCATGATCTGTAAAAAACAATAGATAATTATGGTTTGTAGCTACAAACATGTGTTCTACAAAATCTTCACCTCTGTGGCTAACTCCTTTATTACCAACTCCTCCTCTACCCTGAGATTTATATTCTGATAAGGCTGTGCGCTTAATATAACCCATGTGAGAAAGCGTAACTACTACTTCTTCATCTGCTATTAAATCTTCAACATTAAATTCTTCAGCAGAATGAACAATTTCGGTGCGACGTTTATCACCAAACTTATCTCTCATTTCAATCAATTCGGTTTTGATGAGTTCCATTCGCATAGGCTCATCTGATAACAAGGTATTTAAATGATTAATCAATTTCATGATTTCTTCATATTCTTCCTTGATTTTATCTCTTTCTAGTCCGGTTAGTTTCTGTAACCTTAGGTCTAATATGGCCCTAGCTTGAATTTCAGTTAATGCAAAATTCTCCATTAACCCTGTCCGCGCTGCTTCTACCGTTGAAGATTCTCGAATAAGTTTTATAACTGCATCTAAATTATCCAATGCAATGAGTAAACCTTCTAAAATATGTGCTCTTTTTTGAGCATCCTCCAACTCAAACTTGGCTCTTCTAATTACAACTTCATGCCTGTGTTCAACAAAATGAAATATAAGGTCCTTTAAATTAAGTAATTCAGGTCTTCCTTTAACTAAGGCTATGTTATTAACTGAAAATGAGCTTTGTAATGGTGTATACTTATATAGCTGATTAAGTATTACATTTGGAATAGCGTCTCTTTTTAGTTCAAAAACCAATCTCAAACCATCTCTTCCAGACTCATCCCTTACCTCAGAAATTCCATCTATCACTTTTTCATTTACGAGGTCTACTGCCTTGATTATTATTTGTGAAGGAGAAACTTGATATGGTATTTCTGTAATTATTATAAATTCTCTTCCGTTATCTTGAGTTTCTATTTCAGCTCTTCCTCTTACAACCACTCTACCACGGCCTGTCATAAAAGCATCTCTTACGCCTTCATAACCATATATAATTCCACCGGTTGGAAAATCAGGCCCCTTTACAAATTCAATAAGCTCCTCAATGGTTATATCTCTTTTGTCTATATAGGCAATAATTCCATCAATAATCTCTGTAAGGTTATGTGGAGCCATATTTGTGGCCATTCCGACTGCAATACCTGAGGCACCATTCACTAATAGATTAGGAATTTTTGATGGTAAAACCGTTGGTTCTGTCAGGGTATCATCAAAGTTAGGTCTGAAATCGACTGTATCTTTTTCAATATCTTCCAGCATTTCTTCAGCCAGTTTACGCATTCTTGCTTCGGTATAACGCATTGCTGCCGGTGGATCGCCGTCAATTGAGCCATAATTTCCCTGCCCATCAACCATCATGTATCTTACACTCCATTCCTGAGCTAAACGAACCATGGCATCATAAACTGATGTATCTCCATGTGGGTGATACTTACCTAAAACCTCTCCAACTATTCTGGCTGATTTTTTGTGAGACCTGTTGCTGGCTAGTCCTAATTGTGACATTCCATACAAAACCCGGCGATGAACCGGTTTTAAACCATCTCTAACATCGGGCAAAGCCCTCGAAACAATTACGGACATCGAATAATCGATGTAAGCTGTTTTCATTTCATCCTCTATATTTATAGGGATAATCTTATCATTTTCAGGCATTAATACCTCATCCATACGCTTTTATTAAAAACACGTGAAAATACATATAAATAGGCTATCTATGAGGGGAAATATTGTGGAGATACCCACAAGTTATTTACAGTGTATTTGGACAAATTAACAGGTTTAAAAATGTATTTTTTGGGCTGTTAACTCATCAAATACTTTTTTGTTTTTAAAGCACTTGCCTTCGAAATCCTTTTATAGTTCTACAGAATCGCCACGAGTAGGAATAATAATTTTATCCATCCCAAGTTCATTTAGATATTGGCCAAATGCCAACATTGACTTCTCTTCACCATGGACTAAAAAAATCTTTTTAAGTGAGGGGCAATCGCTTTCCTTTAAATATTTAACCAAACCGTCGCGGTCGGGATGTGCCGAAAATACGTCTGTTGCCATAATTCTGGCATAAACAACGGATTCTTTATTGCGTATTTTTATTGTAGGTTGACCTAAAAGCAATCGATGTCCAAGGGTACCTTCTGCGCAATAACCTGCTATTAGGATAGTGCATAAAGGATTTTGAATATTATTTCGAACGTGTTGTTGAATGCGGCCTCCTTCTATCATACCTGCTGATGAAACTATGATGGATGGGCCACTATGGTATGTTAGTTCTTTTTGATCGCTTTCAGTTTGAACAATTCTCAAATTTGGGAAGTCAAACAAATCTCCATATTGTTTATAAAAATCTTTGGTTTCCTTATTCAAATAATCATCGTATTTCTCATGGACACGTGTGCTTAAAATACCCAGTGTACTATCAGTAAACACAGTAATTCCTTTTAATTTTCCCTGAGTGTACAACTGATTTAAAGTAAATAAGATAGCCTGGGTTCTACCAACACTAAATGCCGGAATAACTAATCTGCCCGGAGCGTCAATGCAATTCTTTTTTACATGTTTAAATAGCTCATCCTCAGCCGATAATGTAGCTGAATGCAGTCTATTGCCATAAGTGCTTTCAGAAACCAAATAATCAAGGTTAGGCATTGGTTCTGCATCCACAACAATTTTTGAATTATCATTTCCCAAATCTCCAGTAAACCCGATGCGTTTAATTTTGGCATCCTCCTCAATTTCAAGCAAAACAGATGCTGCTCCAAGTATATGTCCGGCAGGATAAAATGTCATGCTTAACTCTGAATTAACCCTAAATTGCTTTTTAAAACCAAGGGTCACAATTCTATCTATAGTTTTTAAGACATCCTTTTGTCCATATAGTGAACGTTGCTGCTGTTTTGCACCTTTATAATTTCTTCTGTTTGATTTGGACTCTGCCAACTGAACATTTACAGAATCATTAAGCAAATTTTCAACCAACGCTGCTGTAGGTTCTGTGCAAATAACTTGTCCCTTGTACCCTTTTTTTACTAAGGTGGGAATATTGCCGGAGTGGTCGATATGTGCATGCGTTAAAATAAGCAGGTCTATATCAGCCGGCTCAAATGGAAAGTTTTCATTCAGTTCTATAGGTTCTCCCCGTTCGTATTGGAGACCACAATCTAAAAGTACTTTATAGCCGGATTGGAGGGTTATCAGGTGCATACTTCCAGTCACTTGTCTCGCTGCACCCCAAAAGGTTAAATTCATGTATTTCTATCTGCAAATCAAATCATTTTGCAATGTATTTTTACGGGTGTTTAAAAAATTTCTTAACAATTAACTCATTTCCTGAGACTAAATATGCAAAATATATCCCGGAAGTAAGCTCCGAAATACATAGTTCAGATATTTCTTCATTAATCTTTTTTTCGAAAACAGACTTTCCGGAGGTATTAATAATTTTTAAATTAAAGCCAGCTGCATTTATAATATTCAGTTGGTTTTGTGTAGAATAAACGGATATATCATTGTTAATATTTATCTGCTTAATACTTGCCACAGGTACCTTAGCTTCAGACCAATGCAAAACTGCAGCCAATGCTCCTTTAACAATTGAGATGAGTGAATTGAATTCCATATTAGATAGTACATCGGCTGAGGTGTGGTAAAATGGAAAGCTTGAGTATTGGTAAATACCAGCTATTAAATATCCTGAATCTCTAAAGGCAAGATAATCGGAATTGAATGCTGGACTTATTACAGGAGTAAGATTGGTATATAAGGAATAGCATCCTGCAAGAAATGAAGCAATTTCACTACTTTTATCCTTGTTTATACTCTGCTCGTCTCTTTCGCATTTGACAGCCATGTTAGATTCGCCAACAGTGCCACCCAACTGATCGAAGTTGAGCATAAATTTAATTTTTACAGAATCTTTATTGAGTTGTTGAACATAATATCTACTTCCCAAATACCCAATCTCTTCACCCGAGAAGAATACAAAACGAATGGTGTAATTGGTTTGTAAGGGTTTAAGATATTTAGCAATCTGATAAATGGCAAAATCGCCGGAACCATTGTCATTTACTCCGGGTCCAACCCATGAATCGTAATGTGCGCCTAATATTATACAACTATCTGATTTTCCTTTCTTTACAATCTCAATATTTCTTAAGGTGTCAGCTCCATATAGAAATTTTTGAATGCCAACCTTATATCCCTCCAACTTACAAATATTTGATAACCAATTACATGACGAGTCTAACGCACTGCTTCCGCTTGTTTTTATTCCAAGTTTATCAACCTTTTCTAAAAAAGTATAAGGATGTTCAACTTGCTTTATATATTCAGCAATATCCGAGTTATACACTTGAGAGTAACCAATATATACTTGGAACTGTAAGGTAAATAAAAATAAAAATCGGCTTAGTTTGAACGTAGATTTTACCATACTCTCAATTTCCTTTTATCCATGCTAAGATAGCTAAGTTCACAATGCACAACAAGCGATGGAGGTAATATGTTTGTTACTTTTTCGGGCCATTCAATAAAACAGTAATTGCCTGAGTAAATATATTCTTCAAAACCAATATCCATTGCTTCTTCAAGATTATTTAGCCTATAAAGATCAAAATGGTAAATCGCTTTGCCTGATGCATTATATTGATTTACAATGGAAAAGGTTGGACTACTTACCTGGTCAAAGCTACCTAACAATTTACATAATGAGGAAATGAATGTGGTTTTACCTACTCCAAGATTTCCGATAAAACAGAATATTCTTCCCTCAGGATTTTCCTGCAAAAGCCAATTAGCAGTGTACTCTACTTCATCCAGGCTAAATATTTTTTCTGATTCGGTAGTCATTTGGCTTACTTATCTGAGGTTTCTACCAATTCACCTTGCTCCCATTTTTCTTTTCTTATTCTTTTACCTTTATGATCAAAGTAAACCCAATCACCATCCTTTTTACCTGCAACAAATGAACCTGAGCATTTTCCATAAATTTTACTCATTCCAAAGGTCCAAAGTCCGTCTCTTTCTCCATTTGAATAATTCCCGGTGCATTTTGTTTTTGGGTCTGACGCCTTTTCTATCCAAAATCCATCTTTTTTACCTTGAATAAAATTTCCCTTATAATCTTCTATGCCTTCTACCCAAGTTGTATAAAGTCCATTCAAAACATTATTCTCGTATGTGGATGATTCTAATTTAAGGCCGTTAAAGTCATACACAACCCATTCTCCATCTTTTTTCCCTTCTTTATATGATTCTTGTTTTATTTTTTTGCCTCTAGCATCAAATTTAATAACCTTTCCATCCGGAAAACCTTCCTTATAGGTGCCTAACTCTCCAATTTGTCCGTTGCTATGGTAAATAATAGATTTTCCATCACGCATTCCGTTTTTATACTCAATTTCCTTTCTTAACTTTCCGTCATCAGACCATGAAGTAACCTTGCCTTCTGATTTGCCATTTTTCAGAACAGCCTCTTGCTGTTTTCTTCCATTTTCAAACCATAAGGTTACATTTCCATTTTCGATACCATTAATATAATAGGATTCTTTTTTTTGATTACCGTTCATGTAAAAACTTTGAAATTGCCCATCCAACTCACCATTTTTATAAGTGGTAAGCTCTTCGGGTTTTCCATTAGAGTACCATGCCTTGTATGTACCATGGCGTTTGCCTGCCTGGTATTGTATTTCTGTTTCCTTAATACCGGATTCATAAAATGAACGATAAAATCCATCGATTTTTCCATTTTTCCATTCAAGCTCCTGCCAACGCTTGTTGTTGGCATGGTTTAGAATAGATTTTCCGTTAAAGAGTTTATCTTTATAAGTGTAGTCCCCGTCAGCGTTTTTTTTAAGCTCCGTTGATTTTACAGTCTGGGAGGCCGCAGAAAGGCTAAAAAAAAGAAATAAAAGGGCTAAGATTTTTCCTGAAGGATCCAACAACATCACTATTATTAAGCAGGTGCAATTTTACTTAAAATAACGCTCTTTTTTGTAAGATATTTCCTTTTAAGTTTTTATACTTCAATCTGTTTCCATTTTCCTCTTCGAAATATAATATAGGCTACCACGGCAATTAAAGTCTCAGCTATTGGAATTGCCAAAATTACACCTGTAGAACCCATTGAAGTGTAATTATGTAAACAAAAAGCCAAAGGAACTTGAAATAACCAAAAGCCAATAAAGTAAATCCAAGTTGGGGTTTTTGTATCACCTGCTCCATTAAAGGCCTGAATAACCACCATTCCAATTCCATAAAAAATATATCCTGAGCTTACCAATTGCAATGTCATTACTGCATATTGAATTTGGGCTGTTTGGTGCGCCGGTATAAAAAATGAAACCAAAGGTTTTGAGAAAAAAAGAAAAACTATTGTAACAATGGCCATAAAAACTGCATTGTATTTAGAAGTAAGCAACACACTTTTTTCAGCTCTATCAGGTAGTTTAGCTCCTAAATTTTGTCCTACAAGGGTGGCAACCGAATTACTCATTCCCCATGCCGGTAAAATAAAAAACATGATTAATCGAATGGCTGTTTGATAGCCGGCGGATGCATCACTTCCGTATTTGGCTATCATGGCCGCTAAAAAGATCCAACTAGCAGAGGCAATTATAAACTGAAAGGTAGCAGGTGATGCAATTTCTGCCAAGTGTTTCATTATTTTTATATCCGGTTTAAAGTGATGCCACCTTATTTTTACGAGACCTTTTGCCTTACGAAGGTGATAAAACTGATAAAACACACCAATAAAACGTCCTGTAGTTGTGGCTACAGCTGCACCTGTAACACCTAAGGCCGGTATAAAAGAGAGTCCAAATATTAGAATTGGATCCAAAATTATATTAAAAATATTTCCAATCCATAAACTTTTCATGGCTATGGATGCATCACCTGCACCTCTAAAGATTCCATTAATCATGAACAATAAAATGATTGCAATATTACCTCCCAGCATTATCTTACAATACGTTGTTCCCATGGCAATTGCGGCAGGCTCCGCTCCCATTAAAGCAAGAATTTCGGAAGCAAATACGAAGCCCGGAATACCCAATAGGATTGATGTTATTATTGCAAGAATTATAGATTGCGCGCCGGCCCGCGCTGCTCCATCGTAATTTTTTTCGCCCACCCGGCGGGCTACTATGGCTGTTGCGGCGGAACTCAAACCAATTCCAACGGAATATACAATTGTAATTACCGATTCAGTAAGTCCAACCACTGAAACAGCATGTTTACCAAGTTTATTTACAAAAAAAATGTCAACTACTGCAAATACGGATTCAAGACAAAGTTCCAACATCATAGGAATTGCCAATAATACAATAGCTTTTTTTAGATTAATACTGGTGTAATCATATTCATCACCACGCAAGGCTGATTTAATAATATTCCAGTAAGTGCTTGAACTCTCCATATAAAAAGCCCCAAAAATAATAATACCCTAAGAAATCAAATATTCCGAAAAAAAGGTTTACAAAAAAATGCCTTAGTTGCTTTAAGGCTTCAAGGAGTTTATCCAGCTTGTTATTTTACAAACCTCGTTATAAGGCACATTTTTAATTGGTGCCATTGCAGGATAACCGGGCCAGTTATCAGGTTGCGGTTTTTCAATCAACTCTGCTATTTTTTTAGCATCGTATTGTTTTTGGGCAATGTTCACAAAAGATGGCCCAACCAATCGTCTATATGGTGTATGGCACGATAAGCATTTATTTTTTTCGAGCAAATTCTCAATATCATCTGGAATTTTCTCTTTTTTGCCATGGTAATCAGCGTCCGAATTAGTGTTTGTAAATCCATTTAAAATCAAAAACATGGCGCAAAAAATGCTTAGTAATATGGATTTATTCATACCTAAGTCTTACTTAATTTTGTTTTTAATTGGTTTAATACTCATTATATATGAATAAATGGCATTAACCTCTGACCTACTTAGGCCGGGCAAAGGTGCCATTGGGAAACGCACTGTTTTACCATTTTTACGTATTCCTTGATTAATTAGTTTGTAAAAATCTTCTTCTGTCCACGAACCAATGCCGGTAGCCACATCTGGGGTAATATTAGATACTTTAACCTTTTTTTTATCCATATCATACATTGTATGTCCACCTTGTAAGTACTTTTTGGAGGCAGTTGGGTTTGTATCGTCCGGGATCATTTCGCCATTGTGGCATTCATAGCATCTATAAACTCCGGTAACAAGATATTTTCCCCATTCATTTTTATTATTTGTATCGGGCAATAAAATAGGTTTTTCAGGCATTTTGCCAATCTTAATCTTTTTATCAAAGGATCTGCCAATCCACTTTAGTTTCTGCGGTGGATAGGTAGCTTCTGAACTTTGAACTGCAAAATGATCTGACTTTAAAAAATCAATAATTCCATTTATATCCTCATCAGCCATCAAGGGAAAGGCAGGCATAAGCATGTTTGCTTTCTTACCATCCGATTTCACTCTGGTTCTAAGCAAGGTTCTTAATTGATCTTTAGTATATTTTCCTATGCCTTTTTCCATATGATTGGTAATATTTGAGGTATGAATAGTTCCAAAAAAACTAGGAATATCATCCATCATTTTTCCTGAAAGTTTACCATCCTCACCTCCGTGGCAAAGCACACAATAGTTCATTACAATTTTTTCACCGCGTTTGATACTTTCAGTACTTGCAGGTTCAAAATTATTTTTATCACTTAATGTTACTGAAGATACAAGTAGACAAAGACAAGCTAAAAAAAGGAGATTAATGGTAGTTCTAGTTTTCATAAGATTAATTAAGGATTAAGAATATTTTGTAGCTTTAATTTGTTAATTGACAATTCTTTAATTATTGATATTCAAATAAAATATTTTTTTTATAGAAAATGCCAATATTTTTACAAAAATGTACACTTTGGTTTTAAGTTTAATGTGTATAGATGTTTAATCTACATTAATTCTTAATCATTTCGTCCATTATCTCATTTTCAAAATCCCTAAAGACTTGTCTTAAATAACTATCCGAGTCGGTTCCGTAATTGACAAAGAAATTGGTATAAAATTTTTTCTCAGGAAAATAAAATAAATCTGCACTATAACCTAAGTCTCTGCCCGAATGTCCAATTCCATAGTTTAAACCCCGATCATTAAATTTTTTCATTATTCCAACTCCGTAATTATTTATTTCATCAGGCGGCCCATAAGTTTGCATATAATTTAAGGACTTATCTGACAGAACTGTCTTTTTTACCAATACACCCTCTATAAATTTTTGAAGATCATAAACATTTGAAAACACTCCTCCATAGCCATTTCCACTTCCCGGTATAATATTTGAAACATTCGTAAGTTGTTCTTTATTGTAAAGATCGTAGTAACCCTGAGCCACAAAGGATGGCAAATTTTCTCTACCTTGATAATATGTATCAAACATTCCTAAAGGGTTCCAAAGTTTTTCTCGCATAAGTTCACCATGCATTCTTCCGGTTGCATTTTCAATTACCATACTCACTAATAATGTGTTTGTATTTGAATATAGAGCTGTATCCCCTGCCTTGAAATTAGCCGGTTTATTGTACACAAACTTCAACAATTCTTCTTGAGTCCATCTCTTATTTGGATTATTTAAAACACCGAGGTAAAAATCTGAATCAATTATAATATCATAAATACCTGAAGAGTGATTCAGACATTGCCTTAAAGTGCTCTCTTCACCATTTTCAATTTTCTTTAAAATATCCTTGCTGATCCATGTTGTTAATGGTTTATCAAGATCCAAATACCCAAGATGGGAGTTTACAGAATCCTCTATGAGCTTAAAAACCAAGGTTCCTACCATAAATTTAGTGATGCTTGCTACTTTAGAAATATGACACGGTTTGTATTTTACCATATCTTCCAGAGAGCTATATCCTCCAACACCTACCCAAGATCCATCTGAATTGGTGACCATCAATGAAATTCCGGGCAAGCCCTTTTTGATGTACTTGTTAATGATAGCTTGTATCGCGGGGCCCTTTGGGTGGGCAGGATTTGGGTTGATGGTTTTATCACAATCACCTGTGGATCCAACCTCTGCTTTTTTGCAGGCTTGAAAAATCACACATGCTACTAATAGAATTATTACTACTTTTTTCATTCTATTTTAAAATAAGGTTAATACCAAGATGCATTGAATTATTGGGTAACAATGGAACATACGATTTAATAAAAGGTAATTGAAACCATGGTTGATATTTGATATATAACCTCACCGGTTTTGAGGCGAGTGTTAATTGCTTTCCAAAACCCAAACCAATACCCGTCATGAGTTGTGCCCTGCCAAAATTTGAAATTTTAGAATAATTGCCTTCTGCATCTGCTTTAAAAGTAGTTTGATGCTTAATTGAATGAAGATAACCTAATCCATATTCAGTTGAAATATAAAATTTATGAGTTAAGTTAAACCTATATCCTATATTGCCATAAAGCTGAATACCGGTTTGTATAAAACGATGGTGATAAAGCCCCAATTTTACATCAGAATAAAGTACTCGGCTTTTTTTCTCTTTTAAATTTCTGCTGTAACCAAAGGCAATACCCGGATGATATTTGGCATTTATCAAATTTTTCATGCCTAAAAATGGAAAATAGTATTGATTATTAAAAACACTAATATCAATGGACTCAGCTTTCAATTTGTGGCCCAACTTAACTGCCGGGTTGTCAGCATAAACCGCAAAGTTTAAAAACAAAAAATGGATGCTAAAAAGTAATATAGTCTTCATAAGTTCTACGAAATAACACTTATTAATTTTAAATAAGAAAAATAGAAATGCTTAAAATTTTAACATTAGGTATAACAGAATTTTACAGTTCTAAAGTGGTTTTATTGCAACTACCATTTCTCGTTTACCAGGAGGCCCCTTTTTTATATCTATAAGTAACCCGGCTTTTATTAAATTTCGTTTAACTTCACCTTTGGCACAGTATGTTGTAATTAACCCACCCGGTTTTAAAAAACCAGCTATTTTGCTTAGGATTTCATAGGTCCACATCTCCGGCTGTTTGTTAGGTGCAAATGCATCATAGTATATTAAATCATATTTTAACAATGTATTAAACGTTTGTAATTCAATTAAATGCTTAGTTAAACTAAAGTTATTGTTTATATATTGAATTTTATCAAATGGAAGGCGACCGATTTGCTGCATCCATATTTTTATTTTATCCGGGTAACCTAAAGATACCTCATCTATAAACAATGAATCTAATGGATATGCTTCAACGGCATGATAATTAACATTCAAGTTATGAGATTCTGCGTTTAAAATGGATAACGATGCGTTTAACCCGGTTCCCAAACCAACTTCTAAAATAGAAATGTCTTTACATACAATCAATCTCATTCCATTATCAATATACACGTGCATAGATTCTTGTAAGGCACCATGTATGGAATGGTATGTCTCATCAAGTATTTTATCATAGACAGAAAAAGATTTGTCTGATGTTTGAATTATTTTCAACTCCTTTTTATTATCACTCATAAAAAACTAAAATTTGCGCATGCAAATCAAAACCCTTTCTTTCATTAAAAATCAAATAATGAATTCAAATTTTAAAGAAAACATAAAGACAATTGAAGAGTTAGATCAGCAGACTGAATATTTCATGTTGAATAATCTACAAATTAAGTAATGATTTCGCAGGGAAATAAGCCGTTGGCTTGGCTATTACTTATCTCATTATCTGTTATTTGGGGAAGTTCATTTATACTAATGCATGAAGGCTTAAAGGTGTATCAACCGACACAACTTGCTGCATTTAGATTAAGCATAGTGGGTTTGCTTTTTTTACCTTTTGGAATATATAATATACTTAAGGTAAAATTGGCGGATATTAAATGGTTTGCCTTAGCCGGATTAATAGGAAATTTTATTCCCGCTTTTTGTTTTGCCGAAGCTCAAACATACCTACAAAGCTCTACAGCCGGAGCTTTAAACTCTTTAACACCATTTTTTACTCTACTTTCAGGAATACTGCTTTTTTCAAAGAAGTTTAATAAATATAAGATAATTGGAATAATTGTAGGTTTAATTGGAGCTATATCCTTAATAATTAATAAACCAGAAGGTGGAATTGAAAAACATTATGAATATGGTAGCTTAATTTTAGTAGCAACTCTATTATACGGTATAAATGTCAATGTGATAGAATCGAAATTAAGTAAATATAATCCACTTTATATTGCGTCTATACCATTAAGCCTCATTGCAATTCCTTCTTTGGCATGTATGTTTGTTTTTGACTTTCCATGGAGCCAGGCTTTAAGTAAGGAATTTATCCATGGAACCTCATATATAGCTATACTAGGCCTAGCAGGAACAGGATTAGGACTATTACTATTTAACAGGCTGATACAAATTTCAAACGGACTTTTTGCATCTACAGTTACCTATATGATGCCGGTAGTTTCAACCTTTTGGGGACTGTATTTTAATGAGGCAATTGGCTTAATTCAGGTCGTATCCTTATGCTTAATTTTATTAGGCATTCTATTAGTGAGAAAATTTAACGCTTAATTTTATAAAATATTTGTATTGCTTAATGTATTATTTTACATTTGCTTAATTAATTAAGTAAAATGTTATTAAGTAATATTTCGACGGATCTCCCATTTTTTGAATACTGTTTAATTAATCAAAATGGCGAATGGGAAGCAATTATGGGTCAATATGAAGAATCCTCTATTGACTTTAAAGAACTCAACTCCTATGTCAAAGGATTAAAACAAGAAATGAATTGGCTTGACTTTAATTCAATTTCCTCTGATCATCAAAGGAGAAATTTACAACTCGACCTCCTAGGTCACAGCAATGAGCCGGCGGTTCTGTATAAATTAAGCAACTCTAACGATCATCAAATAATACTTTACTTAATTAAGCTAAAACCATTTCTGTCAACAGAAGATTTGTTTTATGGAAGGGATCAAAAGTACTTAATTGAAAAAATAATTAAGCTTTGGTTAATTTCAAATAGCGAACCGAAAACTGCAGAAATAAATACAGAAATTAATTTTAAGTATCTTTCACTAAATCAGGATATTAAAATAGATAACCTCAATAATGACTTGAATAACGCTGAATTTTCGGTCTACAAGACCATCCATCAACTTTTTTCAGTTGTAGTGAAGTCA
>Ga0154020_10001412_pt1 | contig 29699 bp, 27 predicted proteins | sample Klosneuvirus_201_FD_109709 | JGI IMG/M metagenome (GOLD analysis project Ga0154020, IMG submission 109709) | Active sludge microbial communities from wastewater, Klosterneuburg, Austria - Klosneuvirus_20160825_MG | ecosystem: Engineered > WWTP > Aerobic digester > Activated sludge | place...
GGTTCAAACTATCAGTGGTATGTAAATGGTTCAAATGTCCAACTAAATAGTAGTGACTTTGCACCTACATTCGAGGTACCGGCAGGCACATATAAGATTACATTGATCGCATATCATATGAATGGATGCAGTGATACAAGTGAATTAACCCAACAAGTTAATACCCTTAGTGACGTAATCAGTGTTAAAGATATTTCCACTTGTAGTGATTCTACCTTTGCACTAAATCCAAATCCGAATCCTAATTATATCTATACCTGGTCACCTGCAACTTATCTTAATGACCCGAATAGCCCTAATCCAATTGTTACTAATCCGCTTACATCCATCGATTATTATGTAGATATTTTCGATGCTATATCCTCATGTACTTATAGAGATACAGTCAGTGTAATAGTAGTTCCGATCCCCGCTTTAGCTTTTAGTTGGACTAATGATTGTGGTGTACTTAAAGTCGACTTTCAAAACTCCAGTTCCGGTTCTACTTCATATCTATGGAAATTTGGAGATGGAAATACTTCGAATGATCAGAATCCGACACATACCTATGCTCAGTCAGGTACATATACCGTTACACTTGAGAATACTGCAGGTTGTATCAGATCATTCTCTCAGCAAGTAAGTGTAGATCTCATAGATATTGCGTCTGTTAATGATTCATTTTTCCTTTGTGATGAAAGCATTATCAATTTAAATCCGAATCCAATAACAGATTACGAATATGAGTGGAGTCCAGCAAATTTGCTCGACGATCCTACCAGCCCAAATCCTAAAGCGACCGTAACCGAATATACTGTATTTACTGTGAAAGTTTCTCATAAGACTTTCAGTGACTGTTATGTAACTGGTAGGGTAGCGGTAGATGTAGCTCAAGTATCAGCAGATGCCAATGGTGGTAATTTGATATGTGAGCAAGACTCAATCCCACTTCATCTAAATATATTGAACGGACCTGTTAACCCAACTATTGAGTGGACACCTGACGTGAGAATCTTGCGTGGTCAAGGTACTCCGACATTGGTAGTTTTTGCTACTGAAAATATCACGTATCACGTTAAGCTTGTATTTTCAAATGGTTGTATTATCGAGCGTGATGTTCCGGTAAATGTCAGTGATTTTGGCGGTACTGTTTATATTACAGCAGATAGAGACACTATCTTTGATGTCGAGAAAATTCAGCTAAATGCTTATCCGAAGGGATTAAAGTATAAATGGACTCCTACAACAGGTTTAAGTGACCCAACCATTGATAATCCTATCTTTACACCACCTCCGGGCATAGCAAAAGACTATACATTTAGTGTAGAAGTAACTAATGCAGATGGATGTATTCTTTCTGGTTCGATTACACTTACTGTAAGAGAAACACAATGTAATGAAAAGCATATTTTTCTGCCGAATGCATTTTCTCCTAACGGTAAAGGTGATCCCCGTAATGAGAAATTAAGACTGCACAATAATGGCGTGGTGGATAAGATGAACAAACTTGTCATCTTCAATCGCTTTGGACAAGAGGTGTTTACTACCACTGACCTTAATTTTGAGTGGGATGGTACTTTCAATGGCAAACAACTTGATCCAGATGTATATGGGTACTATCTTGACGTACTTTGTATCGGAGGAGAGAGATTTATCAAGAAAGGCAATGTAACTATCATTAAGTAATAGAATATATTTTTAGTAAGAAAAGATTGGGATATTTTCTCAATCTTTTTTTATGTCTTTAATGTCCCATAGAATATTATGATATGTCATATTTCCATATATGTAAGTGATATTTATAAATAGTATCCAAAGTGTATCTTCACAGATGATCTAAATATTTTCATTAATGTATTTCAGTATGATAAGGGATATTTAGTGTAGATTTTTTTGACGCTCTCAGAAACGCCTTAAGGACCGTTACTATCTAATTGACGAGAGCTATTGGCTAGTGTTGGCAGCTATTTGAATATCTCATATGAGACACACAAAGTGTATTGTAGAGCGTAATTTCTTAAGTTTTCTTCATTTCTTTAATAACCTCAGGAATATCAGCAAATATTTTAAATATGTTGTTGGTCTTGATGATACATAGATAATTAATTTAAACTGTCTGGAAGATTTGAATACGGTTGTAACTTAATGACTTATCCTGATCGTAAGTGAAGTATTGGCAACTACGATTATTAGTGATTATGACTTTATGCCTATAATTAATATTATGTTAAATAGAGAAGTGTAGTACCTTCCTACTTATCATGTATCATACATCTTAAAGGTAGTTTCACTTACTTCTATTTATTGTATGATTGTCACCTTTGGTTTTCTAATTGTGGCAACTACATGATATCTATTCTGACTCTTTATTTTGATTACTTCTTTATTCATGTATATCCGTTTGTCAGTCATTAGTACTTAATTTCTTGTACGTGTAGGATTGAAAAATTATAGATTGTTAATCTTTAAATAATATAATATATAGAATTAACACACATATAATTATTGGAAGTATTTGCCTTAAATTTTCTCTTTATCCCGTTACATTTCCTTATCTTTGCCTCTGGAAGCCATTCGACCAGCTCCTTGTGAACTCCCCCAGGGCAGAAATGCAGCAAGGGTAATGAGTTGAGCGGTGCGGTTTGGCTTCTATTTTTATTTTCCCCTCTTTTAAAATACAATTCCATGAAATTCTTCCTCGATACAGCTAATATTGATCAGATCAAAGAAGCTAAAGATTTGGGTATACTGGATGGCGTTACTACCAATCCCAGCCTGATGGCCAAAGAAGGTATCACCGGTGACGCAGCGATATATGATCACTATAAGAAGATTGCCGACATAGTTGATGGTGATGTTTCTGCGGAAGTTATTTCTACTGATTTCAAAGGAATGGTCCGGGAAGGTGAACTTTTATCAGCAATTGCGGACAATATAATTGTTAAGATTCCAATGATTAAGGATGGCGTGAAAGCAATGTCCTATTTTACTGAAAAGGGAATAGCAACTAATTGTACTTTAGTTTTCTCTGCGGGACAAAGTATTTTGGCGGCTAAGGCCGGCGCACGTTATGTATCTCCTTTTGTTGGAAGGTTGGATGATATTTCTTACGATGGTATGGAATTGGTGAGTGACATTTGCGAAATTTATGCCATTCAGGGTTATGAAACTGAAGTTTTAGTTGCAAGTGTGCGTAGCCCTCTTCACATAGTCAAAGCTGCACAAATGGGCGCAGATGTTGTTACTTGTCCTTTAAGTGCCATTCTTGCTTTGCTCAACCATCCACTTACAGACAAGGGATTAGCCACGTTCCTAGCAGATTTTGCCAAATCACAAGGAAAGTAAATTTAAAAATCGCGCTCCTTTTACTCTAAGAGGATTGAGGGTCAAAGACGCCGATAGCGCTTTCAAGATAGGAACTGACGCATTGCTTCTCGGGGCTTATATTGATGCAGCAGACCACATAGAAGCTCTGGAGGTGGGAAGTGGTTGTGGTATCATTTCACTAATGGTGGGAAGAAAATGCTCTAATTTAAAAATAACAGGTATTGATATAGATGCAGCCTCTGTAATGGAAGCAAATGCAAATGCCAAATGGAATAATCTGGAGGATCGAATAGTGTTCTTGGAGCAAGATTTTAACAGTATTAGAGATAGACAGTTCGATTTGATTTTTAGTAATCCACCCTACTTTGAGAATAGTCTACACCCTGAAGATCTGCGTAAGTCAAATAGCAGACATACTTCTGCCCTATCATTTGAGGAATTGATCTCAGGTGTGGCATCTCACTTAATTCCCGGAGGAAGCTTTTACTGTATCATTCCATCAGAGTATGAACAAAAAATCACCTCTCTTGCATCCGATGTTCTTTTAAATTTGAGAAGAGCACTTGTTATTAGATCGCTTCGAAAAAATCCTGCCATTAGGTCCATACTCTGTTTTGTCAAAGATGGAAATAAGACAAACATTTTGAAAAACGAACTCAGTCTCCAAAACAGTTTAAAAAGAAATGATTGGTCTGAAGACTATAAATCTCTATTACAAGAGTTCAAGTCATTTGATTAATTTTCTTCAGCAGTCTCACTCATGATCTGTCGGGCAAGCTCCAAAATTCTAGTATCTTCGATATGCACGATTCCACCATGTGGTCCAGGTTCAATATTGATTCCTGCGATACTTCCTTCAGCATAATGATCCGCACCAAAATAATTTCTTACGGTCTGTTCGTCGATATTCAACTCATTAGCAATCTTTTGAATACTACCCGTTGGTAATGCATGTTTCAATTCTCTAAGTTCATCAAATGTGATATTCATAAAACACTGTTTTTTATAATGAATGAATAATAATTGCTCTAATTTAATAAAACGCCCCAAGATATAAAACAGATTTAATATTTTATTATTGCTGTATTATTTGAAGCAATTTAGAAGCTTATATGTTAGCATTTTATTTCATATTATTGTAAAAATACTTTATGTAATGTTTATAAAAGGATTGATATTCAAGGAAATAGGTAATTATCCTGAAATTGGAGAGATAGAAGCAGATCTTCTTCTCGATGATATTACCGTATCATTGAAAGCTGCGGCTTTAAATCATCGGGATGTTTGGATTACCAAAGGACAATATGCCGGTATTCAGACTCCATGCATTCTTGGCTCTGATGGCGCCGGTATGGTTAATGATAAAAGGGTTCTCATCCAACCGGGATTTGACTGGGGATCTGATGATCGTTTCCAATCGCGTCAATATAGTATCTTGGGGATGCCAAGAAATGGCACATTTGCTAATATTGTAAATATATCTGCCAAAAATATAGTAAATATGCCTGACCACTTAAGTTTTGAAGAGGGCGCAGCGCTGCCCTTGGCGGGACTGACTGCCTGGCGGGCATTGATGACCCAAGGCAAGCTTTTAAAAGGTCAGAAACTATTAATTACCGGTATTGGAGGTGGTGTAGCGCTCGCATCTTTGAAGTTTGCAGTGCATCTGGGCGCAGAGGTCTATGTTACTTCAGGTTCAAGAGATAAAATAGACAAAGCAATTGTATTGGGTGCTGTAGGTGGAGCAAATTATAAAGATTTGAATTTTATATCTGAATTAAAAGCACTTGCAGGCCATTTTGATGTAATTTTGGATAGTGCCGGCGGCCCGGATTTTGGCTCATATTTGAAACTGTGTCGTCCGGGTGGCAAAATCGTTGTTTATGGCGGCACACAAGGCAAAGTAGAAATTGTTCCTCAGCATCTTTATTGGAGTCAGGTCTCGATAATAGGTAGTACAATGGGCACTCCGGAGGAATTTGCTGATATGATCACATTTATTGATCAGCATAAGCTTAAGCCTGTTATCGATTCCATTATCCCACTCTCAGAGTATAAGGACGGATTCGAGAAAATGAATAATGGCAGCCAATTCGGGAAAATAGTATTTACAATATGAAGCGAATCTTACTTCTTTCAGATACACATAGTTTTATCGATCCACTGTGGGCTCAGTACATGGAATCATGTGATGAAATTTGGCACGCCGGGGACATCGGAAATGAGGAAGTGCTGGATTATCTTGAATCACTCAATAAGCCTGTCAGAGCGGTATGGGGCAATATAGATGATCATAAAGTTAGGAGAAGGTTGCCTGAGATACTATCCTTTGAAGTAGAAGGGTTAAAAATATTGATGTTGCATATAGGAGGTTATCCGGACCACTATGCTGCCTCCGCCCGATTGCAGATAGCGCAGCATAGCCCGGGCTTATTTATTTGCGGCCATTCTCACATCCTGCGTGTGATGAATGATAAGAAATATGGCATGTTGGTGATGAATCCCGGTGCTGCAGGAATCAATGGATTTCACTTAGTAAGAACACTGCTCCGGTTTTCTATAGATTCAGGTAAGGTAAAGGATGCAGAAGTAATAGAAGTAGGACCCAGAGGTAAACTTAGCTCAGGCACTCCCCCACCCACTCGAGATATGAAGGATTAGCATCCCACACTGATATTAAAATGCAAGGGATGCTATATGGATGTAATTCAGTAATTCTCCGGACTATTACTTCTTGTCTAGATTTTAAGGATTTAGCTAGCACGATAATTTCACTTTGCTTCTCCATTTTATCTTTCCAGATGTAGCTCGATTTACTCTCATGGCAATTTGAGCAAGCTATAAGTTTTTCAATTATCAATGTGTCTGAAATCATATCAGCTGCCTCCCAGTCAGGACAGGTGACATAGATCTGAATCAATTCATCATTCATGATTGGGCCTGGTGGTGGGCTGATTGGGATCTATTAGCGAATCTATTGGCGGGTTAGTGTTGTCTATTTCCGTCCTAACTTTATTTATATCAGGTAATATGGTGATCAGTTGCTTAAATAGTGCGTTGGCATCATCATACTTCCAAAAGGGCCTAACATCCATACACTGGAATAATACATTCTGGCCGCGTATTTTACCCGCTGCATACAGTTGGAATAGTTTCATTCCTTCTATACTGAATGAAGTCACAAATCCACTGGCAGGAACTGTATCTATCATCAGTCGTACAGCTTTGTACTGGAAGTCTCTGGAACTATTTTGGATCTTTTTAATCGTCTCAAATAGAATAGATTCAATTGTCCCTTTTTCAACGTAGAGCCAGGACATTTCAAAGGGTCCACAGGCGATTTCAAAATCTGAGACCTTCTCGCACCCTGAAGGAACAGGATAATTAACCCCTACGAACTTGACTTTTTGGTTTTGTGCCCCTATTGTGGAAATGTTTAATCCCAGGATAAGAGTGATAATGAGTATTATTCTATTGTGCATTTTCTTTTTTTATGTTCACTAATTGATCTGCCAAATTTCGATCGTTGGTCAGTCGAGGAACCTTGTTTTGCCCACCAAGCTTTCCATTCTGCTTCATCATCTGACTGAATGAATTAGGCAGTAGTTCCTTTATTATCAACTTTCTCAGAATTCCACCGGATATAAGATCTTTGTAATAGATATTTTTAGCTGTCATTTCATTATCCAAATATTCTTCAAATGCCTTCATATCCTCGGGTCTTTTAGAAAACTCTATAAGCCATTCATGATAGGGCAACCCTCCTTCAGGAGGATTTACCTGGGGGGCAACTGTAAACTCTGATATTTCAGCATCGAAAGCTTGGAGTGCTTGTTTCATAGAATCTTCCACTTCTTTTCCTATCACGTGCTCACCAAAGGCAGAGATGAAATGAGATGATCTGCCGGAAAAGACCAACCTATAGGGCCGTAAGGAGGTGAAAGTAACAATGTCACCGGTGTTATAAGCCCATAGGCCTGCATTGCTGCTGACGATCAATACATAGGGTTTATCTTTTTCTATAGTATTAATATTTAAACGCGGAGGAGTGCTTAAATGAATAAATTCAGGTGAGACGAACTCAAAAAACATACCACTATTGGTATTCAAAAGCATAGATGATAAAGTCGGTTCATCTTGAAATGCAAAAAAGCCTTCGGATGCTGGAAATAGTTCTACAGTATCTATCTGCTTCCCGATTAGTTTTTCAATGGAGGAACGATATGGCTCATAATTTACACCTCCGTAGATGTATAGACTAAGATTTGGATATACTTCCATTAGTTTCTGCTTACCAGTCTTTTGCAATACCCTCTCTATGTACATTTTTACCCATGATGGAATACCGCTAATCATGCGAATGTCCTCATCCAAACTCTCCGATATAATCGCATCTACTTTTTCTTCCCAGTCTTCAATGCAATTGACTGTATATGAAGGCAGCTGGCTCCTTCTAAATATCGCAGGTACTTCGTGATTCGAAATACCTGATAATCTCCCTGTAGGAATTGGACCTGTATTATCGAGTTCAGGTGAGCCTGAAAGATAAAGCAATTTGCCGTCAAAAAATGCAGTATTGCCAGTCTTATAGATGTAATTAAAAGCAGCATCTCTGGCGGTATTAAAATGGGAAGGCATACTTTCCTTAGTCAGCGGGATGTACTTTATACCAGATGTAGTTCCTGATGTCTTAGCTAGATATTTGGGTTTTCCAGGCCACAAAATATCGGATTCGCCTTGTTTGATTAATGCAATGTAGGTAGAGAATTCTTCATATTCTCTGAGAGGGACTCGCTCGACAAAATCAGAATATTTGGTAATTGAAGCAAAATCATGATCATGTCCGAATCGGGTATCAGCTGCTTTTTTTATCAATTTCAGAAAGATCTGAGCTTGATCCAGTATAGGATTACTTCTTTTTCTCGCCACACTACGACCTATGAATGAAGCAGTTGCACTGGCTAATATGGCTTTTATTCCCACCCGATAATTTAATTAATCCTTAAATCTTCAATATTATAGCCTGGATAACTGGCCTTATTGAATGCAAAATTAGCAGAATTAACGCTTTTGCTTGAAATAGTTTTATTGATAGTCAGATCGTATCGAGAGCCATCCTTATTGAATAGTTCTACTTTGGATAGGCTCCCATTTACCTTATTTACAGTGATCCGCGCTTTTGAATATTCTGTTTTTTTATCCAATGGTTTAAGCTCAATAATCTGGATACTTTTTCCTGTTTGCGTGCCATCAAATGTACAAACAGAGACAAACTTTTTTGAATCGTATAAGCGCACTACGTCAGTAGGATTGAAGGTTCCTGAAGCACTTCCTCCGGTATTGTCATTGATTTGGATTTCTTTGTTGGCCTTATTTACAACCCATATTGTTTTGCCATCATTGACTATCGACATATCATTCAGGACGAGGTTGAATTTATTACCTGATTGCACTATAGTGCCTTTTTCTAACCTTGATTTGTTCCCTGCAAAAGTCATTTTTAGATTAAAGCTTGAAGTAATCTGATTTGTACTAGAATTGTAAAACGATTTTAGCTTATTAAGAATAGCGACGCTCTTTTTGTCACTATCCTTAGCCGAATTGTATGTGGTGGCTTGACTATAAGCGTTTAAATTTAGACCTATAAAAAATGAAATACATACAAAATATCTAATCATTATATTACTTTTAATGAGAACAAAGTTTCATCCCAGTTTATTTCGAGGTAACTTTGAAAGTTTTGTTAAAAATTTATATATGAGAGTGAAAGTTTTTGATTTAGGACACCTCAAGGTCAATAGTCTTTACCACTTGACAGTAGCCTACAAAGTTTCAAAACGTTTTTTCTTTGCTATTGTTTCGGCCATCGGCCTTTTCGCTTCTCTTTACTATCTCACACTGGATCTCGATGGAAAGACTATTAATGAGCTTCCTGTGACATTTCTGGTTCTTACCTTCGCTCTTGGAATTCCACTTTTTACTGCAACACATCTTTTTATAGAGCGGAATCGACCCCTTTTATATCAGAGCATCTTATTTTTCTTAATTGAGATAGGGTATCTTTATTTGTTTTGGAGGCACTCACTAGCCTACTCAGATACTTTTGATCCTCCGATGGTACTATTTTACAAATACGGAGCTCAGTTTCTAGCCGTTCATGGTCTATTGGCTATCAGTGTCTTCAACAGATATGCAGAAGTCAATGATTTTTGGAATTTTAATGCTCGATTGCTGATTAGAATGCTCACTGGAATATTCTATACAGGAGTATTGATACTGGGCCTTTGTGGCGCATTGGCTGCCTTGAAGTATCTATTTAATTGGGATATTCAACTTCGTCATTACCTCCAGATTATAGCCTTTTTAAGTAGCATTTATATGACGCTCTATGTACTTGCCGGGATCAGGATTGATTTGAATGAATATAAAAGAGATTATTATTATCCTGTTGGCCTGCGAATTTTCACTCAATTCGTGCTTCTGCCGCTGATCGCGCTGTATCTATTGATATTATATGCTTATGAATTAAAAATTATTGTGCATTGGTCACTTCCGGTGGGATGGGTATCTAATCTGATTTTGTGGTTCTCTATTATTGGTATTTTAGCTTTCCTGTTGGTGTACCCTCTCCGGAATGATGAAAATCAGACTTGGATTAAAAAATTCTCAAGACTTTTCTATTTTGCAATTATACCACTCATTATTCTGCTATTTCTCGCCATTTTCATCCGCATTCAGAGTTATGGCATCACTATAGACAGATACATCGTATGGGTGCTTTCGCTCTGGCTGGCTGGCATTACCACTTATTTTCTAATTTCCCGAAGGGACAATATCATTTATATCCCATTGAGCCTGAGTATTGTGTTTTTGCTCTCTACTTTTGGTCCTTGGGGATTTGATAATATTGCGGCTCATTCACAAGTTGATCGGTTAAAATCTATGTTGACCATAACGAATACAACTGTACAAGAGGATTCGCCTAATGCTGCGAACGACATTCTGAGCTACCTGATGGATTATCATGACCTAAAGATCTTGCATGCCCTTAAGAATGAGCAGATAAATCGCCTTCTGATAAATGTAAATAGTAATATGAGTAGATATGAAGTACAGGGAGAGATAGTCAACATTCTCAACCTAAAAGATAAATATAAAGAAGCAGCTCGCTCTTACTTTGACTTTAAAGCAGATAAGTTAGTTAGTCAAAACCTGATCGGAAACTATCTAATATTACCATTGAGATCAAGCGTTAATGAAACTATTACGCTAAGTGGATTCTCCCTCCAATTGAGAGATACTACTTTAATATTTACCACTGAAGAGAGTAAAAATGTGATTAAGCTAATCGATCAGGCAATGATAGACCAATGGATTGCAATGGAAGGAAAACAACAAAAATTACTTCCTTTTAAAATCGATACTACTATACCATACCACGGCAAGAACAGGCAGCTCCTGATCAATATTTATCAACTGCATTCCGCCAAATTCAACAAGTCATTGCAAGTTTCCTATATTGACGCAGTTTTATTACTCCAGCAGGATTGAACATATGAAGTTTATCGCTAGAAAAATAATGAATGACCCTGTCTATGGAATCATCAACTTGCCGGATGGCATCCTCTTTGATCTCATCAGTCATCCGTACGTGCAGCGCCTGCGTCGCATTAGTCAGCTTGGACTGAGCAATTATGTTTATCCCGGGGCTAATCATTCACGATTCCACCACGCCATCGGTGCACTCCATTTATGTCAGGAGACCCTAGAAGTATTCGGACGGAGGGGACTTGATGTAAGTGTGGAAGAGGCAGAGGGGCTAGGTATAGCACTACTATGTCATGACCTTGGCCATGGGCCTTTCAGTCATGTACTGGAACATGTGCTGACGAGTATCTCGCATGAGACTTTGACACTGGCTATAATGGAACGACTCAATGTAGAATTTGACGGTAAGCTGGACCTCGCTATTCAGATATTTACCGGGACATATAAGAAGCAGTATCTGCATCAACTTGTCTCAGGTCAATTGGATCTGGACAGAATGGATTATCTCAATAGAGACAGTTTCTTTACCGGAGTCGCCGAAGGAAAAATCGGCTATGATCGCATCATCAAGATGTTAACTATATACAATGATCAGTTGGCTGTAGAAGAGAAAGGTATTTATTCAGTCGAGAAATTCCTCATGGCGCGCCGTCTGATGTATTGGCAAGTATATCTCCACAAGACTGTACTTGCTACAGAACAGATGTTGATTGCTGCAATGAAGCGTGCAAAAGAGTTGTCAGGTATTGGGATAAAATACAATATCTCCCCTGCCCTACAGTTTTTCCTGGATACTCACCATGCCTTTGAAGATAGTAGCGAAACTATAATTCAGAATTTTTTAGAATTGGATGATTATGATATATGGTGGGCACTGAAACAATTCTCTCAGAGTGAAGATACTACGCTGCGGATTTTAGCATCTTACTTGCTTGATAGAAAAATATTTAAAGCAGAGTTGTCCAAAACTCCTTTTTCAACTGAACTAATAGCAGAGAAAATATCATTTACAGCAAAATCATTGGGTTTAAATGAGAAAGAAGCATCGAGATTGGTAATTACCGGGTACGAAAGCAATGAAATGTACTATAAAGGAAATGATGAAATAATGATTTTGATGAAAACGGGTGATTTACGGAAATTCTCTGAAATCTCTGATTATCCAATCGCCAATGTGCTGGTAAAGAAATATTTCCTTGCCTTTCCTAAACAAAACATAAGTTAAAGAGGTTAAAAAGCCAACAGAACAGCCCTTTTGGGCTATTGTTTTTTTTCAATTTATTAATATATAAAATATAATATAATGGCTTTTACACTTCCAGATTTGGGGTATGATTTTAATGCATTAGAACCCAATATCGATGCAGAAACAATGCAAATTCACCACGATAGACACCATAAAGCCTATGTGGACAACTTGAACAAGGCACTCGAGGGTAAAGAAGGTGCAAACTTATCCATAGAGGAGATACTTAAGGATATCAGTAAATATGAGACTGCCGTGAGAAATAATGGTGGAGGTCACTATAATCACTCTATATTTTGGAAAATGATCGCACCAGGTGGTAGTACTGCTCCTTCAGGTGAATTGGCGTCTAAAATTAATGAGAAATTTGGAAGTTTTGAAGGCTTCAAAGAGCAATTTGCTAAGGCAGCTGCTACTCGCTTTGGCTCAGGTTGGGCATGGCTGTGTATGTGCAATACGCATGGATTGAATATATGTTCCACTCCAAATCAGGACAATCCTATCATGGATGTCTCTACCGACTGTCACGGTCTTCCTATATTGGGTCTGGACGTCTGGGAACATGCCTACTATCTAAAATATCAAAACAAACGACCTGACTATGTGAATGCGTTTTTTAACATAATCAATTGGGACGAAGTCAACCGACGATATGAACATGTACTGAGTTTGAAATAAAACAAAATGAGGCTCCAATTTAACGGAGCCTTCTTTTTTCCCTCCATTTGAAATTAAGTATCGTTGAATTCAGAAATGAAGTGTCTCTTAATTTAGAAATCCTTACTTTTGTAATATAAAAAATTGATATGAAGAACATTATACTTATTGCAGTCAGTTTATTTCTATGGAGTAGCATCTCTGCTCAAGTTTTTAGATTTGAAACTGATACCCTAAGGACAACTGTAAACCTGGAAGAGTCTGAAGCTCATCTGGAGAATAATGCGATAAATACCACTGATGTGCCCCAAGTGCTCAGATGGACCTCTAAAATATTATTTAAGCCCGTGCAGTGGGAAGGTGTTCAAGTTTGTGATATAGTCAATTGTTATCTACCTATCATAACTACTAGAATTGTCACGATTCCTGCTAATGGCAAGACATTTTTAAAATGTTCAATGTGGCCGAATGGTGTAGATAGTTGTGCCTTAGTATCAATGACTATTAAACTGGAAGGCGCTACAGACGACGATGATACTGCTTATTACTTTTATGAAAGTCCGACTAATTCATGCTTTGCACTTTCTAACAAGTTGATATCGAAAGTAGAGGAAGTTAAGGCATTTCCTAACCCGGCAACTTCGATGATCGCATTGAATAATCTGGAGCCGTTGTACAATTTGAGAATAATCAATCAAACCGGCGCTGTAGTAAATAGAGTAGATCAGTATAACAAGCAACCACTCGATATCAGCAATCTAACAGGTGGGGTATACTATATCATCTATGAATATAGAGATGGTAGCCTAGGAATGTCGAGGTTCATTAAATATTAAATTCTTCTTAGGCTAAAATGACTTGATATAAATTTTCAAGCATTTAAAATTAAACTATAATATTTATACGATAATTTGGAATAAATGTATTCATTTAAACATAAGTACCTAATTGCCTCATATTGAGATAATTAGGCACTCTTGTTCTAGCTGAGGATTTTTTGACTAAAACTCTCCTACATACAGAGGAAAGTGGCCCATCATTTCTTTAACGCGGTTGTTTAAAGCCAACAACTGAGAATCGTTTTTCCTACTCATCAATACTTCGTCAATGAGAGTCACTATCTGTTCGCAGTCTTTCTCTTTAAGACCCCTTGTAGTCATTGCAGCAGAACCTACGCGTATGCCTGAAGTAATCGCCGGCGACTTATCATCAAAGGGAACCATATTCTTATTGACAGTGATACTGGCTTTGATCAGTGCGTTTTCACCTTCTTTTCCTGTTATACCTTTTGATCTTAGATCTACCAGCATGAGGTGATTGTCAGTCCCTCCGGATACAATCTCGTAACCTATTTCCTGGAAAGCGTGAGCCATTGCCTTAGCGTTGGAGATCACTTGTGCGGCATAGGTCTTAAATTCAGGTCTTAGCGCTTCTCCAAAGGCAACAGCCTTGGAAGCTATAACGTGCTCCAGCGGACCGCCTTGCATACCCGGAAAGACAGCACTATTTAAAATTGTTGACATCTTGATAGGTTCCCCCTTAGTGGTCTTTCGCTCCCATGGATTGATAAAGTCTTTGCCCATCATCACAATACCACCTCTAGGCCCACGCAGAGTTTTATGAGTGGTAGAAGTCACGATGTGTACGTGTGGAACGGGGTCTGATAGTTTCTTAGAAGCAATTAATCCGGCAGGATGGGCGATATCTGCCATCAGAAGAGCACCCACTTTATCAGCTATCTGTCTGAAGCGAGCATAATCCCAATCCCGGCTATAAGCTGAGGCACCGCAAATAATTAATTTTGGGATCTCAGCTAGCGCTATACGCTCTACTTCATCCATATCTATTTGCTTAGTCTCCCGATCTACCCCATAGAATACCGGATGATAGACTTTGCCGGAATAATTGACAGGAGAACCATGAGTCAGGTGACCACCTTGTGAGAGATCAAGTCCCAGGATCTTATCTCCGGGTTGCAAGCATGCCAGATAAACTGACGTGTTTGCTTGAGAACCACTATGTGGCTGGACATTAGCATACTCGACTCCGAAAAGTTCTTTTAACCGGTCTATGGCAAGTTGCTCTACCATATCCACTACTTCACACCCACCGTAATATCTCCTTCCGGGATATCCTTCAGCATATTTATTGGTTAGTACAGTCCCCATAGTTCTGATAACCTCAGCAGAGGCGAAATTTTCAGACGCTATGAGTTCAATTCCCTCTCTTTGACGAGCTAATTCTTTGTCTATAAGTTCACGTATTGAAATGTCCATTCTCGTATTTTTATTTACGTAAATGTACTATCTAAGGCTTGAAAACAGAAATGTCATGACAGATAAAGTGGCATAACTTGAATAAATGTTATTTGCTTTTGAAAAATCCCATACGCCAAGGTTTGAATCGCTGATCTATAAGAGTAAAATGTTGCTTTTGCCTGAAGGAAGGATCATAAATAGCTATTCCAATATGAAATAGATCAATACTACAGTTTACCTCTGGATCAGCTTTTATGGTTTCCCAGGCGCTCTTCATGCCGGCTGACCAATAAATATCATCGTATATAACCATGAACTTAGCGGGTAACAAATGCTTCTTCAATAATTCATGATAAGTTAAAGTTGGTTCTTTACGATGATTACCGTCGATGAATATCAGTTGTGGCCTAATGGAACTATTCAAAATCTCTGGCAGGACGACATCAAAGTTGCCCACTCGCTGTTGAATATTTTTACAATCAAAGTGGTTAAATGTCTGCTCTGCAATACGAGCCAGAGCTGGATTTCCTTCTATCGTAATCATTGAAAGCGGATGAGCCGCATTAAGCGACACACTAGAAAAGCCAAGAGATGTTCCCAGTTCTAAGATTTGCTCAGGAGCGTACCATCGACTGATGTTGTGCAAAAATTTTAATTTACGTTCACCGGAAACTGCTGAATTTAGAATGGAACGAATAGACTGTATACCTGACTTGCCTGACAGCAACGTGCTTCCTGCACCCAGATCAAAAAGTGGGATAGATTCATTTATTTTATATAAATGATTTTTATAATGTGTTATTTTTGCCGCTAAAGTGGGTTCTATATCCACGAATAATTGAGTCAATAAATCAGCTATGGCAGGAGAGTGCACGTCGTACTTAGTCTGACTGCGGAGATAATAATTTATGAAATCTTTAATTTGATTCAAATTCATAAGAGAAATAATATCAAGATTAAGTCGTTCATTTTGAATTAAGAAATAAAAATTTGTCTGTGGTAGTTAAAAGAATAAAAATCTGGTTAGTTCTAATCACTCTGTGTTTTGGGACAGTAACACTATCCGCTCAAAAGTACAGAACTGCCGCCGGAATTCGGATAGGCACTGAATTTGGGCTCACGGTACAGCAACTGCTTTGGGATGAGTATACATTGGAAGGAATAGTTCAAAAGGGCTTTTTCAACGATATAGCTACAGCTTCAGCATTATTTGAGAAGCACCAAAAAATCTTATTTAAAGGATTCAATTTTTATATCGGTGCCGGTCCACATTACGGCTTTTACACCCGTGACCGAGGTGAGCGCAAAAATCCGCTGGGTGTCACAGCTATAGCAGGGATAGAAATGCGCTTCGAGCGTGTAGTTGCTTCTTTTGACTTCAAGCCCGCTATAAACATCGTCGGTGGAGATCGGATATTCGACACCCAAACCGCACTCTCACTGCGTTATGTCCTCATCAAGGCAAAAAAGAAAGAGCAGAAGTGGAAATTTTGGGAGAAATGGGGAAACAAAAACAAGAGTAAAAAGAAAAAATAGGTTCGATTAGGGTGACAGTACATTTTAGGTGTTCTCGTATCTCAGAATAGTTTGACTATAGCTTTGAAGTGGTAGGCTGAAAATTTTAAAATCCTATCTTTGTCATCCTAAATTAGAATATGGATTTATTAAGCGAGATAGGCCGCAGACGTACCTTTGGCATTATCAGTCACCCCGATGCGGGTAAAACTACCCTCACAGAAAAATTACTTTTATTCGGTGGTGCCATTCAGGTAGCCGGTGCAGTAAAATCAAATAAAATCAAGAAGGGAGCAACATCTGACTTCATGGAGATAGAGCGACAGCGCGGTATCTCGGTGGCTACCGCGGTAATGAGATATGAATATCGCGACATGCAAATCAATATCCTGGATACACCGGGTAACAAGGATTTTGCAGAGGACACTTTTCGCACTTTAACCGCTGTGGACAGTGTGATAGTCGTCATAGACGTAGCAAAGGGTGTCGAGCCACAGACTGAGAAGCTGGTGGAGGTGAGCAGAATGAGAAAGACGCCTATTATCGTATTTATAAATAAGCTTGACCGGGAAGGAAAAGATGCCTTTGAACTACTCGATGAGATAGAACTGCAGCTCGGTCTTCATGTTACTCCCCAGTCCTGGCCTATCGGTATGGGACAGGATTTCAGAGGTGTTTATAACATCTATGAATCCCAACTGAGCTTATTTAGTCCGCACGGAAAGCAAACAGAGGAAGAAAGTATCACTATGGAGCTGTCTGACGAGCGTCTACCCGGATTAGTTAGTGAACGGTTGAGTAATCAACTGAGATCGGACATGGAAACTGTTCAGGGTGTATATCCTGCTTTCGATCGGCAAGAATACTTGGAGGGACGGCAGAGTCCTGTTTTCTTTGGATCAGCTGTAAATAATTTTGGCATTAAGGAAATGCTGGATTGCTTTGTAGAGATTGCTCCCCCACCCTTACCTCGTGAGACCGAAGAACGGGTAATCAAACCGGACGAACACTTGTTTACCGGATTTATATTTAAGATTCACGCCAATATGGATCCCAAGCACCGCGATAGGATAGCCTTCATGCGCATTTGCTCGGGCATCTTTAAGAGGAACACGAATTACTATCACATTCGTAAGGATAAATACATAAAATTTAGCAACCCAACCACCTTCATGGCTTCAAAAAAGGAACTGGTAGAAGAAGCAGTGGCCGGTGACGTGGTCGGTCTATATGACTCTGGGAACTTTAAAATCGGTGATGGACTATCTGAGGGTGAATTATTGCATTTCAAAGGAATTCCACGGTTTTCGCCTGAGCAATTCAGATATGTCAATAATGCAGATCCACTCAAGAGCAAGCAACTAGCCAAGGGTCTGGACCAACTGATGGATGAAGGTGTGGCACAGCTCTTTACCAAAGAGGATAATGCGCGTAAAATAATTGGAACGGTGGGTGCACTTCAATTTGAGGTCATTCAGTTCCGGCTTGAACATGAATACGGCGCCAAGTGTCAATATGAACCCGTGAATCTATACAAAGCCTGCTGGATTACCGCAGACAAGCTCTCCGATCTGCAAGCGTTTATCTCACGGCGTAAGAAAGATATTGCACGCGATATAGATAATCAGTGGGTGTATCTAGCAGAGAGTGCTTGGGGCTTGAGAACAGTGCAGGAAGCTCACCCTGAGATCAACTTCCATATGACTAGTGAGTTCGAATGATTTTACTTACTCATTGCTCTTGATATCACCAATTTTTGAATTTCAGAGGTGCCCTCACCGATAGTACATAATTTACTGTCTCTGAAAAATTTCTCGACGGGGAAATCCTTTGTAAAGCCATATCCACCGTGGATCTGGATAGCATCGGTAGCTGCTTGGACACAAATCTCAGAGGCATAATACTTTGCCATCGCTGATTCGGTGGTCATCGGCTTACCTTCCATTTTCATGGCTGCTGCCTGTCGGGTCAATAACTCCGCTGCTTCGATTTTAGTCAACATTTCTGCTAGTTTGAAAGAGATCGCCTGGAAGTCAGAGATGGGTCTGCCAAACTGGTGTCTTTCTTTTGAATATTTTACTGAAGCTTCGTATGATCCTTTGGCAATGCCAAGTGATAGAGCAGCTATCGAAATGCGTCCTCCATCGAGTACTTTCATCGCTTGTATGAAGCCCTCCCCTTTAGCGCCCAGCATTTGGCTTTTGTGTACTTTACAATTTTCAAAGATGATTTCTGCGGTTTCAGAAGCGCGCATACCCAACTTGTTTTCTTTCTTACCGGCTTTAAAGCCTACAGTTCCCCGCTCGATGATAAAAGCAGACATCCCGCGTGAATCCAATAACTCGCCAGTACGAACGATCACCACACAAACATCTCCACTGATGCCATGAGTTATCCAGTTTTTTGTGCCATTGATGGTATAATAATCTCCTTCCAAAGTAGCTACACACTGCATACGACCTGCATCACTGCCGGTATTGGCTTCTGTTAGACCCCAGGCACCAATAAATTCACCGGTGGCTAGTTTTGGCAAGTACTTCTTTTTTTGCTCATCATTACCGAATTGTAATATATGTCCCGTACAGAGTGAATTGTGCGCCGCTACAGAGAGCCCAATAGATGAATCCACCTTGGTGATCTCTTCAATGATGGTAATATACTGCTGGTAATCTAATCCGGATCCCTTATACTCTTCAGGTACTAAAACGCCCAAGAAGCCATGTTTGCCTAATTCCTTCATGGTTTCTATTGGAAAAGTTTGTGCTTCATCCCACTCCATTATGTGTGGGCGGAGGTGTGTTTCTGCGAAGTCTCGTGCACTTTGTCTGATTAGATCCATTAAAATTTACGTTTTTGCACCTCAAACTTAAGAAATTCCCTCGATTTTCTGATTTATTCATTGTTTTCTGTGAAGTAAAGTCTCTCTAAAGTCTTACACTACTTTGTTTCTTTATTATTTTTCTTTTCATGAAGCGCAGCTTTCATTTTTGCTTCAGCCAGATTATGGCCTGGGGTGTACAAGGTAGTGTCTACAAGTTTATCAGGCATGTATTGCTGATCGGCATAGTTACCAGGAAAATTATGTGGGTATTTGTAATCGGCCCCATACCCAATATTTTTCATGAGCTTAGTGGGTGCATTTCGCAAGTGCAAGGGAACACTCAAGTCGCCGGAGCGGTTGACTTCTTCCAGAGCCTGATTGATAGCTACGTATGCAGAGTTACTCTTCTCAGCACAGGCCAAATAGATGGCACATTGTGCCATGATGATGCGAGCTTCAGGCATACCGATCTTATGAACTGCATCCATGCAAGCATTAGCTATCAATAAACCATTGCTATTTGCAAGGCCAATATCTTCTGCAGCAAGGACTACCATGCGACGACATATAAATATCGGATCCTCACCGCCCGCGATCATGCGCGCCATCCAGTACACGGCTGCATCCGGATCACTTCCTTTTATTGACTTTATGAAAGCGGAAATGATGTCATAGTGCATTTCACCACCTTTGTCAAACATGACTGATTTAGTCAGCATCAATTGTTCTACAGAGGCATTACTTATTATAATTTCATCTGTGGATTCAGCGGTATTAACTATAAGCTCAAGCAGGTTATACAGCTTACGTGCATCTCCGCCACTGAAGTACATCAGCGCATCAGGTTCATCTACCCTGATGTTCAGTTTATTAAGGACAATATCTTTGCTTAATGCATTTGAAATCAATGATTTAAGTTCATCTACCGAAAGTTCTGTTAAAATGTAAACCTGACAGCGTGAGAGTAAGGCATTATTGACTTCAAATGAGGGATTTTCAGTTGTTGCTCCGATAAGAATTATGATTCCCTTTTCTACTGCTTCCAGCAGAGCATCTTGTTGTGATTTATTGAAACGATGGATCTCATCAATGAATAAGATAGGCGTATCTTTTTGAAATAAATCACGCTTTGAGGCACGGGCAAGTATCTCTCGAACATCCTTCACTCCGGCATTGACTGCACTGAGTGCATATAGTTTGCGATCTAAGTAAGCGGACATAAGTAAAGCCAGAGAGGTCTTGCCGACTCCCGGGGGACCCCAAAAAATACAGGAATGGATTTTCTTCTGCTCCAAGGATTTACGCAGCGGTGCATCAGGGCTCATCAGATGAGGTTGTCCTACATAGTCATCAGGGGTCAGAGGCCGCATACGTTCCGCTAGAGGTATCATTATTCGGGTGCTAAACGGGCTATTAATCCATCACAAGCAGCATCTACTTTTATCTGACATCCCAGTCTAGAAATGGGTTTGTAATGGTTTACTTGGTCAAGCATCATTTCCTCATCTACAGAAGGTGTATTGAGCGGGGTTGAACTATCGATATATACATGGCATGTTGCACATAATGCTATTCCACCGCAAGTACCTAGGACATCAAGACCTTCCGCTTTGCAGATTTCCATTAATGAAAACCCCATACCATTAGGTATTGTGATAAGATGAGGTTCACCTTCCCTATCTATTACTGTAATCTCAATATCTTTCTCTTCCAAAGTTAATTATTGACGTAATTTTCACTTATTTCTCGCAGCAATTCATGATGTAATTTGATGCATTGTTTTATAAGTCCTGTCTTCTCATCATTGATTATAATGTGGTCTGCAAATATTTTCTTGTCCTCATCTGACATTTGAGTTGCAATCCGTCTAAGTGACTCATCACGACTTAATCCACGGGAATTCATCAACCTAGATATTCTCACTTCTTCTGATGCAATGACAAGAATAACTTGATCCATGAGTCCGGCAAAGGAGGATTCGATCAACAAGGCAGATTCATGAATAGTATAAGCAGTCGCTTGCTGAGCCAACCAATGCAGATAATCGTCTTTTACTGCAGGGTGTACTATTTCGTTGAGCTGTGTCATCTTCTCGGCGTCATTAAACACAATAGCTGCCACCATCTTATTGTTGTATTTTCCTGTCTTATCGTATACCTTTTCGCCAAATAAATCAATCATTTGACTCTGAATGTTAGTTTCAGAGACAATAAGATCCTTGGCACGATTGTCTGCATTATAGATAGGTATGCCTAAGAATTCAAAAATATTGCAAACTGTGGTTTTACCACTTCCTATTCCGCCTGTAAGTCCTACTACCATTTATGTGATTGTTATCTGAAACCCGGGATCTACAACTATGCTTGCATAATCCGGCGGCAAATTTAAAATATTACTCTTAAGCTGGGAGATTTCGTAGTCAATTTCGTCTGTCTCTGTCAGTATAGTAACATAGGGAGACAGAACTGTGTTTTTTGTTGTGATCTGTCCTGGAAATCGTTTTGCTGCATGCATGACCTGAGGAAGCATAGTTATATCAAAGGTTATGGTAACCCTGTACTGTTTTTTTATTTCTTTAAATTCTTGATTTTCAAGCGCTAATCTAACCACTTCTTTATAAGCCTTTCGAAGGCCTCCTGTTCCTAAGAGAGTTCCTCCAAAATATCTGGTGACAACAGCTACAACATTGGTGAGGTGGAAAGAATCCAGTTGACCCATTATAGGTTTGCCTGCAGTACCAGAAGGTTCTCCATCATCTGAACTTCGTGTAATAGAAGAAGGAACGCCGAGTTTAATAGCAAAACAATGATGCACTGCCTTGGGATGGAGTTGTTGCATTTGCTCTATTTTACCCTGCGCTGCTGCTATATCAGCTACGGGGAAGATATCAGCGATGAACTTGCTGCCTTTTACTTTCAACTCCGCCTGAACGGTTTCTACGAGAGTGAAATAAACTTCTTTCGGCTTCATTTAAGGTATTGTGGTTTGCGTATCACATTGTCATGAGGTTCAACATGCAGCGCAACATAAATGATCTTAAGATCGGAATTAATCAACTTCTCTTCGACCAGATGTGCGATGATATGACTATCTCTTACGCTCATTTCTCCATCTACTTCCAGATGTAGGTCTACCAGGAAATTCATTCCGTTCTTTCTTATAAAAATTTTCTCAGTGTCTTCAACACCGGCTACTGACTGGGCTAATTCTGCTATTTGACTGAATAACTGAGGATGATTCTGTTCATCCATAAGTTCGCTAAAAGCTGGCTTAGATATGCGGTAGCAATTAAACAAGATCACTCCTGCAGCCACTAATGCAGCCCAATCATCTGCAGACTCATATCCCTTGCCCATGATTAAGGCTACTCCTACACCTAAAAAGGCAGACAATGAAGAGATAGCATCGCTACGGTGATGTTCAGCCTCTGTAGCCAGAGCTGTACTGTTTATTCCTTGATTTTGTCTCTTGAAATAGCGGTACATCCCCTCTTTGATCAGGATGACAACTCCCAGTACGATTAAGGTGTAACCGGCAGGAGCCTCATGTGGATTCATGATGTTTATAATACTTTGGACAGCAATAATCACTGCGGTACCAAGTAAGAAAAGGATAGTGACGAAGGCAATGAGGGTTTCTACACGACCATGCCCGAAAGGATGTTCCTTATCTGCAGGTCGTGAAGCATAGGTGATTCCCAGTACAACTATAAAAGAGCTAACAATATCAGTAGAGGACTCAAGACCGTCAGCGACCAGTGCATAAGAGTGACCTACAATTCCGGTGAACAACTTTATGCCGGCAAGCAATAAACTTACCACCATGCCCAGCAAGATTGCTTTTACACCACCCTGGATTTGAATCTTAGGAAAGACAACCGTCATTTCAACTGTTAATCGTTATATTCTCTTGTAAGAGCACAAATTTAAGTGCTAAGATACCAATTCAAAGAAAAAGGTATTAATTCAACATTCGGATACGCTATTGATAAAATAAAGCAGTTCATACCTTTTGTTACCTTTGCGCTTGATTTCAGAATTTATGGAAAAACAGACCATTCAAAACGCACTAATATCTGTATTTGACAAGCAGGGAATAGATGAGCTGGTTACTGTATTGCACGAGAGCAAGATTACTATATATAGCACAGGTGGTACCTTTGAATATATAAAATCGCTCGGCATTCCTGCGATCAAAATTGAAACCCTTACCGGATACCCTGAGATGCTGGAAGGAAGGGTCAAAACTTTGCATCCCGCAGTATTTGCAGGTATATTGGCCAAGAGAACTCCCGACCATCTAAGGCAAATAGCTCAGGCTGAGCTACCACTATTTGACCTGGTAGTAGTTAATCTTTACCCATTTGAAGACACTGTTGCTTCAGGAGCGGGTTATGATGCCATTATTGAAAAAATTGACATAGGGGGAGTTAGCCTGATACGTGCAGCAGCAAAGAATTATCAGTTCTTACACATCCTTTGCAAGACGGAACAATATGCTTCATTTACTGAATACCAACGCGGGGGAAATACCATTGATGGACTGGACCTCCGACGACAATTAGCTACAGAAGCTTTTAAAGTAACTAGTGATTACGATGCTCATATATATCAGTATTTATCCGGAAGCAACTCTAAGTCGACTGGGAGTAACATGCAGCTTAAGTACGGTGAGAATCCGCATCAGTCTGCCGAGCTAAATGGAAATACAGAGACCTACTTTCATCAATTGGCCGGAAAACAAATTTCATTTAATAACCTCATGGATATTGAGTCTGCTCTCAAGCTGAAGTCGGATTTTAATACCGAACAAGCTATGGTAGCGATTTTTAAGCACAATAATCCTTGTGGCGTAGCTATTGCTGATAGTCCTGTAATAGCTTGGAGAAAAGCTTTGGACTGTGATCCCACTTCTGCCTTTGGTGGTGTGATTATTCTAAATCGACCTTTGGAGTTGGACTTAGCCCGCGAAATAGATGAATTATTTTTTGAAGTTGTCATGGCAACTGAAATTCATGAAGATGCACTGCAGCTACTTAAGGGCAAAAAAAATCGAATTATCCTAAGACTTAATCCGGCAAAGCTACCCACGCAGACGGTCAGATCATTTATGGATTTAAGATTAGTGCAAGATACAGATACAATAAATCCCTTTGAAGAGAAATTGGAAATGGTCACAAATCCTGTGCATTCACCCGCTTCACAGGCAGATCTCCATTTAGCCATAGCTTGTGTCAAACACCTGAAGAGTAATGCCATTTCAATTGTAAAGAATGGTCAGATGATCGGCGCAGGAACAGGCCAGACTTCAAGGGTAGATGCACTGCTTCAAGCTATAGATAAAGCAAAAAAATATAATTTTGATTTGACTGATAGCATCGTTGGATCCGACGCTTTCTTTCCATTTGCAGACACTGCAGAACTAATTTTTAAGAATGGAATAAAGACGATAGTCCAGCCCGGTGGCTCTATCCGTGATAAGGAGGTAATTGCTTTTTGTAATGAACACAATATCGAAATGTATTTTACAGGAATCCGACATTTTAAGCATTAACCACATATGAATATAGCAATAGACGCCGGCAACAGCCGGATAAAATATGGGGTCTTTGATGTAGACTATCTGAAAGAGGTAATCGTACATAATGATCTGGAGCTGGAAGACCTTAAGCAGATTCACGAAAAGTATGGCTTCGACAGAGGAATTATCACCGGTAGTCGAAATATTGGCCAGGATATGCTCATGATATTGAAAGACCAATATAATATCCGGTATCTGACAGAGAACACACTCCTACCGGCTAAGAATCTATATCGCACGCCAGATACATTGGGCAAGGATCGGCTCGCAGGTGCTATCGCAGCACATTATTGCTTTCCTTTTGCACACGTTATGGTCGTGGATCTGGGAACTGCAACCACCTATAATATCATCAACAATAAAAGCGAATTTTTGGGAGGCAATATCTCCCCCGGCTTGGCAATGCGATTAGAACTCATGCATGCAAGGACAGACAAATTACCTTTAGCCGGCTTCAAGGGTGAAATTAGTTTATATGGTATGGATACTGAATCAGCGCTTCGGAATGGAGCACTGCTTGGAGTTGTAGCTGAAATAGAATATTACAAAAGAGAATTTTGCGCTATTTTTAATCCAAACAAAATCATACTCACCGGTGGAAATGCTCTATTCATAAGCCACTATTTGAAGGACTCTTTCGTTATAAAACCTGACCTGGTCCTCGAAGGACTTAATAAAATCCTCTTACACAATGCATAAAATCCTTTTTTACACACTACTGTTCTCTATATTTAGTGTCCATTTATCAGGTCAGCAGACTCACAACCCATTGTCTAGCCTTGGTTTTGGAGAGTTTTTGGACAATACTCAGACAGCTGTAGCCTCTACGGGATGGAATAAAGCAGTATTCAATGAATATTATCACGTCAATTTAAGCAACCCTGTTTCGTATGGATATCTCCAGTCCACTTCCTTTGAACTGGGCGTATATGGTAAATTCAATACTTATACTAATAATTCTAGCTCCTATAAAGCATGGCAGGGCAATATAAATTCAATTTCACTTGCATTTCCGATGTTAAGTCCATACAATGAACTTCTGGATAGGAAAGATCGCAAATTCAAATGGGGAATGGGATTTGGTTTAAGTCCATTTTCTAGTATTGATTATAATTATCAGCTGGATTATCAGGATGTTACAGTGGGTTCATACTATCAGCAGCATCAAGGGAAAGGAGGATATTATAAACTTCACTGGAACAATGGTCTTCTGTATAAGAAGTTTGGTGTGGGTTTGGGTTTAGACTATTTATTTGGAAATTCTACCCGTAACTCCATTTTGTATTTTAAAGATTTAGTGGCTGATAACGTTTTTAACTATATCTACAAAAATCAAACATACTTAAATGGGCTGCAATTTAATCTCGGTGCTAACTATACATATGAACTCAACCCAATGACGGCAGGTAAAAGGACTGATCCTGAGAGGTTAAAAAAGTTAGTTTTTGGTGTTTACTATCAGCCTGCAACTAATATAAAGGCACGCCAAACTGCGTCATTATATTCTAACGCACCTGCAGTAGGAGTCACAGATACCATCTATGAGATAGAAAACCAAGTATTGAAAGGAAAATTTTATAGTGAATACGGAGCCGGTATACAGTATAGAAGTGGTGAAAATCTAAAGCTCAATATTAATTATAGTGCCAATCAGTTTGATAAGGCTACGATTTTAGATTTTAATAAATCATATAGAAATGCAGCAATATTTAGTGTCGGAGGTGAGTATTGCCCTGATCCGGGATCTTATGTTTCATTCTTTAGAAGAGTCAAATACAGAGCAGGCTTCAGGACAGGTACTTTGCCCCTTTTGCTTGATGATATACAGACCACTGTGACAAGTGGGATCATTGGTTTTGGCTTACCGGTTTTCGTCAATCGACAGATATCTCATGTCAATATTGGTGCTGAATTCGGCAAAAAATCTTATGGTGCCGGATTTACAGAAAGCTTTATCAATATTAGTTTAGGACTAAATATCAATGATGATTATTGGTTTCTTAAACGCAAGTTTGATTAATCTCATATTTACGAAAGTGTACCAGATGCCTGAACTTTTCGTTTAAATGGCTGGATATCTTTTAGATCGAATTAAATGCAGTTTCTATTTCCTCTTTTTCTTGTAGCCCTCGCTAGTATTGCTATTCCGATACTTATTCACTTATTTTATTTCAAGCGCTATAAAAAGATCTATTTTTCAAATGTCAGCTTTTTAAAGAGCGTTCAAAAAACAACGCAATCTACCAGAAAGCTAAGGGAGATACTTATTTTATTAGCTCGCAGCTTTGCAGTTATATTTTTAGTACTTGCATTTGCGCAGCCATTTTTTGAAGTCAGAGGGAAAGTGAAGACAGGCGCCAAAAGATCAGTAATTTATATAGATAATTCCTTTAGTATGGGATTGTCGGGTGAAGGTGCTTCGCTCTTGGAAAATGCCAAGCTCAATGCACATGAGATATTAGATGCACTGAAAGCGGACGATAAGGTCAAGATCATCACCAATGATAAAGATATCTCATCTTCTGACTGGATGTTTAAGGATGAAGCCATCTCTCGGCTCAATGACATAAAGATCAGCTCGGTGACTTTGCCCTTATCCAAGGTGTACGCAGCGGCAAAACGTGAATTTGACCAATCAAATGCTGTAAAAAAAGAAATCTATTTGCTGTCAGATTTCCAACGGTCTACCTCAGACGTTAATTCATTTAGTGATACAAGTATTTTTGTCAATCTGTTGCCTGTAGTCGCTGCGGCCAGAAGTAATGTATATGTAGACACTTGTTATTTTGCTGAACCCATCCAAGCAAGTGGAGTAGCCGGAAGCTTAGTTTATACCATAGTAAATAGTGGAAATGCAGAAGCCAGACCACGACCTGTTCTGAAGGTAAATAATAATCCAAAACCACTTCCTTCCTTGTCTTTAGAACCCGGAGAAAGAAAATCTGATACTGTTCAGCTCAGCGCGGTCAAGTCTGGGTGGCAATCAGCCATAGTGAGTGTGTCAGATGCACCCATCCAGTTTGATGATGATTACTATATGTGTTGGTACGTGCCTGATAAGAATAATGTACTGGTTCTGAATGATAATAGCACAAACAGTTTTCTTAATCTGGCGCTGAATTCCTCCGGGAGGTTCAACGTCAATAATCTTGAGTATAACCAGTTTAGTGAGAAATTGATGGACCAGAATCAATTGATTATTTTGAATGGATTGAAAAACCCAGGCAGGCCTCTATTAGATGCAGTAGTAAATTATCTCCAAAAAGGTGGCAATTTATTTATTTTCCCATCGGCCACAGGAAGTGGCTTATTGGCACTTTCAGATCTTCTGCAACTAGATATAAGTATCTCACCCACAAAAATCACCCGAGAAGCAGGCTCTGTCAATATATATGATGAAACATTTAAAAACGTCTTTAAGGGTAAACTGACCGATATCAAGTTGCCTGTGACTACTTTGAATTTTCCCATCAACTCCAAATCAGCCAGAGGAGCAGTTCCACTAATTAACTATAAAGATGGTAGCCCCTATCTAGTCAGGTATTCACGACAGGCAGGAAATGTGTATTTATGTTCTGCACCACTGGATCTTGCATACAATAATTTAGTTCGTAATGGTGAGGTATTGGTACCGGTTTTATTTAAAGCTGCATTTGCATCGTTGAGCAAACAATCACAGGGACTTACTATAGGTCGCAATCAGACCTTTCAAATACCATACGTCAATAATGAACAGGATGCTATCTTAAAGTTTACTGGCCCACAGACATTTGTACCGGAACAAATTAATAGGAATAAATTAATAACTATAAATACGGGGAAGGAAAACATCAAGCCCGGTGTATATGACCTAAATGCCCGCACAGGAAAATTGATGGGGAAATATGCATTTAATTATGATCGAAAGGAAAGTGAAATGGATTTTTTACCCATGAGTTCTTTGAAAAACCTCACATCTGAACATGTAAAATTATTAGAGCCCAAGTCACAAAGCCTTTTGGCGTCAATAGTTAGAGAGCAAGATGAGGGTTGGGTACTCTGGCGCCTCTGTTTGATTATTGCATTGTTTTTCTTATTAATAGAAGTACTGTTAATTCGTTTTTTAAAGTAATTCTGATCTGGTGAATTTTCCATTTATTAATAAACTGAATGCGCGTCCATATTTATTACACTTTTCTAAAAATACTATGATCAATTTCTTTTTAATCTGTGTATATTTTCTAAGCCACCTTGGTTGTACCCCAAATACACAACCTTCTGTGCCAATGGAACCACGATCAAGTACTTCAAACGGTGAAACTGTAAAGCGCCCAATTCTCACAGGAGCAGAACAACCTGGTAAATATCTGCCAATATTAAAGCAAAAGAATGTGGCCCTTGTGGTAAACCAAACCTCTATGGTGGTGGATAAACATCTGGTAGATTATTTATTGAACAAAGGAATACATGTCAAAGTGATTTTTGCACCAGAACACGGTTTCCGAGGTGAAGCTGCAGATGGAGCAGTCATTCATGACGGTATAGATCCACAGACACAGACCAAGATTATATCTCTGTACGGAAATAAACGAGCACCATCTGCTGAGGATCTGAAGGGCATAGATATCGTGGTATTTGACATACAGGATGTAGGCGCGAGGTTTTATACTTTTTTAAGTACACTTAAATATGTAATGGAAGCCTGTGCCACCAATCATATCCCTCTCCTGCTATTAGACAGACCCAACCCAAATGGACATTATATAGATGGTCCCCTGCTTGATCCTAA